>Ga0307422_1001688_pt1 | contig 11376 bp, 9 predicted proteins | sample SalMarWE160290MG_FD_202153 | JGI IMG/M metagenome (GOLD analysis project Ga0307422, IMG submission 202153) | Salt marsh sediment microbial communities from the Plum Island Ecosystem LTER, Massachusetts, United States - WE1602-90 | ecosystem: Environmental > Aquatic > Marine > Intertidal zone >...
GGAGCAGGTGCGGGTGGTGATCGTGGGCAGCGAGTGCCCGGAGGTAGTCACTGCCTGCAAGATGACGCCCGCCGCGACGATGGAGGAGGCACTGGCGTTTGTGGCGAGTGAGCTTGGCAATGAGTTGGACGTGTTGGTCGTGCCGCACGCGTTGCTGACGTTGCCGGTGATAGGTAAGGTGATGCCATGATGGCAAATGGTGACGTCGCTCTGGGTACCAGTCTCGTTGGCCGGGTGCGCCGAATGCTCAGCTCCCAGCGTCGGGTGCTGTGGCCGGTGCTAGCCGCTGTCGTGGCCCTGGTCCTGTTTCTGTCCACCCTTCAAGTCACCGTCAACGGCAGCGGGCATCCCTACGCGACTGACGTCGGCGAGATTCAGAATGCCCTGCCGCGCTGGGGACTGATTCACCGCAGCGGCTACCCGCTCTACACGGCGGTCGGTTCTTTGTTCGTTACCGTGCTTCGTCTGGTCGGCATACAGCCGGCTGCGGGTGCCTCCCTCTTCTCCAGTCTGTGGGGTATCGTCTTTGTCGCCCTGCTTGTGGTGTTGGTGCAGGAGTTGGGGGTGTCTGGGCCGGTTGCTGTTTTAGGGGCGTTGTCTGTGGCCCTATCGACGGCGGTGTGGGTCAATGCTTCGTTGGCCGAAGTACATACCCTTACCCTCGTCTTCACCGTCGCTACACTTCTCTTTGCCCTGCGCTTTGGTCGCACGGGCGAACGGCGCGATCTGTTGTTACTCGCGCTATTTTTCACGCAAGGGGTGTCCCACCAGCGTTCGGTGATTCTCTTGGCGCCGGCCGTTGCCGTGCTGGCGTGGTCTCAGCGGCGCGTGTTTTTGCGCAATCTGGCGCTCGTTTTGGCAATTTCCTCCTTGGCCCTTTTCGTTTATCTATATATGCCCTTCCGCGTATGGACGAGGGCGACGTGGGTCTTTGGCTCGCCGGGCACCTGGGATGGATTCTGGGAGATGGTGTTCGATAACCGCGGCGGGCGCGTCTTTGCCTTGTCGGCCGATCTTGATGAGTGGCTGATGCGGCTGGGAGTCACGTGGCAGATACTATCGGAGGACATGTTCTGGCCCCTGCTGGTGCTTGGATTGGTGGGCGTGTTGCTACCGGTCGCGAGGGGACGATGGCGGGAAGGTCTGGGGATGACGCTGGCCTGGATCCCCAATCTCTGGCTCACGCTCGTTATTTGGAGCGATGAGGTCATCGACGCACAGTTGGCCGCCAAGCTCCCCGTCGTCCTGATGGCGGGCGTGGGATTGGCCCTGTTTCTCGAATGGCTGGGGCGGCGCTTGCGCACTCTTGAGTGGATAGCGGCTCTGGCGTTTATCGGGGTGTTGATAGGGTGGGGATGGCGTGTGCGCCCCCTGGTTCTTTCCATCACCCGCGACCCCCACGCCGAGCGAATCATCGCCATAGCGGAGAGGGTGGTTCCCTTGCCAGACGAGCGCTGTACGACGCTGGTGGTCCCGTGGGGCCATGACTATTGGGCGTTGGTCTATGCTCAGGCGTATCGAGGTCAATTGTCAGATTTGAATTTGGTGGATCACAACGTCGATTTGCGCGCCATCGCGGGGGAAGGGCGTCTGCTCACACTGAGAGGCACTTTTCACGTGTTCCCGATTTCGTGGTGGGAGGAGCGATTGGGGCCATTGTATCTGTCATCGGCGGCTCCCGATGTTGTGGAGATGGGTTTGGTGCCTCCCGTAAACGCCGACGACGTTCCGTCGGACGTGGGTCTTGATCTTGGGAATGGACTCGCGATTCGCTCAACGACGCTGTCCTGGGAAGGCACATTCGATCGACTGCTCTTGACGGTTTACTGGGAGGCCGTACAGCCGGTGGAGAACGACTATAGCGTGGCCGTTCACCTGGTCGCACACGACCCTCCCCGGGGTGAGGAGGATGTGCTGGCCCAGTCTGACGCCGTACATCCCGTCATGGGATGGTATCCCACGAGTCAATGGGTCGTAGGAGAGGTGGTGCGGGATGATTATGTGTTCAGCGTGCCGTCCGACGTGCCTCCGATTGCGGTGCGGGTTGGGATGTACAGAGTCGATGCAAATGGCACTTTTGTGAACACCGAGTGGCTCTCGTTGCCTATCCCAAAACAGACGGTTCGTAACTTGGACGTTGGTACGGTGTTATTATACGCGACTTATTGTAAAAAAGACACTTTCTTGCACCGAAAAGGAGAAAATCATGCTGGAACTGAATAAAGGTATTGATATCCTGGCCGAGATCGGTGGGGTCAACACCCTGGACGAAGCGAAGGCAGTGTTTGAGGCCAAGTGTGATGCTGAGAACCTGGCTAAATTGGGCCGGATCGCCACTGAGGAGGCTTTGCTCAAGATCGCCAACGCCATTGCGATGACCGATCCCGATGATGTCTTTGTGAATACCGGTTCGCCCCTGGACCTGGAGCTGGTCAGGATCAAGAGCCTCGATAAAGGCGAGGAGCGTCCCGTGGCCATGCGGGACCACACGCTGCACTTTGATCTGGCCAAGGAACAGGCGCGCATCGTCGATAGAACGTTCTACATCGTCAATCCCGGCGAAGAGACCAGCGTGCTGGCGCAAAAGATTCTGCGGGACAAGGCGTACGAGTACGTCAAAACGCACATGCCCGGTATCGCCAGAGGCAAGACGTTGCTCGTCGGCTTTTTTAGCCGCGGGCCCGTTGGTGCAGCGGCGGCGATCCCGGCGCTGGAGATCACCACCTCGACCTACGTCATGCACTCGGCCAACATCTTGTACCGGCACGTCTACGATCGGTTTGATGAAGAGGTAGAGCGTGTGGGATACTTTTTTACCAACGTGCACGGCGAAGGGCCGAACCGAACGGAGGACCTGCCGGATGCCCGTGTGTTCATGGATCGGAGTTGGCTGACTACTTTTTCGATGCTCTGCACGTACGCGGGGAACACGCTGCTGCTGAAAAAAGGCAATCACCGCTTTGCGGTTGATCTGGCGACCTACTATGATCGAGAGGACAAGCTTTCGGAGCACATGTTTGTCACCGGCCTGACCGGCCCCGGTGGCAGAAAGACCTACTTTGCCGGCGCGGCTCCCTCCGGCTGTGGCAAGACCACGACGGCCATGGTGGGCACCGATTTCATCGGCGACGACCTGGCCCAGTTGTGGATCGCCGACGATGGGACGTTGCGCGGCATCAATCCCGAGCAGGGCATCTTTGGCATCGTCAGGGACGTCAAGCAGGAGGATGACCCTTACCTGATGAAGGCTCTGCGGGAAGAGGGCGCGGAGGTGATCTGGACGAACGTGCTGATCGACGTGCACGGCGTGCCGTACTGGGAGGGGTCCGGCGAGGACCTGCCCGAACGCGGCGTCAACTTTCAGGGTGGATGGTGGCGGGGCAAGATGGACGAAAAGGGCAACCCCGTTCCGATCTCTAACAAGAACGCGCGGTGCACGGTCCACTGCACCTCCATTGGCAACTACAATGAGGCCGCTGCCGAGGATCCAAAAGGTGTCGAGATCGAGGTGATCACGTACAGTGGGCGCGACAGCGATACGATGCCGCCGGTGCGGGTGGCCAAGACTCCCGATCACGGCGTCGTCATCGGGGCCTCGATCCTCTCGGCGGCGACTGCGACCGAGGTCGGGGTCACTGGGGTGCGTCGCCAGCCCTGGGCCAACGAACCGTTCATCCCCGGTCCCCTGGCCGATTATATGGACGCCCAGTTTGTATTCTTCAACTCGGATAAGCTAAAGAATAAACCCATCATGGCCGGGCTGAACTACTTTTTGACCCACGAGGCCCGAGGTGGGGATGGGCAGGGCCTGCTCGGCGAAAAGCGCGACGTGAAGGTGTGGCTTGGCTGGTTGGAGCTGATGGCCAACGGAGATATCGACGCCATCAACACGCCCATCGGCCTGATTCCCAAGTACGAGGACCTGAAGGAGCTGTTCGCCGGGATCGGAAAGGAGTACCCCAAAGATCTATACGACAAGCAGTTTGCTTTTTACATCGACAACATCCTAGGTAGAATCGATCTCCAGGAAGAGGCTTACCGGAAGGAGGAAAACGTCCCTGCTAGGCTGTTTGAGGTCTATGAAGAACAGCGGGCAGAGATGGAAGCGCTAAAGGCCAAGTACGGCCCGATCGTCTCAGTCGAGCAGGTCGTTGAGGGCACTGAAGGATAGCCTGTTTTCGCGCAAGACGCGGTCAGGGAGTTTATCGTGGGAGGTCTTTTGAGGCCTCCCACTTTGTTTTCTACCCCGGATGTGCTACAATACGCCGGATTTTACAGGAGGTCTTTAGTGTCCGATAAACTGACCAAAGAAGAACTGCTGGCCAAAGCGACCAAGCCGGCAGAAGAGGCGATGCGGCTGCATCCGTTCTACAGGGGCAAGGTGCAGATCGTGCCCAAGTGTGTCGTGCGCGACTTGGATGATTTTGGCATCTGGTATACGCCCGGCGTCGCGGCCCCCTGCCGCGATATCCAGGCGCACCCAGAAAAGGTATGGGAGCACACGAATAGGGGGAACACCGTCGCTATCGTTTCTGATGGGACGCGCGTGTTGGGCCTGGGCGACATTGGCCCGGAGGCGGGTCTGCCAGTGATGGAGGGCAAGGCGCTGTTGTTCAAGTATCTGGGCGGCGTGGACGCAGTGCCTATCGTGCTGCGCACCAAGGACCCCGACGTGCTGATCGAGACGGTCAAGGCGCTGGCGCCTTCCTTTGGCGGGATTAACTTGGAGGACATCGCCCAGCCCAAGTGCTTTCGCATCCTGGATACCCTTCGGGCGGAGATGGACATCCCGGTGTGGCACGACGATCAGCAGGGCACGGCCACCGTCACCCTGGCGGGCGTGATCAACGCACTCAAGGTCGTCGGCAAAGAGATCGGCAAGGTCAAGATCGCCCTGATCGGCATCGGGGCGGCCAACGTGGCCAATTATCGTCTGCTCAAGGCGTATGGGGCTGACCTGGGTGGCGTTGTAGCCTGCGATAGCAAGGGAACGCTTCACCCTGGCCGTGGCGACATCGAGGAGCGCCAGGACAAGTTTGTCGACAAGTGGCGCATCTGCCAGGAGACCAACGCGGAGGGCATCGTGGGTGGCCCGGCGGAGGCGATGCGCGGGGCCGACGTGATGATCGCCCTCAGCAAACCTGGCCCGGGCACGGTCAAACCGGAGTGGGTGGCGGGTATGGCCGAGGACGCCATTGTCTTTCCGTGCGCCAATCCCGTCCCCGAGATATGGCCGTGGGAGGCCAAGGAGGCCGGGGCGCGCATCGTGGGCACCGGGCGCAGCGATTTCCCCAACCAGATCAACAACTCCTTGGGCTTTCCCGGCATCTTTCGCGGCGTGCTCGACGTGCGGGCCAGGACGATCACCGACGAGATGGCCATCGCCGCCGCCGAGGAACTGGCGGCCTGTGCCGAGGAGCGCGGCATCCACGAGGAGTATCTGATCCCCGCGATGGACGATTGGGAGGTCTTTCCGCGCGAGGCGGTGGCCACGGCACTGAAGGCCCAGGAGCAGGGGCTGGCGCTGCTGGAGAAGACGCCAGAGGATATCTACGCCCAGGCCGAGGCGACCATCCGCCAGGCGCGCGAGACGGTGCAGGTGCTGATGAGGGAGGGGCTGATCCCGGCGGCGCCCGAGGCGTGAAAGAGACAAGCAAGAGGCAGGAGGCAAGAAGCAAGAGGAGGGGAGAATGGGGACTGTGGACTATGAGGCGTGGCTGGCGCAGGTGCCGGAGAGTGTGAGGCGGGATCCGCTGTGGAACTTTCAGGTCTATCCTAAAGCGTTATTGCTTTCCGACTTGGTCTGGGAGGACACTGATCGGATGTTGAAAGATGCGCGTGGCAGGGAGATTGCGCGACAGTTGATTCGCAGCGTGGGATCGATTTGTGCCAACATCGAGGAAGGACACGGTCGCGGTTTTGGCAGGGACAATGCCTACTTCCAGCGCGTGGCCCTGGGATCGGCGCGTGAATCGCGCGGTTGGTACTACCGGGGTCGTCGCTTCTTGGAGCCTGGCGTATTCGAGCACCGTGTCAGGATGCCCGACGAGGTCATCGGCGGCCTGGTCCTTTCCTCCGGCAAACAACGTCGATATCGTAAACCCTAATCCTGCGTCCTGCATCTTACATCCTTTTCTTCACGGAGGTGCCTGATCAACACGTTAGAACGTGCACACGAGATCGCTAACCAGTTGGTCACCTGGAGACGGGATTTCCATGCCAACCCCGAGTTGGGCTTCCAGGAGACGCACACCGCGGCCCGCGTGGCGGAGGTGGTGGAGGACCTGGGCTATTGCGTGCGCACTGGAGTGGGGCGCACCGGGGTGGTGGCAGAGCGTGGCGAGGGGGCTCCCGTCGTCGCCATCCGCGCCGACATGGACGCGCTACCCATCCAGGAGGCCACCGACGTGCCCTATGCCTCCCGGGTTCCCGGCGTGATGCACGCCTGTGGTCACGACGCCCACACCGCCATCGCGCTGGGTGTGGCGACGCTGTTGGCGGCGGAGGAGTTTCCCGGCACGGTGCGTTTCCTGTTCCAGCCCTCGGAGGAGCGCGGAGATGAGGAGGGGATCAGCGGTGCGCCGCGCATGGTGGAGGACGGCGCGATGGAGGGGGTGGATGCAGTGCTGGCGTTGCACGTGCGTGCCAATCTTCCTGTCGGCGATATCTCCGTAGAGACCGGGCCTGTGTCGGCTGGCGTGGATACGTTCCGCGCTGCGATCCTAGGTCTAGGCGGCCACGGGGCATACCCGCATCTGCTCGTCGATCCCATCTACATCGCCGGGCACGTGATCCTGGCGCTGAACGGCATCGTCTCCCGGCGGCTCTCGCCGACCGCGCCGGCGGTGGTCAGCATCGGCGCGATCCACGGCGGCCAAGCGTGTAACGTGATCCCGGAGCGGGTAGAGATCACGGGCACTGTGCGCTTTATGAGCCAGGCGGTGCGCGAGCAGATCTGCGCCGAGATCGAGCGGGTGTTTGAGATAGCGCGGACGATGGGCGGCGATTTCGAGCTTGAGATTGAGCCGGGCGGGCTGCCGATGGTCAACGATGCGGCGGTGGTCGGGCTCATTCGGCAGGTCGCCGCTGACCTGCTGGGGAGCGATCACGTGCTGGAGCAAGAGGTGACGATGGGGGCGGAGGACTTTGGAGCCTTCTCGGCCCTGGTGCCGGGAGCGATGTTCAGGTTGGGCTGCCGCATCGAGGGCGACGAGCGCAAGGGACACAACCCGCGCTTTGATATTGACGAGCGCTCTCTGCCGATTGGTGCCGCGATCTTGGCCGAATCGGCTTTGCGATTGCTGCGGGGAGGAATCAAGAGGCAGGGGGCAGGAGGCAAGAGTTGAGAGGCGGGAATTAATCTTGCATCCTGCATCTTGCATCTTGCAACATTTACCATGTTCTTTATTGATTTCCGCCTATTCATTTCCGGCCTTTTGACCTTGGTGGTCGTCGCTGTCGTCGCCGCCATCGCGCTCGAACGTTGGCAACGCAGGCGGCAGGCGGCATTATATGGCCTGCGGGAGATACGCCAGGTTCTGGAGCAAGCGCCTGTCGGACTGCTGGCACTGGGCGACTCGCGGATGTACCGTTACGCCAACCCCTACGCCCAGCGTCTGCTCGGACTGCCGTCGCCTGCCGGATCGTTCCCCGAGGCCGAATGGGTCTCCTTGCTCGAGGCGGATCGGGAGGCCGCGCGGGGTGCGGAACACTCGGCGGGACGCTACCGCACCGTGTCCTTGCCTTCGGGCGAGACGGTGCAATGGTTGATCACGCGGTCGGATAGTGGGCAGGTGGTTTTCGTGCAGGACGTCACCGCGCAGCAGCGGGCCGAACAAGCCGCTGGCTATCTGCTCAGCGCGCTCTCTCACGAGTTGCGCACGCCCATCGCCACGATTCTGACGCATCTCGAGATCCTGCAACTGCCCGATATCTCCACCGAGACTGGCCAGCAGTCGCTGCGCTTGCTCAAGACAGAGACGCAGCGCATGTCGCGTCTGGTCCATCGCATGCTGGAGCTGGGGCGGCTGGAGACCAGCACCGAGATCGAGCTTGGCCCAATCGCCCTGTTGGGCGTCGTGGAACAGGCCGTCGCGCAGATGGCTCCCAAGGCGGAGGAGCGGCAGATCGACCTCTCGCTCCAGGCCGATACGCCGCTGCCCCTCGTCCTGGGCAATGCGGATTATCTTCTGCAGGTGTTCCTCAACCTCTTGGACAATGGCTGCAAGTACTCGCGGTCCGGTGATCGGGTGGAGGTCTCACTGCGGCGGCATCGAGAGGGGGTCGAGTGCGCGGTATGCGACACCGGCCCGGGCATTCCGGCGGAGCACCTGCCGCACGTCACGCGTCGTTTCTACCGGGTGGACCGGCGCGGGACAGAAGGCAGCGGTCTCGGGCTGGCCCTGGTCAAAGAGATTCTGCGTCGCCACCAGACTCAGTAGATCCAAATTCTTGGTGTGCACATGTGCGTGTTGATGAAAATCACCTGCGAAACGAAGAATCTCCGCCCTGCATTGGGAGACTCCTCGCTCCGCTCGGAGTGACGAAAATTGGATCTACTGAGACTCGTGTGGAGATCGAGAGCCGCGCCGAGGGGGAGGAGACGGGCACCTGTGTGCGCTTTGTCCTGCCCGCTTCGGTGGGGGCTGAGTGATGGACAGAATCTGGCACCGCCTGCGGCGTCTGTGGTGGATCGTGCTGCTTTTGGCGCTGATTGGCCTGGTTTGGCAGTTGCCCCTTTCGGGTGGGGTGATGGTGATCCCCGGCGAAGCGCCCGATGCGCCGCACTGGCCCGTCGTGCGCCTCTCGCCGACCTCGCCCAAGCCAGGTCAGGTGGTGGACCTATGGGTGACGGATGTAGAGGCGTTCCCTTACGTACAGCTCGTGGTGGATGGGGCGTCGCATGAGCCGGTCGCTTGGCCGAGTGCATCCGACGATACATTGATCTGGCGGTGGCAATTCGTCGTTCCCGAGGGCGGGGCGCGCCGGGCCGTTCTGTACCATGACTGTCACACGGGCTGCGTGGTGTGGAAGCGGATCGATCTGCGGGCGGATTACGATCCGCCGCCGATGGACACAGTGCCGACCAAGTTGGGCGTTGTTTTCGCTAATCCCGATCGCGACTGGCACGGTCGCAGCGGTTGGGTCGTGGACTTGACCTACGCCCGTCTGGCCGACGTGGCGTACTGGGGCGTGGAGGACCTGGCGAGCCGCGTGCATCAGGCAAATGCAAAGGGGTTGCGGGTGCTGATACGCGTCGATTACGACCAGGGCCAGAGCCTTCCTCCCGTCGGCGATGAGGAGGCCCTGGCGGTATATCTGGCGTACCTGCAGCGCCTGGCGCGGGAAGACCGGTTGGGGGACGTGTATGGGTATATCCTCGGCAGCAGCTACAATAGCTTGGATAGCAACACGCTGTCCCAGGATGGGCCGGCGACCCCGGCGTGGTACGCTCGTGTTTTCAACGGTTACGGCGAGGGCGTGTCACGCAAAGACAACGCGGTGCAGGTGATGCGGGCTGAGAACGCGTCGGTGCGCGTGTTCGTGGGGTCCGTGCGTCCGTGGAATACCGACGCGAATGGCGAGCGAGAGTACGCTATCGACGTGCCGTGGCTCAATTACATGAATACGCTTGTGGCCCTGCTGGATGAAGGCGCTCAGGCAAAGGCAGCGGCCGGTATCCCTCTGGCCGCGCCGGATGGGTTTGCCGTCCACGCCTCGGGCCGCCCTGAGGCGCCCGAGCTGGTTGGGCGGGCCAAATCGGAGGAGCCTCGGATCGACCTGCCGCGTACGGAATGGGGCGGCGCTCAGGCCGGCTTTCGCATCTACCGCGATTGGCTGGATATCATCAATGCCTATCCCCCCACGCGTGGCCTGCCGGTCTATATTACCACCGTCAATACCTACGTCAGTGATGAGGGTGTGTCGCCATCTCAGAATTACTCCAGCGGCTGGCTGACAACGGCGTTGGAGGTGATCAACGAGGAGCCACAGGTGCGCGCCCTGTGCTGGTTCATCGATGATTTTCCGCACGATACCCAGTGGGATCACTTCAGCCTTACACAGCGTCCGGGCCGCTTGGCAGATGCGGCGGAAGAGTTTGATACGCTGTTGAGGTAGAACTATTTGACAGGATTAACAAGATTTACAGGATTGGCTTTGATTTCTCACGTGAATCCTGTCGAGAAAATGGAGGGCTTTTATGATTCGGGTTGTGTTGGTTGATGACCATCCCGCTCTGCGGTTGGGTTTGAAGGTGCTCCTAGAGCGCGCGCCCGACGTGGATCTGGTGGGCGAGGCGGAGGAGGGTCACGAGGCGCTGGCGCTGGTGGAGGCGTCGCAGCCGGACGTGGTGGTGCTGGATTGTGAGCTGCCGGGGATGGCGGGGATAGAGGTGGCGCAGGAGATTCGGCAGCGTGGGTTGCCCTCGCGTGTGGTGGCGCTCAGCGCCTACGATAGCGACCGGTACGTGCGCGGTATGCTGGAGGCCGGCGCCAAGGGCTACCTGCTCAAGGAGGAGGCTCCGGAGACGGTGGTGACGGCGGTACGGGCCGTGGCGCAGGGGGATGAGTGGTACAGCCAACAGGTGATGTCCAAGGTGATGGCTTGGGCCAAGGGCGAGCGTCCGGGCGGGCTGACCGAGCGCGAGGCCGAGGTGCTGCGGCTGGTGGTCGAAGGGTTGAGCAACAAGGAGATCGCCTACAGGCTGGAGGTGGCCGAGCGCACGGTACAGTTCCACGTCAGCAACATTCTGCAAAAGCTGGATGCGGCCTCACGGGTGGAGGCAGCCGTGTGGGCCAAGGATCACGGGATTGTGGGTTGACATGGGATATTCTATCGGACCAGTAAAGACGGCGCTAGTACTAGACTCAGTATCAGGAAGGAGAATCCTACTATATAACTCCCCACATTGACAAGCAATGACGACAACCATATTCGTGACCTAGCAACTTCTGGTTCCAACCACGTTAGTAAAAGTCCCTCGATCAGCACTGATAACGCCCATTGAATCAGTAGCACTATTAGGAAGAACGCCCCCGTGTGAGGTCCTACGTCATAGTACCCGTCCAGACCGGCGAGTTCGGCAAGCCAGGGATATAGGTCAGAAAAGTACCAACGAGAACCGACGGCATAGCCAATTAGGGTTGTAGCCAGATTCATCACAAAGGAATCGAAAAGTGCGCGAAGGGCACAGCTTCCCGGCAAGAGGCTCCACAGCAACAAGGCCTCGATAAACAGGGCTGGTATTGCCCAGACCAGCAGTGCTAGGGTAGGGTGGTGAAAATCAGTTCGTTTCAGATGATTTCTGACTGCGAGACTGGCGTCGTTTTTGTTCCTTGCTTCCCCAAGTCAACTTGGCAACTGAGGGTGTCCCTG
>Ga0307422_1001690_pt1 | contig 11371 bp, 9 predicted proteins | sample SalMarWE160290MG_FD_202153 | JGI IMG/M metagenome (GOLD analysis project Ga0307422, IMG submission 202153) | Salt marsh sediment microbial communities from the Plum Island Ecosystem LTER, Massachusetts, United States - WE1602-90 | ecosystem: Environmental > Aquatic > Marine > Intertidal zone >...
ACTTTGTTACAAAAGTGAATAAATGGGCGCCAAAATGCCCAAATTGTGGAAGAAAAATGACATTCGTATGCTATGAGAAAGGATCCCCGACAGAAAACGAAGTTTTTGGATGTAAATTATCAGATTGGAACCATCCCCTGCTCAGCCATAGCTAACAATTGATTTGCACCCGAAGGGTGCTTTCTCGCTGTCCTCCTTCTTGCTTCTGTTTCGTTCAGGAAGAGCCTGTAGTCGCAAAGAGTTATGAATGGTCGCCTGCTCGAAAGTGACACCTTTTTAATTGGCAGTTTCTTGAAATCATCAGGATAAAAATAGAACTCTATTCTGTGCCTCCGTATCGTATTGAGATAGAACTTTGCAAATTTTGAATTCAACACGGTTAGAATGTATTTAAGGTCAAAATTTAAAGATATTTCTTCCAGCGCACTTCGAGATTTATCAGTCCACTTCTTTATGCTGTTCTCTATGCTCCGATTTGAAACGGATTTTAAGTCATCGTATCTTACCATAACATTTATGCTGTGATTGCACACTAACCCGCTTTCGTCATAAGTTCCATCTACCGTAGCGCCTCTAATTATTTTAGGTGGTACATACAATTCTGGAAATGTCGGTCTGGCTAATCTTTTAGGGCTTCTTTCCGTATCCCATTCTAAAAACTTGATTTTATTAATTTTGTATCTACCGATATATTTTGCCTCTACATAGGGTTTCTTGTTGATTTTTGTAGGTTTATCGGAAATCAAATCGTCTTTTTTGAACTCTCCCTTCCAATACCTCTCATCACTATTGGGTCTTAAACCATAGCTTATAAAACAAATATTGCCCAGCAGTTCTATATCCATGAACACATCTCCAAAATCTATCTCGGGACTTATCCTGAATGTTTTATTCACATCACAGGAAGGTTCAAGTTCCTCAACATTTTCAAACGAGTGTGTATGCAAAATTCGTCTTGTCTTCTTTTTCTCTCCCGATTTCTTCACTATCAATATGACATTTTCGATACCAATGCCTTTGAATACCGTGATATTTTTAAAGAAGTCTATTTGTTTTAGGTAGTGATTCTCAAAAATGAATCTCTTGCTCTTATCTGCGAATTTTGAAGTGTTGAATGAATTTGAAACGATATACGAGAACATCCCATCTTTATCGAGCAATTTCAAACTCCTCTCGATAAATGCCATGAACAAATCCCATCTCTCGTAAAGCGTTTGGTATTCCCCTATTCTTTCCATCAATTCTCTTTGTCTTTGATAGTCTGCATCTTGCGTATCTGCTCTTACATACGGCGGATTCCCAATCACCACATCAAATCCCCTTTCCTCTTTCGGCTTCTCCGGGTCGAATGCCTCGTAGAACTCAAAACCCCAATGGAATGGGTTCAATTTCAAAAACTCTTCCTTATCTATTTCTATATTCTTCTCGCCGAACTCTCGGTAAAGATATGCGTTCAGCAAATTACTTATTTTCACATCGAGTTCCTGCACTGGACTTTTTAATTCCTTTGCCTCTTCACCCCAGGTTATCTTATACTCATGGATTAAGTCATTCCGCTCTTTAAGAAGGCTATCTAAAGTGGGTTTTTCTTCATCCCGGAGAAAATCCGAGAGTGTGAGTTTTGCGCCCCGAAACTCGCCTAAGTCTACGTATCCAATTAAACTATTCCCTACCCTAAGGTTGTAGTCAATATTAGGCAATGGTTGTATGTACCCTGGCTCGTAAGAGTCGGCAAGCCAGAGCCAAAGCCGTAATTTCGCTATCTCTATACCGTTTGGATTGAGGTCAACACCGTAAAGATTAGTGACTAATATTATTATCTTCAATGTCGTGTCGGGATTCTCAGCGCCTATTTTGTCATTTATCTCCTTGTTCAACCAAAACAGTATATTTGCCGCTGCAAGCAAGAATGCACCGGAACCACATGCGTTGTCCAGAACACGTAATTTCAGTATTATCTTCTCCCAAATCTGTTTCAATGTCGTTGCTGGCAGTATAAACAACTCTTCTATGTCTTTAATAAGCTCAGTATCCTTGTAGCCCTTTTCTGTCTTAAGTATTTCGTTTGTCTTTTCTATTATGCATGGATAGATCGTATTCTCAGAAATGTATTTCGTTATTGACTTTGGCGTATAATACGCTCCTGTTCCCTTTCTATCTGTAGCGGTCATCGCACGTTCAAAGATATAACCTAATATCTCAGGGTCTACGGAATCTCCGTTCCCTAACTGCTCTTTATGCACGAACGTGAAACTATCCAGAAACTGTAGTACATTCTTCAAAATCTCCGCTCTTACTTTATAATCAAAATTTCGCCTCATAAATTCAACTTCGGTATGGATAAACAAGCTCCCGTTCAGGTATGGTATAGCCTTGAACCGCTCATCAATATCAGATCTTTTGTCTTCTGGTGTATTCAAAACACTGAAAAACAACTGCTTCAATTTTGATGTGAGCAAGTCTTCTTCAAGCTCGGCTAGATATTTTAGTATATCCTCACCGATTATGCCTTTGGACTGTAAGAACTTGATAAAAATCAACCTGTTCATCACGACCTGAGCTATTTGCTCCTTCTCGGCCCTCTCCTTCACGCCGATGATATTGTTGACCAGACAGTCAGCTTCAGAAACGGTCTTCTGTTTGTTTTCATGGTCTTTATACCGACCGCCATGCAAAAGCGCGTTATACCAATCGTAGAACTTCTTACTTATTTCCTCTTCCGTCTTTGGCGAAATGACCTTCTCCTTACCAACCAGAAATACCTTTATCTGCTCATAATCAGCTTCTAAGTTCAGGTCGCTGACTACTTCTTTATTCTTGTCAATGAATACCCATCGTAACCCATCTGTTGCTACACCAAAATCATAGTGCTCTTTCACTTCGGCAAGCCTAAACAGGCCTTTTATTTGGTTTACGCCGCCATCTTTACTTTTATCAAATAGATTAGCATTCAGCGGCTTCGCTTCTACTAGAAACATGCCTGTTTTGCCTTTTATACGGTAATCTACGCTTCTATGACCCTTAGGAGTTTCAAAGGATTTTTCCGGTAGTTTCTCCAACTCTAACGGATCGAGAATTTTGTCAATCAGGAATTCCTTTGTAAATGCTTCTGGCTCTGCCTTCTCTTTCATAAACTCTGAACTGAGTTCCTTGCCTTCTTCAAAGACTCTGTTCTTGCCGTCTAAAGTAAGCCGTTCCTTAATATCCCTTAGCAGGTCACCAACGATATTTGCCGGATTCATTTTTTATTGTTTGTACGTAAAGTATAATACTTCTTTGGTAAAGCTTTTAAAACTTTTTGAAAGCAAAGTTTTTATTTCTAGGGATACGCTAATTTGTAAACGTCTATAATGAATGGGACGAAGTTTGGGCAATTTTCTTAATGTCTACATTGACCATATCTTACTTTCTTGAAGCCAATCCGGTATCTCGATTTTCGCACTTTTTACTCTTGGATGATTAGCAAACATTAAACGGAGGGTTCGTACTGCTGAGTATGCATTTATAATGATTTCTCTTTGTTCTTTGAAATACTTTTGGTCAAACTGATCTTCATTTACTAAATGGGCTGGCTTCTGTCGCATTTTTCTGATTTTGCGGAACGTTGCAATGCTTTCTTCCCAGGGCTGCCAATCATGGGTCCTAAAGAATCTGCGTATCCAGTAATCGAGAATCTGCAATCTGCCTTTATGTTGGACTGGAATCTTACCATCTTTGCGTTCAATCTCAATTTCATATGAAACTTCCTTCTGAAAGAAATCTTGGTTGATATTATCAGAGAGCATCTTGTCAAAAAGGAGAATGAAGTTATTGAATTCTTCTAGTGTAGGCCTGATAAGGAAACTGAAACGTTTAGGCCTATTTTCGCCATATTCCCCATAGTCGTCTTTGAATAATGGTGGCCTTCCCATTGCTTTAGCCATTTGGTTTATTATGTAAAGCTCCTTTAGAAGGGCACTACAAATAGGTACCTTCTCACCCCAATCACCGATAATCATGTTGCGGTAATAATCCGGATGAAGTTTGTAATTCCCCGGTAGTTCTTTCGCTTTCCATATTTGCTGATGTTCTGGTGTTAAATCTGTAAGATAACAGAGAAAAACAGCCACCGCACGGTTGTAGTCATCATCGTACGAAAACCCATATGTTTCAAGTAAAGCCTTGTCGCTATCCTTCATTTCCTCTGCATCATAGTAGATATGCCCCCGTATATCGTCATTTTCATATCTGTATCTTGGGTCATTTCTGTAGAATTCAAGTATAGACAAGTCGAAAGAAAGGTATGCCAGTTGTGCTTCCCCAAGTGCTAAACATAGCTTATAAGGCTGGCCTTCGTAGTCTTGTGGATTCACTACGGAATTAAGGTGTTTTTGAGTGGGGTAGATACATCCGTAAGGTGGCGATTCACTATCAAGCTTTGAGATTTGAATATCCATTGGTTCAAAACCTCTGCGAATTATATGTGGATTCAAGTCGGTGTTTGTATCAATCAGACCTACCATTTCGTCTTCAATGAGCTCTCTAACAACCATCTTGAGCAAAACCCAATCTTGTTTGAACTTTTCTGAGAGGGTCCAAGTGGGTATACCATTGAAGTCATGAGATTCCAGATAAAATGTCGTTACGGTTTTCAGGACATCTTCTTTGGTTATTTTGGCCATGTTTACACCATTCTTTCAGAAATTTTGCCTTTGATTTAAAATGTCCATAACATATCATTTTTAGAATTGCCCAAAGTATTGCACACAACTCCGTTATATCCGCAATACTTCGCATATCCGTCCCTTTTGGCAGTATATCAGAAGTACTTCTTATATACCGCCCTATAGCTGACCCTTCTTTCTCCTTTATTTTCCTTCCTTTCCTTCTGCTGTACCTCTTTATTCTCCCCTGCTAGGGCTCCATAAAAGGCAAAAAGGAGCCCCTTTACTCTTTACTATCTACTAGATATGTGAACCAAATAGAAAAATATATGTATAAAAGCAGGAGATAAAAAAGACAACGTAAGTCATTGTATTATTTCAGGCTGTTTTTGGAATACATCGGATGACAAAAGATTACAAAATAGATGGCATTTAAATACTTTGTAATACAACCTATTTTTATGGGAAGTAAAAAGCCAATTTCAATAAGGATAGAGGAAGAGGAATTAAAAGAGTTAGAGGAACTATCAAAGAAGGAAGGCATAAATCGGAGTGTATTAATCAGTAAAGCAATAAAACAATTCATCCAGAGCTATGACAAGAAAACGCCAGAGTCAAGTGAGACATTGGATATGCTTTTTGAATTGGAAAGTGAATTGGAAAGAAAGTATGAAACACTCCTCCTAAGAGTAAACATTTTAACTGGACAGGTTGATAATTTAGTTGAAAAGGAAAGGCACTGATCTGTATGAATGCTAATAATCAATCGGAGATTGAAGGTGTTTTGAGAAGAATAGTAAAGAATCAAAATCATTGGCATGATCCGGCTAATAGAGAGTGGTACCTAAAAGATGGTGCATTGAGAGAGTTAATGGATGCTGTTGATGAAGGTCTATATAAACCTCCTAAAATTTTCTATTTCCTCAAGAAAATGTTCTTTGAACCCCTTTATTCGAACGATAGAGCATATGGAGTATTAATAATTAGAGGCCCCAGGAGAATTGGAAAAACATCCACCTTAAAATATCTGATAAAGGATTACATTCAAAGAGGTTATAATTCTGAGTCTTTTATTTACCTTTCGCTCGATTCCGATGAACTTTTAAGAGATTTTGACAAGAAGAGATACCTAAGAGAATTAGTTGATGAAATTATCAAGAACTTTAAAAAGGCAAACGAACCGCTTATTATTATTCTCGATGAGGTGACTTTCTATAAGGGATGGGCAAGGGCAATTAAAAACCTAATTGATAGCGGGAGCATAGGTCCTGGCATAGCATTGATAGCAACGGGGAGTTATTCTTTAGATATGAGTAGCGCAAAAAGAGAGTTGGCTGGGAGGTTTGGGCCTCTGGGAGAAAGATTAAGAGGAGAGCAATTCTTTTATCCTAGAAGATTTATCGAGATGGCGGAAGCAATTTTAGGAAGCAATTTTCAGAGTTCCATCAGAGGAATGTTTGGAAAGGGTAGTGGTAGAAGAATGGGTATTATGGAGTATCTTGCTGGATTTCAAACAGATAGAGATAGTTTGTATTACGGCTACAAAAATATTCTGAATGAAAGAATGCAAGCATATTACGACGATCTTCATAACCTTTTTGAAAATATCTACTTATACAGTGGTGGATATCCAAGAAGTATTTATGAATCAATAAAATCACAAAGAACAGGAGAAATAAACATTCCCTTTGCAAGATATAGCGATGACATATTCGATCTTTTAGTGACGGATTCAACAAAATTTCGGCTTTCTAACGCTATAGTAAAACAGATACTTAGTATGGTCAAATCATCCTCTATGAGACTTTCTAGTGGTTATGACACGTTAACGCGAAATCTTCGGAAGGATGAAACGGAGAAATATATCTCCTACCTTGAAGCGTCGGGCTTATTCTCCTTTCTTCCTAATGTATCTTCTCCAGCACAGATAGACGTCGATTCTGCATGTGTAACAACGGGAAAAGATAGGTTGAAGTTAATCGTAAATGATCCCGCAGCGTTTATAGCCATTTATTTGTGTTCAAGAGGTGCCGCTAGTTTTGATCAAGTTAAGAGATTGCTTTCAGAGGAGAGGGTGCGAGAGCATCTATTTGAAGCTGTGATCGTTTCACATTTGCGATACATGCCACGTATAAGGATTGCACCTGAAAATAGGGGCTATATTATTACAGAGGATGAAGAAGAACTTGCAGATGGGTTTGCATGGTATCTTGATAGATATAACAGGCTCGTTCTTTTAGCTGTAGAAGCAAAATATACAGAAAAAGACGTGGACATTAGAGAAATCAGAAGGAAGGCAAGAATATTAAAAGAGTATTTCCAGGTTAAACGTTTGATTGTAACTACAAATCATAAAACATTAGTAATAGAAGATGATTATGCTATCATCCCTGCCGAAATCTTTCTTCTGTTACTGTAGTGCATTATCTTCAGGTCTCCCAACTCTAAATGTAAACGTTGGTTTTAAAATAGAAATTCCAGGACGGTTTACATTTAATTGGCATAGAAGGCAGGAATAAAAAAGTCAAAAGACATAGCCCCTGAACTTTGTCGTGGGGGCTTATTTGGTCCATAGTGCCCCACAAAACTCAAAAAGTACCCCATTTTAATCACCACCATTATTTGCTTATTCTTCTATAATCACGCCAAACCACATTATAACCGAATATCACCTCTTTTTCTTTTCTCCCCTCTCCGCCCCCTCACGACCATCTTGCGACCATTATGGGCATGTCAAAAAGTCCTGGATGCTATTCATTTTCCGCCGGACTCCAACAGATGGTGAGCTATTGTTTTGTAACAATCCCATTGTTCTTGAGATGGAATAGGCGGATACGCGCCCACCCCGCTTCTTGGAACTATTGCCCAACATCCGTGTTTGGGATAACTATATATTGTTACATACTCCTTCTGCCTAATCAACTTTTGATTTAGTGGTACGTTTTCATTCATCCGCTTGATAATCTCACTCGGCAAATCGCCTTTCCAGCGAAGGTCAATAACTTGTCCAAATAGTAAACGATTCCTTACTCGGACCGGCGCTATATGCCCCTTTGAGGGCACAAAGGGATCGGGGACTATGTAGGCGGTTATGTAGATCCCCCCCGAGCCGTCAGTCGAAATTTGTTGGACCACGTTAATCCAGCGTATAGGGGAACTCCCTGTAAATAATTTACCAATTTTGATAATTGTCATAGACACAGATTTCACAGATTTACACAGATGCTACTGTCTTGATTATTAAGTTTTTACGGGTCGAATAAAAATTAAATTTATAAAGCAATACGCTACTTTAAATCTGTGTTAATCTGTGTTAATCTGTGTCTTAAAAATCATTGGAAAATGATACCGTTCTGGTAAATTAATATTCGTGAGTTCCCTAGGCCCTCCATGTATTTCTATCGTGCCCATCGAGTTCTTAGTCCACCACCATGAGAGACGCCCAACGGCATGTTCTTCCGGGCGGCCTTGTTCCGCCATTTGTGCATCCAGCCCCATATCACGCAGACTGGTGCACAGCTTATCCTTTCCCTTATCCCGTAGTATCTCTTTTACTGCGTGAAAAAACTTCATATTCATTCCCTATCAGCTTTGTAAACGGTTTCGCATAACTCCAGGAGCTACTGCGTTGGTTATGTTCGTTTCATTTACTTTTATTGGTTCTTTATTTAAATAAATAGATAGATATACAACCTGAAAAATTCACGGATTTCGTCATGTATTTTAAATATTTCGGCAAACTTTTCCCTTCATCCCTATTTCCTGGCCTGACCTCATGCAGTTCGCTCTTTATTTCATTCAATTCTTCCTCTATATGGATTATTCTATCATTCAGAAAGGATACTTCATCTGCAATTTTTTCCAGTAATTGTGTTTCAGCCATTTATCTTTATTTTATTTTTGTTCATTATAGTGGCTCTACCACACCATAAAAAAAGACGCAATGAAAATCTACGAAGAGAGAATCCAAAGATTAGAAAATTCGCCCAAGTGGGACGCTACTATAAAACCTTAAACTACTACCCCTTCCTCTCCTTATCCCATAACTCGTCCAGTTCTTTTTCACTGTACCCGATTTGTTCGCTTTTCCCCTTAAGCTGCTGTTCGATAACTAATGCGATACCACTCTTTTTTTCACTTCCATAAAAATGTCGAACCGCGTCTATCACTACTTCACTCCTATTTTTGTAGAGCCCTTTTTTAAGGTATATAAAGTCTAACTTCTGCCTATTTAAGACGCAGATTTACACAGATTTACACGGATTTAAGGGATATAAACTATAACTCTGCGTTCGCTCAGCATTAATTATTATAACCTTCCAGCAATATATCTAATTGATGCACCTGGACATCTTCAGACCCGGAACCTATCTCATCCTAGTTCTCATCGGTCTTACTATTGATGCCCCTCTCACGGTCCGACACATATTTGAGGACAATCACAACTTTACGGGGCGGGATTTCGTCTCGCAGAAAAAGATAACCTCCGCGATGTCGAAATCAAAGAAGTCAACAAGATGATGTCTTGCAAAGACGAGAGTCGCGGCTTCTTCACATACGAGTGTGAATCTTGTCGGTTTAGTGGGAATACTGATTTTACAAAGAGGTATATAGAGTATGCATTTAGCTCGGCACTCCTTTCATTCCTTTTCTTCTTTCTTTGCCCACATAACCTTCCCCCTTTCTTCTTTTCTTTTTATCTTACCGTGATATTCCATATTTCCTAATACCTCTTTTAGAAGGTGATATGGCACGTAGAAGTCAAATTCGTCATTCATAGCAGCTCTTATTTCTTCTATGCTCAGCACGCCATTAGCAATCACCCGCCCCAGTAAGTCCATCATGTCCTCCTGGATGCTCCAGATATATACCACCCATTTCCATTCTTTCATTAACTCGCCGTAGAAATCGGGAATGAACGAGGAGGAAGTTTTATGCTGCATTGTTGCGGTTCTTACCTCTTTTGCGCCCATAGTGTTAATATAATCAACAACAAGCTTTATGCTGTCACCGGTGTCAGTTATATCATCGGCTATTAATACTCGCTTATCCTTTAGGTTCGCCCGTGCCGCATCGTCAAGCCCGTATTTCAGTTCCGCGGTACCAGTAATTGTGGCCGTTACACCCCAGTGTTCCATCTTCAAGCTGAGCAGGTCCTTAAGCAATAAGAAATCGCAAAGTACTCGTGCTAAGTACCAGCCGCCCCTTGCCACGCCAACTATAACATCCGGCTTGAATCCCGCTTCCTTTATCTTGTCTCGTACATCCTTGCAAAGATCATACGCATAGTTCCAATCAACCAGAATACAGCTAAATTTGTCTCGCATCTCTATATGTCCCTTTACTTTAGTCAAAATGCCTATGCTCTTAAAGAAGAGCTTTACCAAAAGAAAGGATATGTTATAAAACAAAAGAAGGTCATACTTTATATACATAACGATGGAAGAAAGCAAAGACGTGGATTTGGCGATGAGGAAGTATCTTATAGATTCGCTCAAGGAATTGGTCCGGATACCAACATCTGTGCCGCCGGGAGAGAATTACGGAAAGATAGTGGATTGGCTTATACCAGTGTTTGACGATTTAGGGTTTGAATGCGAACGGATAGAGATGCCAGCGGATATTTACGAAGCAAGGCAAAAGAGTGCGGAGTTAAGCGGCGAGAGAGTGAACCTCCTCGCTACTAAAGATTGTGGTGCAAAAGAAAGTGTAGATATATACACGCATTTAGATGTGGTTCCCGCAGGTGAGGGTTGGAGCACGCCGCCTTTTGACCCTGTACTCAAAGGCGGTCGGATATATGGACGCGGTGTAGCGGACTCAAAGGGCAGTGTCGCATCGCTTTTAACTGCGTTACTTGTGATGAAAGATCAGGACTTAAAGAGCAAGTATGATCTCAGGGTTGCATTGACCACGGATGAAGAGCTAGGGACCTACTCAGGGTTGTGTTTCTTTGCTGATTCCGGATTACTAAAAGGAGATTATTTACTCTGTATGGATGGCGATAACGAAGGTGTATGCATAGCAACGAACGGGGTAATGAATTGGGCGATGACGATATATGGTAAATCCGCTCACAGCTCCATTCCTTTTTCAGGTGTGAATGCAATAGAAAAGGCAATGCTGGTGATGAGCGAGTTAGAGGGTTTGAAAAGGGGGATAGAGAGAAGGGAATCGAAAGCACCCTGCGGCCCTATTATGACAGAACTGACCGGGCAGGAGCACATAAAGCCGGTTTTTAATGTTACTATGATTTCTGGTGGTGTAAAGGAGAATGTAATACCGCCGAGCTGTACCTTACGTGGTGATCGGAGATATATCCCGGAGGAAAAGATAGAGGAAGTGATAAAGGAGCTCGAGGATGCAGTAGAAAAGATAAAAGCAAAGCATGGAGTAGAGGTAGGGCTGCAGTGTAAGCCTGGATTCCCACCTATGTTCTCCAAGCAAAGCGGTGAATGGACAAAGCGGGTGCAGGATGCAGTATCTGATGCATTTGGCGTTTATAAACCCATAATCGGTGTGCAGGGTGGTTTGGATGTTGCATATGCAGTTCAAAGGACGAATCAGCCGGTTTGCGCTTTTGGCGTTGGCTGTTTCGTGGATTGTAACCCACATGGAGCTGATGAAAACGTTGCAATAGCGGATTTAGAGAATTATGTGCGGTTTTTGGTGGGGTTGTTGACATAGGCATATCAACTCAAAAATCGGTCGTTTTTTGAGCGGAACTG
>Ga0307422_1001692_pt1 | contig 11364 bp, 6 predicted proteins | sample SalMarWE160290MG_FD_202153 | JGI IMG/M metagenome (GOLD analysis project Ga0307422, IMG submission 202153) | Salt marsh sediment microbial communities from the Plum Island Ecosystem LTER, Massachusetts, United States - WE1602-90 | ecosystem: Environmental > Aquatic > Marine > Intertidal zone >...
TCACATCGTAGAGGGTGTCGGTTTGCCGTAAAAAACGCCTGATATCGGAAGGAATAAAACGGATTTTCTCCGGAAACCGGACCGTCCCGGTAATTTTTTCCCAGTACTGAACTATGGCGGGGTTTGTTTCCAGGTAATCAACATTCTGAACTGGATATTTCAGTATTTCACGGTTCATCCCCGCAATGCCTCCTGATAAGAGAAGGACATTTTCCGGTTTGGGATGCCGGATCATGGCAAAGTGAACAGCCTCTTCGTTGCTGATGGTGTTTTCCGTATAAAACTGAAGGGTATGATCCAGGTAAAAATTATATTGTCCGGACTGCCGGGTAACCACCAAATTCCCATACGGAGTACTTTGATTCATTTGAATTTGCTGGTTGGGAAAGAGGATCTTTTTAATTTCTGTGTCCGGCTTTAGTAAGATAAAAGCCACAGGCAGCAGAAACCCAAAGGCCAGCAACATGGTTTTTTTAAAGGTTCCGGACGGTTTCACGATCAGCACACCGCACAGAACGACCATTCCTGCCAGGAGGCCCAGGACCTGGAAGGAATTGAGCCATCTGCCAAGGATGATGCTGAAGAGCAGGCTGCCGGTGAGGCTGCCCCACGATTCCAGGGCATAGGATCTTCCAATGAGGTTTTGATTTTTCAGTTCGGATAATTGGGCCGACAAAAAAGTAAACAGGAAACCTGAAAGGAAACACACCGGGAACAAAAGAAACAGGGAAGCAACGAGAACCGTTCCGATGCCCATAAGAGTTCCCGGAGGAAAAAGCAGGTACTTCAGGAAATAGAGCAGGACGATCATGGCGGCAGCTGTCAGGATAAGGAATCCCAGCATTTTTATTCCCTGCACCTGATCAGAGCGCACAGGGAGCCTTTTCCGGCCTGTATGAGCCCCGAGGGCTGTAAGCAACATCCAACAGGCCATAACCATTCCTACAACCAGTTCATTGCCGGCCATTACACTGATAAATTCCCGGATAAAAAGGATCTGCGTTATCATGGTGGCAAAACCCAGCAGGAACAAAAGAATTCCAAACCGGCTGTTCTCAGCGGGTTCCGTTTGGGGTGTCCGGGATTTTGTCCGGGTGCCCTTTGTCTTTTTTAGAATCCGGGTATAATATTTCAGGTTCCACGACAGATGGATAAAGACAATGATGACCATGGCTAACCCGATTGTAACATGCCATTGTAACCACGTATCGTAGGAAGGAATGGTAATTTTATAATTGATCTTGATGATGCTTAACAGTCCGGTTATTCCGGTAATCAGAAAAGTTACCAGCAATAAACTATTCCACCATTTCCGGTGAAATCCTTTGGATAACAGCCCCCATCGGGAAAAGAGCCATGTGGTGAAATAAATAGTCAGGATAATTACAGATACCGGTATAAGCGGATAAGGAACATTCATTGCCCGGAAGAATTAATTTTCTGTTCATGAACGATCAGCGCTTCGTACGTGTAAAGGGTGGCCTCTTTCCATCCTTCATAGCCGATACCGGCTTTGTCACGTGCACAATGGCCCAGGAATTCTTCTTTGTTCCAGCCAGTTTCGCTGGCAACCTGGGGCAGATAGGTTCCACTCCGGTTGCCTTTAATCATATAGATTCCGTGTTTACCCAGTTCCAGTTCGTTGATGTCGGTGATCTTTTTCAGGGGGGTAAGTACAGAAATTTCAATTTCGAGTTCTTTTAATTCTTCGGGTTCAACGGGTCTGAAGCGGGTATCCTTCACGGCGGCAGCAACTGCCATTTCCTGAACCACTTTGCAGAGTGGTTCGGTTGATGTAAACCGGCCGATGCATCCCCGCAGGTTTCCGTTTTTGTACAGCGTTACGAACGCACCGCATGGGGTTCTTAAGGCTTCAGAGAACCCGGAGGGGTCAATAAACGGAATTCCCCCTTTCTCAAGATACGCTTCAAGGGTGTTCCTGGTGATCTTCAGCAATTGATTTTTATCGCCGGGAGAAAGAGAAAAACCTGAGGCATTCCCCGTAGGTTGATCGCTGGTAACAACAAAAGCATGGTATCCCACAACCCTTTCTTTATCCCCGTAAGGGGAGTCCCCCGAATTGGTGTATGCCACACTCCGGATCCGGGTACCCGGAATTTCTGAGGTTAGGTATAAAAGAGAAAGAACAGAACTCCAGGCACAGCAACTGGTTACCAATCCCGGAATATGTTTCGATTCATTTTTTTTGAGGACTTCCAGAAATTGATCGGGAGCATTGGCAACGATCGCCTCACCGGTGGCCTTGTCGGCCTGCAACGCTCCGTCATAATCCGGATAATGGGAAAAATCAGAACTGATGACAAAAAGGGTCTTTTCAGTATAATAAGGTTTCAGGGCTTCAGCGATCTTTTTGCAGGTTTCTTCTGATTGGGTTCCGATGATTACCGGTACAATTTTGAATGGATTCTTCAGGTGGTACTGCAAAAAGGGTAGCTGGACTTCCAGGCTGTGTTCCCGGTTATGGGCTCCGGCAGCAAAACCGAAAAAGGGATATTCAGCGATCAGCCGGTCGGCAATACCGGTATCTACCTCCACTTCCCCCAGGGGGGTGACATAATTTCCCTGGTTGTAGATCGAGGCTCCGTTCAGGTGGACATGGTGGCTTGTACCGATCAGAAAAATATGGGTATAAGGATGTTCCGGATCGAGGGAAGCATAGGCGGATGCCGCAACCTGGCCTGAGAATACATACCCTGCATGGGGAGCGATGACCGCAGCAACAAGCTCCCGGGTTCGCTGTACCCCGGCAGCCTGAAAGAAGGCAGCCAGTTGAGTATTCAACGATTCTTTATCGGCAGGGTAATAAGAGCCGGCAGCTGCCGGCCTGCGGTTTTTTGTTTGCTCACCATCAACCGGAACCAACAGGGTCAGCCCTGAAAAAACCATGGCTGTGATAAACACCAGATGTTTCATGGACGAATGGTTCTTATGGTTTAAAATCCATATAAAGGTATAATTTTCAACCTGGATTAAAAAACCCGTGAGCCTATATTTTCCGGAACTCCGGCAGGCGGTTTACTTACTCAGGATATCGGTTAAAACAACGGCATCCTTGTAGCGGAATACCCGTCCTTCAAAGCTGAAAATCTCAAAAACCACCACATACCTTCCTGTTGGCAGTTTGTTACCGGAGGGATCCTGGCCGTTCCAGGATAACGATCCGTTGGTTGCGAGCAGTTTATTTTCTGCGAGTTGAAACAAAAACCTTCCCGAAGGATCGAAGATCCGGCAATTCGCTACATATCCTGGTTTGTTTAACTGATAGGTGATCCTGTATTCATCATGGTATCCGTCGAGATTCGGTGAAAAGGCCGGGGGCTCAAAAGCGACCGATAGGGTCTGTTCCTTTGGTACCTGGGAGTTCTCAAGACCCGGAGTGGCAAATCCCCGCTCTTCAGCAGCTGAATGCCAGTTGCCGGGATCATGGGTCGAAACCCGGGCAGAAATACGCTCCAGCGAAATCCCTGTAATCTCTGCCAGTAAGGGAGAATGCAACTGCCGGTTGTAGTAAAACCGGTCGATGACACCGCCATATTCATTGAGTAGAATAAGAATGCCTTCGCCGTTATAAATAACGGGGAAATCCACTATTTCAAAAATATTCTGGGGATTCACGGAATAACAGGGAAGAACCGTTTTTGCCGAATCCCGGGTGCACACGGTATAACTGCCCGGGGGAAGGATGATCTCCTGAGCGGAAGCACTTAGCAGGGGAACGGTATCTTTCCCGTTGGATAACCGCAGGTGGTCCAGATGCAGATTTTTATCTGAGGCATTCAGCAATTCGATAAAATCAGTTCCCTCAGGGTAAGGATCCGACAGGACCTCATTGATCACAAGATCCTGAGGCCGGGCGACGGACCAGGTAAAGGGACAGGATGAGACCGCAGGAGGATTGCCACACTGGTCCGTCAGAAGGGTCCACCTCAGGGTATAGGTTTTGTTTTCGGTAAACCGGTTTGCGAAAAAGAGAACCAGTTCTTCTTCGGAAACCAGGACCACCGAATCGGGCATCGCCCCGGATCCGTCCATCCCATAATTGAGGGGATCCTTCAGCAGGAGCGTATCCATGGGTTCACTGAACCGTATCGCGAGGCAGGTGTCTGTAACAGCTTCCATGTTTACGATCCGGGGTAGATCGTTGTCCGGGTTGTTTTTTAATACGGAGTTTTCATACCCCGGGGTACCCCCTGCAGGGGATTCTGCGTAACGCCAGTTACCCGAAGGTCCGCAAGACCGGTTGGGGTCTATCTTCTCGAGTGACCAGCCCCCCTCTTTTTTTTCAGGCGCCCCCGGCCAGTCCGCGGAATAATCCACTACATCAAGAACCCGTCCTTCTGCGGAGATTATTCTCAGGGATGCTCCGCTGTTCCGGAGAGAGGGAAATCCTTTTACCCCAAGGGTCCTGCCGGATTCCGAATACAGATCCATCGCTGATGGGGAAGTGAGGATCACAAAATCTCCCGGAGCCAGAATACATGCATCCAGCTCTTTGTATGTTTCGTTCACCGCGAATCTCCATTTCCCCGTATGAACCGGATAGGGTGCCCGGTTCAACAGTTCCACAAATTCATATTCAGGCAACTGCTGAGGCGGAAAGGGATCCGCCAGAATTTCGTTAATGATCACATCGAATGGCTTTACCGGGGGGAAATAGGTGAAAAAGAAGGTGTCAGCCGTTGAAATATTCCCTGCCAGGTCTGAAATTCCGCTGGAAACAACATAGAGTGTGCAGACTGGCACGGGTGGAACGATCAGGTAAAGAAAATGGGTGTATGTTTCAGATAAGGAAAGAATGGGAATGGCTGTATTTTCAGAAAAAAGAGCGAAGTTTTCAGGTTTGACCGGACGCACCGGTTCGTTAAAACAGACCATCAGTGAATCAGCACCTGGAACATTTACAGCGGTTACAAAGGGAACCATCCGGTCTACGGATTCCCCGGTGACGGCAATCTCATCCAGGGTTACCTTATCGGCCGCATAATGGTTGGCAATCTGAACGATCAGTTGCAGGGAGTCGCCCCCAAGCCCGGTTTGCCTGACCTCTGAAGATCCCCAGTTGCCTTCATTCCTGCCGTTTTCGGCAAACAGGATCTTTCCGGTGCCGTTCAACCGGTAAAAAACGTTCAGGTATTTGTGGTCCCGATTGGTTCCGCTTCCTGTTTCATACGCCGTTAATGAGATGCTGACATTGCTGTATCCGCTGATATCAATCCATTCTGAAATCCATGTTACTTCGCTGTCTGCATCCCGTACTTCAAATCTTCCGCCCTTTGTTGAAACGGTTTTGGCATAATCGTCTGGCGACGTTAAAAAAATGGAATCGTAGTGAAGAGACCATTGGGTAATTCCTGAAAAGTCGGAGTGGATCGTCACTCCATCGTCATCGCCCCAGATCCCTTTTTCAGGCACTGAAAATTTCTCATTCCATATTTGTTCTGCATGTGTTTGGGATACAGAGAAGAAAAAAATAACAACCAGTGTATATTGAATATTGTTAATCACATCCTTCCAATTAACAACAAAACACTACCTTTGGGGTTTGAATTGTGGTACAAGTTACATAGAAATATTGAATTATGAAAGTTGCAGTTGTAGGTGCAAGCGGAGCAGTAGGCAGAGAATTTCTGCGCGTGCTGGAAGAACGGAATTTTCCGCTTGATGAACTTGTTTTATTCGGATCTTCAAGGAGTGCCGGGAAGACGTATTCTTTCAAAGGGGAAGAGATCACGGTAAAGGAATTAAGGCACAACGATGATTTTAAGGGAGTGGAACTAGCCCTTGTTTCAGCCGGAGGGGGTGTATCAAAAGAATTTGCTCCTGACATCACCAAACACGGTGCGGTCATGATCGATAATTCCAGTGCTTTTCGCTATGAGGAGGATGTTCCTTTGGTGGTACCTGAGGTGAATGCCCGGGATGCCCGGAACCGTCCCTGGAATATTATTGCCAATCCGAATTGTTCGACCATTCAGATGGTAGTGGCCTTAAAGCCTGTTCACGATCTGTCCCCGGTACGGAGAGTCTATGTTTCTACCTACCAGGCAGCAAGCGGAGCCGGTGCTTCGGGAATGGCCGAACTGGAAAACCAGATTGGTGAGGTTGCCGCCGGCAACGAACCAACCATCCGGAAATTTCCCTATCAACTGGCAATGAATATTATCCCCCACATTGATGTTTTTCTGGAAAATGATTATACCCGGGAAGAGATGAAAATGGTATGGGAAACGCAGAAGATCTTTCACAGTGACATGCTGGTGAGTGCGACCTGCGTCAGAATACCTGTTGCCCGCTCGCATTCAGAAGCAGTATGGGTGGAAACCGAACAACCCCTGGATATGGAAGAGGTCAGAAATGCCTTCCGGAATGCCGAAGGAGTGATCTTGCTGGACAATCCTGCGGAAAATGTGTACCCCATGCCGTTGTTTGTGTCCGGGAAGGATGAGGTATATGTAGGCCGTGTAAGAAAAGACCTGGCAAACCCACGCGGAATCACATTCTGGTGTGTAGGTGATCAGATTAAAAAAGGAGCCGCCCTGAATGCAGTTCAGATTGCTGAATACCTGGTTCGGGAAGGGGAGGTATAAAATACGGTCTAAAGCCTGCTGACATCCGGGCTTTTTTAAGATTCTTCAGGGGAGATCCAGGCTTCATCATACAAAAAATCGTTGTAGGGAAACCGTTGAACATGGATCTTTTTCACTTCTCTGTAGAGGATTTTTTTTAATTCATCGATGTTCGTTTTTTGGGTTGCCGAAATATCCATGAGTTCTGCCATTCATCCAGGCTGATGTTCTCCTTTCCTTTTGGTGTCAGGTCATTCGGGTCTTTTTCAACAAAGGCAAAGGCATCGATTTTATTAAATAGATAGATAACCGGCTTGTCAGAGGCATCGATTTCCTTAAGGGTATTGTTTACGATACGGATCTGTTCTTCGAATCCCGGATGGGAGATATCCACAACATGCAACAGGATATCAGATTCACGAACTTCATCGAGGGTTGATTTGAATGATTCGACGAGTCCGTGGGGTAGTTTCCGGATAAAACCCACGGTATCGGCCAGCAGCATGGGGAGATTCCCGATCACCACTTTACGCACGGTGGTGTCCAGGGTCGCAAACAATTTGTTTTCCGCAAAGACCTCCGATTTGCTCAATACATTCATGATGGTAGATTTGCCGACATTGGTATAACCCACCAGGGCCACCCGCACCATTTTGCCGCGGTTTTTACGCTGGGTCGCCTTTTGTTTATCAATTTTTTTCAGTTGTTTTTTCAGGTGAGCGATTTTATCCAGGATGATCCTTCGGTCGGTTTCGATCTGGGTTTCTCCGGGGCCCCGCAAGCCGATTCCCCCGCGCTGGCGTTCCAGGTGGGTCCACATGCGGGTCAGACGCGGCAACAGATACTGATACTGGGCCAGTTCAACCTGGGTTTTTGCATGGGCTGTTTTTGCCCGTTTGGCAAAAATATCCAGAATCAGGTTGGTGCGGTCCAGGATCTTACAACTGAGCTCCTTTTCAATGTTACGAAGTTGCGTGGGGCTCAGCTCGTCATCAAAGATTACGGTGTCGACATCCATGGCGTTTACGTATGCCCGTATATCATCCAGTTTCCCGGGGCCTACAAAGGTAGCTGCATTGGGGATCTCAAGTTTCTGGGTGAATTTTTTATAGACAACCGCTCCGGCTGTATCTGCAAGAAAATCAAGCTCCTCAAGATATTCCAGGGCCTGGTGTTCATCCTGGTCTTTATAAATCAGGCCGACCAAAACAGCCTTTTCAGTTACCGGTGTGGTGTCAATCATTTCAGCCATACGCATAAAAAAACTCCTGACCCGTAGCAGGCCAGGAGTATTCTTCTATTTTTCAGATTTTACTGTAATACAAAATTAATCGGAACAGTGTAAGAAACTCTTACGGGTTTCCCGCGTTGTTTTCCCGGTTTCCATTTTGGCAGGGTACTGACAACCCTTAATGCCTCTTTATCCAGAGACGGGTCAACACCCCTGGCCACACGGGCATTGGAAATACCTCCATCCCTGTCTACAACAAAGGTTACATATACTTTCCCCTGGATTCCGTTTTCCTGGGCAATCACCGGATATTTGATCGCGTTGGCGATATATTTCCGCAAAGCCAGTTCCCCGCCGGGGAATTCCGGCATCTCTTCCACAATAAAGAAGACTTTCGTTTCTTCTTCTTCCTCTTCAGCTGCGGTTTCAATGATCGGAGCTACGTCAATAATCGTTTCATCATCCGCTTCTGTTGATTCAATATCCAGTTCTTCGTCCAGTTCAACTTCATTATCCACAATATTCAGAACTTCCACAACCTTTTGTGGTGGCGGTGGGGGTGGGGGTTTTATTTCTTCCTGACGGGTAATCGGAATAATTTCCTCTTCTACTTCCTGAGTCTGAATTTCTCCCAGTGAACCAGCAGCTGATGGTTTTGTGGTCCATTCAAAAGCAAAAAGTATAATACCCAGGGAAACCACCAGGCCAATAAGAAGCAGGAGGCTCCTTTTGCTCTCGAGGTCTGCTTTCGGTGATTTTTTAGGTTCCATATCAAATGTTTTTATTTGGTTTATTTTTTCAATGCTCCCCCTAAAAACGGGGCTTAAATATAAAAAATAATCTTTAAACGCAATGCTATATTTCTGTCAAATATACAATTCCGGATTCAATCGTGCAGATGAACAGGGTTTCTGCATTTATATTTATCCGGTTCATTTCCACAAAAGGAACACACAAAAATTGCACCAAAGGTGTTGGTTTTTTTAAGAAAAAACAGTTTCCCGGGAGTCTCTGGCTGTCAGGAATCTGTCTGAAAGTCGACTAAAACTTTCATTGCTCCTTTGGTTTCAGCCCTGTCAAATGCTTTCAGTATATGCTCTGCGGGGTATACGGCTTCGATCAGGGGTGAGAGATCCACGCCGGTATTCAAATACCGGAGGGCTGGCTGAAAGAGTCCGCAGCGCGATCCTATAAGGGTCAGTTCGTTTACTACCACCGGGTTCAGGTCGACCGGCTGGTTGGCTGCGATGGTGCTTTTCAGTATTAACGTACCCCGGGGCTTTGTATGGGCTACTGAGAATCCGAAACCGTCGGCATTGCCTGTCACTTCCACCACGATATCGTACTGTTTGTCCGGCATATCGTTTAAAAGGAATGTTTGGGCTCCGGTGGTTCGGGCTATGGCCAGCTTGCCGGCATGTTTGCCGACATGCGTTATCCGGGCGCCGGTGGTCGACAAGGCGTGGTTGATCAGAAGCCCGAGTTTTCCGTCTCCAACGATCAGCACTTCATCGTCAGGCGACAGGCTGATCTGTTCCAATATTTCAAAGGCCGCTGCAAGCGGTTCGGTTAAAGCAGCCATGGGGTCCGGGATGGATTCAGGAACCTCCAGGAGATTCTCCACAGGGAGGGTCGTATACTCAGCAAGACAGCCATTCCGTTGGTATATGCCCAGGGTAGTCCGCTCAGGGCAGTGCCTGCCCAGACCCCGGCAACAGTAAGCACAATCGTTCCTGCCACAGGCACAGTTGATCTCACCTACTACCCTTTTGCCCATCAAACGCTGATCATCCCCATTGATCTCTTCAACCAGGCCGACAAATTCATGCCCCGGGATTCCTGAAAAACCCATGTACCCCCGGGTGATCTCTATATCGGTGTTGCATATGCCGGCCAGCAAAATCTTTATCAGGGCTTCCCCTTTTCCGGGTACCGGTATGGGTTCCTTCCGGCTAACGTGCAGCCGGCCATCGAAGATCAGTGCTTTCATTGTTTTGTTGGTTTCTGATCGCAAAATAATAAAATGATGGAAGAATAGCTGCTTCAGGGTTCGTTAATCTGGCTGTTTTTTTACAGGAGTAATAAAAAATATTTTATATTTGCAGCCACAACCGGGGCTATAGCTCAGTTGGCTAGAGTGCTTGACTGGCAGTCAAGAGGTCACGGGTTCGACTCCCGTTAGCTCCACCTTTGCTCTCTTCGCAGCTTCTCTTAGCTACGGTGGACACGGTCCATCCACATTATTGTTCCCCTTTTAACCCTGAATTATGTGGTTCGTTTGCATCCCCAAATGCGCTGACCATTCCTTTTATATCGGTTGTACAGGCAATCAGGGTATCGGGAGAAGAATCCCGGCTCAATTGTATTAAAAAGCAGCATAATTATTATCATTTGCTTTATAATTCAATTAAGGAAAAGGAAATGGGGTCTAAAGAATGGGGCGTGTTTCACATAGTCCTGCTGGTGGTTATTCATTTAATAAACTAAGAACTTTTTCTTCTAATTCTTTTCCTCTCAAATTTTTTGCAACAATTATTCCCTTTGGATTTACAAGGAAATTAGTTGGGTATGCATGGATTCCATAAGTCTCATTTATCTTATTAGAATCAGTCGAAAGTATTTGTGTCCAGGTTATTGAATCTTTTTCTATTAGTTCTTTAAGTGCATTTGAAGGGCTATCTCCAACCATACCAATTATTTCAAATTTCTCTCTATCAGTTTTCTTATAAAGTTCTTTCAAGTTGGGGATTTCCTGTCGACAAGGGCCACACCCAATGGACCAAAAATCAAGCAGTACATATTTCCCTTTTAATATTTGTGAAGATATTTGAGATTCTGTCATAAAATCACTCCCCTCAAAAGGAAATGATTTGAATCCAATTTGAGTAGAATACAATTCACTCTTTGGGAGGGTCATTTTTTCTAATTCCAACGTATTGCTATTGATATTAACACCTAAATTTTTATAAAACTCTCCTTTTATTTCAATGAATTCATTTTTTTCAGTTAATTTTTCATCACTTATTTTATCCCCTTCATTTACGCTATCAGTTATCAAAACAATGCTGGGATTTTTGTATGATAGATTTGTAAAGCCATCAGAGCAAACTGCAATTTTTTCTCCATCGAAATCTGCTACTGAATATTGAGGGAAATTGCACATGAACATATTATATTGACTCATATGTGCTATGAAAAGCGGAGCTGTAACTAATTGTTTTTTATTATTAACCAATTTTTCAAATGAAACATTGATCGCATTAATTAATGCAACCGAATCTATGTTTATTTTTTCACTTGGAGAAAAATTAAAGGGTATAAAGCTTTTATCATCGCTAAAATCAAGGTTATTATTTGCATCAACTATCATGTTTGTAACGCCTGCTGAATCTTTACCCAAAGCAAATGCTATTTTAGTTTTTAATGGTTCTTTTGATAATTCAAGAGTGTCAGGTTCCCAATCCCATGATTTTTGCAATGCTTTATATCTTTCTTTAGTAATGTTTCCCATTAAATAATTTTGATAAACAGATTGATATATATTTG
>Ga0307422_1001695_pt1 | contig 11355 bp, 6 predicted proteins | sample SalMarWE160290MG_FD_202153 | JGI IMG/M metagenome (GOLD analysis project Ga0307422, IMG submission 202153) | Salt marsh sediment microbial communities from the Plum Island Ecosystem LTER, Massachusetts, United States - WE1602-90 | ecosystem: Environmental > Aquatic > Marine > Intertidal zone >...
GGTTTGCCGCGTACAAGCGCGCCACGCTGCTGCTGCGCGACCCCGAGCGCCTCGAACGGCTGCTCGAGAACAAGGAGCGGCCCGTGCAGGTGATCTTTGCCGGCAAGGCGCACCCGAAGGACAACAGCGGCAAGGAGCTCATCCGCCAGATCGTGCAGTTCGCCCGGCGCCACCGCCGCTACGTGGTCTTCCTCGAGAACTACGACATGAACACCGCCCGCTACCTGGTGCAGGGCGCCGACATGTGGCTCAACACGCCGCGCCGCCCGATGGAGGCGAGCGGCACGAGCGGCATGAAGGTCACGGCCAACGGCGGGATCAACATGAGCATCCCCGACGGGTGGTGGGTCGAGGGCTTCAACAACGAGAACGGCTGGACAATCGGGCTCGGCGAGGATTATGGCGGCGACCACGACTACCAGGACGAGATCGAGAGCCGCGCCATCTACGGCATGCTCGAGAAAGAAGTTGTGCCGATGTTCTACGAGCGCGGCCCGGACGGCCTGCCGCGTCGGTGGATCGAGCGCATGAAGGCGGCGATGCGCTCGATCTGTCCCACGTTCAACACCAACCGCATGGTGCACGAGTACGCCGAACGGTTCTACGTGCCCGCCGCCAGACGCTACGAGCGCCTGACCGGCCAGCACCTCGCCAAAGCCAAGCAGCTCGCCGACTACCTGGCGCTGCTCCGGGCCGAGTGGCCGAAGCTGCGCATCGAGACCATCGAGACCGAATCGGTCGAGGAGCTGCCCGTCGGCTCAGAGCTCAAGGTGCGTGCCCGGGTCCGGCTCGGCACGATCGCGCCCGAGCAGGTGGCCGTGCAGCTTTTTGAAGGGCTGCTCGACCCCGACGGCAACATCGTCGATGCCGAGGTGGTCCCGATGGCCCCGGACACCGATGGCGGCGACGGTGTCCGCAACTTCGTCGGCAGCATCGTCTGCCGGGCCAGCGGCCAGCACGGCTTCTCGGTCCGCGTTGTCCCAAACCACGAAGACCTCAGCTCCCCGTTCCACACCGGCCTGATCGCCTGGAAGTAGCATTCCGCCTGCTGGCAGCCCAGGCCAGGTCACCGCCGAGCGTCCTGCGCATTGACAATTGGCCGGCGCCAATGTACGTTCTTGCGTCACTCGACGCGGCAACCAGGGCCCAACGCAACAGAAGGATCCGCCATCATGATGCAATGTCCGCAGTGCGGGACCGCGAACCGGCTCGGCGCGATATTCTGCCGGTCGTGCGGTGTCAAGCTCGAGGTCGATTCGGTCACCAAGGACACGTTTGAGCAAGTCACCGGCATCGTCCCCAAGGACAAGACGGACGCAAAGAAGCGCGTGAAAAGCATTATCCTTAATCTGGTGCGTCTCGCGTTTCTTGGTCTGCTCGTTTTCGGCGTCTACCTGGCGCTGCAGCTTCCAGAGGTCGAGGAGCCCGAGACGACATCAGCGCTTGCAGCGCAGTTCAAGCAAACGCAGACGAAGCTCGGCACGGCAGTCGCCCAGGAGCGGGGATTCACCGTGACGACCACGGAAGGAGCGATCAACTCCTACCTGGCCGACAGGGTGGCCGCGACGGAGAACAAGGGCAAGACGTTCCAGCTTCTGGACACCTGGGTGCTGTTCGACGACGACGGCGGTGTCGATTGGGTCATCGACGCCAAGCTCTTCGGCCGGCGGCTTCGTTTCCAGTACAAGGGCGAGCTGGTTGTCGAGGACGACGGCGTGGTGTTCAAGCCGAAGGGCCTTTTCGCCGCCCGGCTGGGCGCGCTGCCGTATCCGTCGCCGCTGCTGAAGAGAACCGTGTCGAAACTCTGGAAAAGCATCCGCGAAAAGAAAGTGAACGACAAGATCCTGAACGCGATCTCCAACGTCGAAATAGATGGCGACCAGATCACGGTGACCGTCAAGCCGTGACGCTCGCTGCGCCGGCCGGATGGCCTGCAGCGGGCACCGAACCGGTGGTGAGTGTAGCTCAGGTGGTTAGAGCATCAGATTGTGGATCTGGAGGCCGGGGGTTCAAGTCCCCTCACTCACCCCATTCATCCCGCCCGTAGCCGAATGGCTCCATCGGCCCTGCCGCGGCGCGGGGCGGCGCGTTCCTTACTCCGGGATGTCCTCGCGCACCCGGTAGTACTTGTACCCGTAGGCAGCGCAATCGTGGTCGGTCCACGATCCTGTTTCACCGACGGGCACCTCATTCCAGATGAAATGGTCGACCGACCACTCCACGATGTACGATGCGCCCGGGCGCGCCGTCCATCCGATCGTGATGCTGTCACCGGCCTTCGTGATCGACGTGATCACGAGCCACGGCGTTGCGTGGTAGCCCATGTCAACGATGCCGGCGTCGGGCACCGCGTCGGTGCGCGTCGTCGTCGCGTCGAGACCGAGGCTTTGGGCCGTGTCCGAACCGGCGTCCACGCATGGGCTGTCCGAACCCTGCCCGGCCGCCGTCTGGCTCAGGTAGTAGTTGTGGTCTATGCCCGCCACGAACTGCGGGTCGGCCGTGATGTTGCCGTCCGAGCCGGCGAAATCGCCGTCGCCGACGTCCGTGTAGCTGACCGCGTAACCGGCCGGGTCGCCGGCGATGTCGTCGCCGTTGCCGTAGACGATCGTGTCGCGGATCGTGATCGTACCGAAACCGGAACCCCAGCGGGCCACGCCGTAGGTGCCGTTGTCGCACACGGTGCAGTTGGCAAGCTCGAGCTTCGTCGCTGCGTCACACCAGAGGCCACTCACTGCGTTGTCGGCCACGAGGCAGTTCTCCAACACCAACCGGCCGCCAGCGTTGGCGCCGCAACCGTTCTTGCTCGCCGTGAGCACGCACCGGCGCAGCGTGAGCGTCGTGTCATTGGTCGATCTGACCGCGTGATAATCGGCTCCTGCGATGATCGTGAACCCTTCGATCACCGCGTTGGCCGCGCCGTCGGCGTAGACGGCGTCGTCGGTGTTGAGCGTGTCGATGATCGTCAGCGGCGCGGCCGGACTGGTTAGGTGGGTGCCGGTGAGCAGGTCAAGGCCTTCGTTGTATGTGCCGGGCAGCACGCGCACGAACACGCCCATCGGCGCGTTGTCGATACCGTCCTGGATCGTCCGGTACGGATGCTCCGGCGTTCCGTCCCATGGCCCGCCTGCGTTGGCGCCGTCGACGTATATGTACAGGGGCCACACGAGCTGCAGCGTCGCGTAGTCCCGTTCGCCGGGAGAGATGACCAAAGGTGGATCGGGTGACGGCACCACGCAGTAGTTGCCGTCGCCGTCGAGGTCGTGGACGAAATCTGCGCTGGTCACTGTCCCGTCCAACGTCGTCGCGTAGGCGATAAACACCTTGGCAAATACCGGCGTCGGAACGCCTTCCTCGATGAGGTCCGTGCCGTCGGTCAGATCGACGGCCACACGCTTGTCATCCGTGATGGCTTCTTCGATCCCCCCGTGGCGGGAGATGGGCTCCGGCCCGGTGAAATCGGGCGAGCTCGTCGAACCGATGCCGCCGCTATAGAGCACGCGCGCGCGTTCCTCGTGGTTGATGCCGGTGACGGCGTAGAAGGTGGGCACGTAATCGGGCCGGTCGTCATTATAGTAGACGTTCGGCCCGAACTCAGAGTCGAGGAACATCTGGTAAGCGACCCAGAGGAAGCCCTTCGACCCGTAGTTCGTGCTGTTGTACCAGCCCCACGAAGCGCCCCAGCTGTTGGCCAAGAGGAACGCGCCGTAATGCGTCTGGCCGTCACGGTGGTCCACGTAGCTCTTGTTGTCGTCGTACCCGATGATGGTGAGCGCATGGCCGCCGCCGGTGCTGCCGGTTCGGGCATAGTAGACGCGGTTGTCGATACCCGTTACCTCACTCGGATACTCGTAGAAATTGTCATACACCGAGAAGCTTGTCGCCACCACGTTGCCGTTCGCCAGATACTGCTTGATCGCGTCCAGGCCCTCTTGCGTGCCCCCGTTGAGCGTGTGGTTCGTCAGCATGCGCCAGTCGAGCGCTTCGATCCAGGCCGCCTCGCTTGGCCACGACAGATAGTCAGTGTCATAGTATGGCTTTGTTGACCAACTGCAGCAGCCGATGTCGTTGAGGCGCGTCACGGCGTACCACGTGCTCGCACCTTTGTCTCGTCCGCCGTTGATGAGGGGATACATGAATGCCGGGCTGAGAATGTAGTCGTTGTTACCGCCGGACACGTCCACGCCTGCGTCGCGCGCTTGCGTGTATGTGCCGTAGTAGTAGCAGGCCGCCCAACACGTGCAGGAGCCCTGACCGCCCTGGTTCCGAATCGGCGGGAAGTACTCGAGCAAGCTGTTGTCCACCGCCGATGGCATAGGCGCCGGCTGGGCCTGCGCACTCGCGGCCGAGGCGCTCCGGACCTGGGAGGCCTCCACCAAAGACCGCGCTATGGCCAGTGCGTTCGGTTCGACAGCCGTCACCTCGACCGTGTGTTCGTCCAGGTACGCTTGCTCCTCGGGTGTCGGCGGGCGATCTCCCAGCCGGAACGGCTGCGCCAGGGCACTACCGGCGGCTGCGAGAAGAGCGGCGAGAACGAGTGCGATCTGAAGCAACGAGAGCGGCGGGCGAACGGCGAGGCGGCGCGCAACGGTCATTGAACCCCTCCTGATGCGGTCCGGTCCTATTACTAGCACCGAGTTGAAGCCGGACAAGATACAGGCCTGCTGCGTAGCCGTCGGCAGCGAATGCACAGCGCGGCCATCCTGGCTCAACACCCAATGATACCCCAGGTTTGTGCACCGGTCAAGAGGCGAAGAGGTGTCCGTCAGATGCACGACCCCCTTGCGCTGTATCGCACATATATGTTTCTCTCGCGTGGGAACGCGCACGGGTTCGTGATCTGTACGTCGAGCAACTCGGCTGAGGCCGATGTGAGCCGCCAGATGGGCGATCATGGATGATGACGCTGTAACCGACGAGGCCCTCATCGAGGCCGCCAACGGCGGCGATGCGTCAGCTTTCGAGGCGCTTTACTATCGCTATCGCGATTGGGCCGTTCGGCTCGCGTATCGCTTCACGGGCGATCGTGACGACGCGCTCGACGTGCTCCAGGAGACGTTCACGTACGTCGCCAAGAAGTTTCCCGGGTTCCGGCTCTCGGCGAAGATCACGACGTTCCTCTATCCGGTCGTCAAGCACACGGCCATCCGCATCGCGCGCAAACGCCGCCGGTATCTCTCCGATCAGGAAGTCCCACAGGAAGCGGTCGCGCCAGGCACGCAGCCACACAGCTCGCGCGAAGAGCTGGCCGCCGCGCTGCGCACGCTGCCGGAGAAGCAGCGTGAAGTCCTCCTGCTGCGCTTTGTCGACGGCATGAGCCTCAACGAGATCGCCGAGACGCTGCGCATCAAGCTCGGCACCGTCAAGTCGCGCCTGCACAACGCGCTCAACACGCTGCGTAACGACGAGCGAACGCGGCGGTATTTCGGCTTGTAGCCAACGGCGATCGTGAGGCCGGCTCGCGCGCAACAACGTTGTTTCACGCGTCAGCGATGTAGGGCGGGTCCCCCTGGGCCCGCCGAAGCCGCGAAGCGGCGACACAAGGGTTGTGAATGCCCAAACCTGACGCGCCTTCGGCCACCGCCGGCAATCCGGCGGACCTGCGGCGGGCCCAGGGGGACCCGCCCTACATCTCGGTATCGTTGCGCTGTGGAGGGGAAGTGCAGCCACCTGCAGATCAGATGAACCTTCTGCCCTGTGGGCGTTCTTAACCATCTGGAGATTGACACATGTTCGGTTCGAAGCGACAGAGACGGAACCCCGCGGAGCCCGAGGCACCGGACAAGCTCGTTGACGATCTTGCTGCCCTCTACGAGGCCGAGACAGAGGTGCCGCCCGAGGTCGATCGCGCCATCCTCGCCGCTGCGCGCGAGCGCATCCGGTCGTTGAGGCCGGCGGAGCGCCGTTGGCCGCGTCTGGTTCTGCGCTGGGTGCCGGCAGGGGCCGCAGCGGCTGTGGCCGCGATCTTGGTCCTGCTGTTCCTGGTTCCTGCACTGCAGCCCGCGCGTGAGCAAGGGCGGTACGCGGCTGCTCCGAAGCATGCTCTGGTGCGTGAGGACATCGACGAGAGCGGCGAGGTCGACATCCTCGACGCCTTCGTGTTGGCGCGCCGCATCGAGTCGAACAACGAACTCCCGACAGACTGGGATATGAACGGTGACGGCGCGGTCGATCGCGCGGACGTCGACCGGGTCGCGCTCGCCGCCGTCAACCTCGAGAGGAGCACGCTCCGATGAAAGCCGTGCATGCACTTCTTGCCGTCGGGTTGCTGCTCGCGATGAACGCCTATCCGCAGCAGGCCGAGCGCGTCCGATTCGAGGCGGTTGACATCGTCCTCGACTCGGGCGATCTCCCGTTAGCGGCATATCAGTTCGAGTTTGCCGCCGAGACCGGACAGATCACCATCGTCGGCATCGAGGGAGGTGATCACCCCGCATTCAAGGAACCGCCGTACTACGATCCCGCCGCGCTTCGGAACGAGAAGGTGATCATCGCCGCCTTCAGCACTGCCCAGGAATTGCCCAGCGGCACGACGCGGGTCGCACGAGTCCACGTCCAGGTTGCCGGTGACGTCGAACCCGAGTACGTCGTCGTCCTGAGAGTCGCCGCCTCACCCGACGGCGAACGCATCCCAGCGACGGCGACCGCGCTGAGAGGAGAGAACCGATGAAGAAGCGATTCAAGATCATCCTGATCGTCGTGCTCGTCCTCATCGCGGCGGGCGTCATCTGGGCACTTCTCACACCCGCCCTCCAGAGTGCGCGCGAGTCGGCAAGGATGTCGGACGGTGACAAGGAATCCTACCCGGAGGAGTCGGAAAGGTTGCCAGCGTACGATTACAGCAGCTTTGCAGACGATACTGATGAGGGAGGCACTGGACCACCTGTTGCCCCGCCAGAGACCTATCGCCGCATTCGGCGGTCTCTCGATTCAAGCCGGGGAGAGGACGGCGTGCCGTCCGACAGGCCAACTCCCCTTGCGTTGCCCGGCGAGGAGCTCTGGGTGATCGTCGAGCCGCTGGCCGGGGCGCAAGCCGAGGAAGAAGAAGCTCCCGGCAGCGGCGCGCTGATCGCCAAGCTGCCCGACGAGGAGAAGGAGGTCCCCGTCCCGCTCAAGCACACCGACGTGCGGGCTTCGATCAGCGGCTACATAGCCATGACGGAGGTGACGCAGCAGTTCCACAACCCGTTTTCATCGAAGATCGAGGCGAAGTACGTTTTCCCGCTGCCGCAGAACGCGGCCATCAACGAGTTCGTCATGACCGTCGGCGACCGCAAGATCCGGGGCATCATCCGCGAACGCGAGGAAGCCGAGCGTATCTACGAGGAGGCGCGCAGCCAGGGTTACGTCGCGTCGCTGCTCACGCAGGAGCGGCCCAACATCTTCACGCAGTCGGTCGCCAACATCGAGCCGGGCAAGCAGATCGACATCAACATCAAGTACTACCACACGCTCGCCTACGACGACGGCTGGTACCAGTACGTCTTCCCGATGGTCGTCGGCCCGCGCTTCAACCCGCCCGGCTACACGGACGGCGTCGGCGCCGTCGCGCGCGGCCGGCAGGGCATCTCGGGCCAGACGACCGAGGTCCAGTACCTCAAGCCCGGCGAGCGCAGCGGCCACGACGTCGCGCTCAGCGTCGCCATCGACGCCGGCGTCGCGATCGAGGGAATCAAGTCCACCAACCACGTCGTGAAAACGGAGCACGGCTTGACCGGCTGCGCGACTGTCGCGCTCAGCCCGCTCGACGCGATCCCGAACAAGGATTTCGTCCTGCGCTTCAAGGTTGCCGGCGAGCGCGTGAAGTCGAACCTCTTGGTGCACCGCGACGACCGCGGCGGGTTCTTTACCATGATGCTCTACCCGCCCGAGAGCGTGAATCAGCTCGCGCGCAAGCCGATGGAGATGGTCTTCGTCATCGACTGCTCCGGCAGCATGAACGGCCGGCCGATCGAGCAGGCCAAGAGGGCCATTGAGCGCGCGCTCCACAGCCTCGAGGCCGACGACACGTTCCAGATCATCCAGTTTTCGAACGACGCCTCACAGCTCGGTCCGGCACCGATCCCGGCGACACCGGACAACGTGCGCACGGGCCTCAAGTACGTCGAGAATCTGCACGGCTCGGGTGGAACGATGATGATCAAGGGGATCAAGGCGGCGCTCGACTTCCCGCATGATCCGAAGCGGCTGCGGTTCGTCACGTTCCTGACCGACGGCGACATCGGCGGCGACCGCGAGATCATCGGCGAGGTGGAGAAGCGGGTCGGTGCGTCGCGCATCTTCAGTTTCGGCGTCGGCTCGTCGCCCAACCGCTACCTGCTCAACCGGATGGCCAAGCTCGGCCAGGGCGCGGTCGCGTACCTGAGCCTCAACGACAGCGCCGCCGACGTGATGGACCGCTTCTTCGAGCGCGTGAGCCATCCCGCGATGACCGACATTGCGGTCGATTGGGGCGCGATGGCCGCCTACGACGTCTACCCGAACCGGATCCCTGACTTGTTCGTCGGCCGGCCCGTCGTGCTCACCGGCCGATTCAGCGGCACGGGCGAGGCGGCTGTTCGCATCCGGGCCAACATCGCCGGCGAGTGGCGGGAACGCACGATCGTCGTCAACCTCGACGACCCCGAGGCGAAGCACTCCGGCTTGCCCGTCGTCTGGGCGCGGATGAAGATCGCCGACCTGTATGACCGCGCGACGTACAACGCCGACCCCGAGCTGCCCGAGCGCATCAAGACCGTCGCCCTCGACTACGGCCTCATGTCGGCCTACACCGCGTTCGTCGCCGTCGATTCGCTCACGCAGACCGCGGGCGACTACGGCACGACGGTCGGCGTCCCCGTCACCATGCCGGAAGGCGTCCGCTACGAAACGACCGTGCAGGAGTAGCGCGCGAGTCGCGCAAGACTACCGTTGCCCCACCGTGACCGTGCCGATCTCGACGGCGCGGTCGCGGTGGGGCAGCTTCGTCTGCGGCTTCAGTCGGCAGTTCTCGTCCCACCACGTCAGCGCGCCGAACTCGATCCTTAGCTCGCCGGCAGGCGCGCGCGATGGCACGGTGAACGTGTGCTCGTCGAGCACGAGGCAGCGCGGAACCGTTGTGTGCGGCGCGAGCGGGAACGTCGCGTTGTGATTCGCCTGGAAGCGGATTGCCGTTGAGCCCGTAGACCGGGGATCGGTGAAGTGGACAAAGACGGGAAGATACTCATACGGGATTTCACCCTCGAGCCGCCAGATGAGCCGGAGCGTCGCCGGCTCTCCCGGGACAAGCCGCGAGGGCATCAGCGAATAGCCGACAAGCGAAATGCCGTACCCGAAGTCGCACGGCGTGTCGACGTCGGGCGTCAGCCGCTCGAGCAGCATGCGCGCTCGTTCGTCGCCGGTCGCGGCCAGCTTCTTCAAGTTTGCGGGAAGGCCGGAATACGTCTCAAACGAACGTGTGTAATACTGAATCGCCTTGTCATGCTGGTCGGCTTGTTCGAGACGTATCCCGCGCTCGTAATACCACGCCGCCCTCGGAACCCGCGCCGTCCGCACGAGTGTAAAGCCGTTCCATTTCAGTCCGGGAAAGGAACCGAAGCCGTCGGGGGTTTTCTTGATGATGAGCATGGCGTAGTTGGGCGTCTCTCGCGTCTCGACGCCCAGCTCGTCGATGGCCGCGTCCCTCAGCAGCGCTTCGGCCTGCGCCGCGTGCGCCTTCTCGACGACGACGGCGACCCACGGTCGCACGGGGACCACGCGTGAGACGTGCGTCTCGGCATGGCACGCTGAGTAGGGCGGCAGCACATCGGGCGCTTCGGGGCCGAGTGCCGCGAGCTTCGCGCTGAGCCACGGGTCGCAGAACGCGAAGTCAACGTTGGCTGCACGCAGCGTGCGCGCCACGTTGTGCACTTCGTGCTCGTTGGGCCGAGGGACGTCGCCCGCGTCGCCGTAGACGTACACCTCGCTGAACCGCCACACCTCGCGGTGTTCTGCCGGCGCGCGCATGCCGTCGATTCGCACGTACCGGACCGGCTCCGGCGAGAACCGGCACTCCATTGCGACGTAGTGACCGCGGCGGAACAGCCGATTGCCGTGGATGCTGGCCGTCGCGCCGCGTCGCGCCACGTGCTGGAGGTCAACCCACTCGGACCCGTCAGCCGAGCCGGAGATCGTGTAACCGACCGGGTAATCCCACTCGTACGGCGCGACGAACCGGACACCGGCCACACGTGTCACTGCGCCAAGATCAATCACAAGCGCTGCCTTCGTATCGTAGTCCTCGCCCGGCGTCGTTTCCTCGTCATGGTCAAGAAAGCCGCGGGCGTCCACTGGCGCAACACCCCGCCGGACAACCGATGCGGTGGCAGGCGAGATCAATCGCAGTTGTCTCGTGGGCAGCACGAGGTTGTGAAAAAGCGCCCGGCGCCTCACGTCGGATCGAGCTGCCATGATGTCAAGCGCCGTCAGGGTCTGCTCGAAGACGCGCGCTGCGCCGCGCGACATGCACACGCCGATATCGTCGTCGGCGACAGCGCTGACCACGTAGGGGTAGTATCTCTCGTTCCATGGGTCGGTGAAAATGACGCGGTCGCGCGCAGCCCACGTCAACGTATATGACATCGGCTCGTCGCACATCAGGTGACGCAAGCCGAGGGCCTCGGCATAGTCGACCAGCTCGCGGATGGCTTCGCGATCCCGCCTAACTTGTTTGCCGCGCTCGGCGCGGCCGGCGCGGAGGCATGCGACCGTATTGCTCAATGCGATAATGGCAAGCAAACCGGCAGCGGCGATGGTCACCCATTTACGTCTAAAAACAAGGAGGAACGCGAACGACCCTGCGATAAGCAGGTAAAACATAAGGAAGTATCTCGGGTTACACTTGGCGGCGAGGTGGTTGGTTAGATAGAAGGGCAGGAACGCAAGCGCAAAGAGAACGGGGAGGAAGGCGGCGCGGACCAATCGCCGATCCCGTGTGATCACACCTGCAACGATGCCGGCGCACAGCGCGAGAAGGGGAAGCACATACGCCGCAGAGATAATGACGTGGACGCCGATGGAGGCATCGGGGTTCGCGTAGACAAGCTCCGGCATGTAGCGCGTGAAGGTCATGTCGATGACTTCCGGGACGTGCGAGACGCGCAGCGGGCGGAAGCCGAACAGCGCGCCGCGCCCGTACCGAATGCCGGTGACGATCACGGGGCTCAGGGCGATGAGCAGCACAACGAAGCCGAGCGCGAGTCGAACGATCTGCGCACGATCAAGACGGGAGCGGACCAGGTACGCCGTGAGCAGCGCGACGCCGATGATGAGGTAGGGGAGACAGAGCGGGTTCGTCCAGATCGAGAGCCCCGCGAGCGCCGCCATGCCGAGCAGGCAGGT
>Ga0307422_1001697_pt1 | contig 11350 bp, 8 predicted proteins | sample SalMarWE160290MG_FD_202153 | JGI IMG/M metagenome (GOLD analysis project Ga0307422, IMG submission 202153) | Salt marsh sediment microbial communities from the Plum Island Ecosystem LTER, Massachusetts, United States - WE1602-90 | ecosystem: Environmental > Aquatic > Marine > Intertidal zone >...
CATCTAAAAAAGAAAGAAAAAATAAAAAGAAATAAAGTCAAAAAGAGATTTTTTAAAATTTTAGCAGAAGAGAAAAAATTACCCTGCAGTCAAATCTTACCGCTTTTTAAAGAATATTCTTCCCCTCTACTATATCATTTTTTTCTTAGACGCAGTAATTATTTTCTTTCCAGAACAAATTCTTTAAATTCATCTCCTCTTAAGAAACCGAATTTCTTTTTAAATAAATATGCTACATCAGCATTGGCTGTAGAAAAGAACACTTGTTTATTGGATTTGGTTACTATTTCCCTTAAATAGTCCATGAAAGAAAGAATATTCAAATCATCTATATTAACCACAGGGTCATCAAATAACAAAATATCGGGTCCATTCCTAAGTTTCTGGTTCAGTGCAATAAATATGGATAGCGCTAATGCGGTTCGTTGCCCAGCACTTATTTCGGATAGTTTAGAACTTACTTTTTTCTTTTCTCTTATTAAAGATATTCCTTCTATCTTTTCAAACCGCAAGTCTTCAAATTCCTTAGGGAAATGGATGATTCTAAAAATCTCCATGATTTCATTCTTATTGTTCTCAATAAAATTTTCTAAAAATTTACTTTTACTACGATTTGTAAGGATGTCATCAATCGTTTTATAAGCTCTTTCGGCATTTTCTTTGGTATTTTTAGATTTATCTATTTTCTGTTGTAATTCTTCAATTCTTTTATTTGAAGTTTCTCTTTTTAAATTCCTTTCCTCCTTTTTTCTTCTTAAATCCTTGTACTTCTCAAAAATTTCAGAAATTTTATTAATATTTATTTCTATCGTTTTAAGTTTCTCTCTTGGCTCAACTGAGATAATCTCCTTTAGTTCTTCATAATTCTTAAGAGCTGTTTTTCCATTTTCAATTCTTTCTTTTAATAATTTTATATCATCTCTAGAAATCCCCACTTTTTCTAATTTTGATTCTATGCTTTTTTCAATGTTTTCTAATTCAATATTTTCTGAATTGATATTTTCCTGAATTGATTTAAGCTCATGTTTATTTTTTTCTCTGTTTTCCTTAAATGCTTTATTATTTTCAACCTGGATATTTAAAGAAAGTAATAACTCTTTCAATTCAGCAAATTTCGTCTCCTTAAGTCCGTTGTCTCGGAAATATTGTTGAATACCTTTTAATTGCTCTAATTGATTTTTAAATTCTTGCAATCTTTTTAATTCTTTTTTGATCTCCTTTAAACCATTAGAAATGGTTACCGTATTGTATTCTTCAATTTCTTTATAATACTCTTGAAATGATCTCTTTAATTTTGAAAAATTTTCAATTTCAGATAGAAATCTCTCTCTTTTTTTTACTATTTTATTCTTTTCCTCAAGAAGTCTACCAAGATTCTTTGGGCTTTGTTCCCGTCTTTTTGTTTTTTCAATTAGTTCTATCAACTTTCCTTCTGGATATTTGGCATGGCATAAAGGGCAATCAGTAGCATTTTTCTGTAATAGAATGAATTCTTTTCCTTTCTCTTTTATCTCGGTCACTATTTTATCAAGCTCACTAATATTTTTTTTCACCTCACTAATTTTCTTGATTTTTTCTTTGATATTACTTTCAAGAATTCTCAATTCTTTATTTAAATTGTTTTCATAATCTTCTAAAGGCATTTTTAAATCATTATATTCAGTTAAATCTGCTTGACCCAAAACTTTTTCCGTTTCTAATAATATTTTTAATTTACTGGATATATCATTAATCCTATCTTGCAAACCTATTAGTTGAGAAATTTTCCCTTCCTTGAAGTAGGGTTCCAATGAATGAAGTATTCCTTTAATTTCCTTGAGTTTATTAAGCTCCTCTATATTAGCCTTTCTGTTTAATTTGATTTTATGAGATTGTTTTAATAATTGAGATATGCTTTTTTGAAGTGTCTCCAGTGTTTTAAGTTCTTTTTTTGTTTTTTCATGAGTAATAGAGTCTAACCATTTTAATTCAGATTCTATATTCTTAATAAATAATTTAGCCGTTGTAATATTCTTTTCTAAAATTATCTCCACATCGCTTTTTTTTGCGTTATTAAGTCTTAATTTCATTTTTCTAGCTTCAAGTATAAGTTCTTCGAATAATTTTTCAGGTTGCTTATCAATAGTCCCAATTTGTGAAAGGAGGTTTTTCTGTTTTTTTATATCCTTGTTGTACTCCTTAATTTCCTTAGAGGAAATTTTAAGTTCTTTATTAAAACGGTCACGGAATTTTAGTAAGCGGTCTTCAAGCCAATTCACTTGAACTCCCAAAGCAATGTCTTCAAAAGCTTCTATCATATCAGTCTGCTTACCATGTGATAAAAAATATGCAGCATCACTATTGAAAAAATTAAATCTGTTAAATTGTTCATAAATTTTACTAGGGGTATTTCGAGGTACTATGCTATTGTACCATGACTTATCTCTTTCTTTATAGAGTTTATTATTAGATTCTAATGGAACAAAATTCTTTTTCTTATGGTCTCCTTCAAACAGCACATTAATATTTATCCGAGAATTATCTCTTTCATAGTTTCTTTTTGTTTTTCCGCAAAATAATAATTCGATAGCTTCAAGTAATGAAGTTTTACCGCTACCATTTACCCCTTCAATGAGGTTCACTTTTCCGAAATCGTATTCTCTTTTAACAGGATAATCAAGGTATTCAAGCAATTCTATTTTTTTGATGTGTAAGTTAGATTCTACCGAGACTTTGGTTTGACCCTTATCATGGTATTCCTGTTTTTCTGGTTCCTTTTTGGGGGTTCCTTTAATATATTCTTCGACACCAGTATCATAAGTTATGTTTTTCAAAAAAACTGCGTCTAAGTCAGCATTCCTTAGTTTGTTTATCCATTCTGCTGCCAGATTTCTTTCTCTTCGAGCAGCCACATACTTGCCAATTTTCTCAATTTTGCTTAACCAATCTTCAAAATCAGTAAGAGTCATTATATATTTCCGGGCATATAATTGATCCCTTTCAATTTTGTCTTTTAACTGGTTATTATTATTTATTTTGTCTGATTTAGAAATAAAGGTGTAATAGTAATTCCATTGAAGATATCCTTCATTTCTATAGTAATCGCTTTGAATTATATTTTCTAGGTATTGTTCCAAGTCTTCCGTACTATCTTTAAAATCCAACCATTTGTCAGTAAAATCTAAATATAGTACTTGATAAGGTTGATCATGAAATGTTTTTTGGCATCTAAAAATATTGTCTTCAATTCTTTGCGATTCTTCGAAATTTTTGTGTAAAAATTGTTCGATTTTATTTCTTGTCATTTTCTTACGGTATTTATTGAATTAAATGATTGGGATGAATTATCGGCTATTTTAGGTTTACGACCAGTTACGTTTTTATATCCTACAGCATCTCTGTACCAAACAACTATTCTTGCCCAATTTTGGCTTTCCGGAAATAGATTGGCTATTTTTTCATATGTTTCATTTGCCCCGTTTATATCATCTTCACCTTTATAAACAACGGTTGCAGGTGGTATTTCATCATCATTTGAAAATAAATTTAAGTTGTAACTAGTAGCAATATTTTCATTGGGACAATAACTTATTCTGCAGTTGCCCTTTAATTTTGCAATAACATCTGGAAAGTCTTCTTGTTCAATAATATGATTAGCCAATGTTGCATAACGAATAAGGTTTCTTCTTCTTATTCCATTCGTATCTAAACATGGATCTTGGGCGAAAGTTATTCGTTTATTACTTCCCCTATCATCCGTTATGAAAAATTTATTATTGGAAACAAGATACCACTCTTTTTCAACTGCTTCACCTACTGAAAGAGCAATGAGTCGTTCTATATTAACATGACTTAACTCTCCATTTATCAAAGTGTTAAAGTCTCCTACACCTTCAATTGATTGGCAAAGTTCTATAAAACCATCGTTTACATCACTCTTTTCAATCCACATATGACTTGTATAATCCCAGCTTTTAATAAATAGTGGTTCAGGACCCGTTCTTCCTGGCATTGATCCATGCGCTTCTGCCTGTGAGGGTTTTGTATTCCTGATACAAAATATATATTCATCAAAGTTTAAAAAATAGATATTCGATTTCTTTTCTTCCCATCTAGTATAGTATAATCCCTTATCGTGATTAGTATTTATTTTCTCATCTATTAAATCTAATTTAGTTGATTTTGTAAAAATGGCAGATCCTCCATAATTATTCCAATTTGGAGTATCATTCATTTGAATATTTCTTCCCCAATTTAGACATAAAATCTCTTTATTGTCTTGTTTTTTGCTGAAAATATCACATCTATAACTCCCAAAATCCGCATGAAAAGGTTCCCGATTAAGTTGTATATGAACTATGAGGTATGGATCAATGGCAAAATCTTGTTGGTCTTGTATATTTAAATTATGATTAAGAGTATCCGAACAAATAAATGTCAACAATCTTGAAGAAGTATTTTGATTTTTAAGTATATAAATATTTTGTCCTTCAATATAATTATCTCTTTCCCAGGAGTTGTTTCCACCCATAAAATGAGTTTTAAATTGTACAATCGCAATTGTTCGCAATTTATTAGTGCTCAAAGTTCTTGTTTTAAAGAGATAACAAACCGGGTTGAAGAAACGATCGTTATTTAAATTTTGTCGAATCTTTCCTTCGTTACATATCCATACAATTTCATCATGATCATTAATTATATCGCTTAGTTGTTGAGCTTGAATCGATTCACACCCTACTATCCACAATTTGGATTCTCGTGGAAGTCTATTCTCATCAATTAATTTTTCTATCACTGACCATGGGCAAGAATATTCAGGCGTAACAGCTAATTCAACGTTGTTCTCTATCGCTATATCAAAAAAAGCGTTAAACTTTTTTTTCGCTAGTTTTTTATCGGCGTTCCTTATGCATTGATTTGAGCACTCGATTTTGCCTACTGGTTGAAATAATAATGCGTTATATAAATTAGCATCAAGATTTAATACTTCGAGGGTTGGGTTACTAAGACCCTTTGGATTAAGTTTTTCTTCTATCAATACGAAATCCATATTAATATTTTTTGTGACTATTGTATATATTCACTGAAGCATAAAATTTGAATCTTAGTTTTTTTTGAATTTTAATAAAATCTTTTCCCCTCGGGTAACGTATTAATTCCATATTTATATATTTTTAGTAACCTCCTTATATAATACCAAAAAAATACAAAACGTCAATAGTGGTATGCATTATTAGACTTTAGGTTTCAGTGGAAACAAAAAAACAATACATACCTCCTCTGTGTATGTTTCAATCTGTAAATTTTTTTCTTTCCTCTTTCAGAATTTTCCGCATTGCTGGATTAATATTTTTTTTGTTGCTTTTGTCGGCGATAGCTAAGAAATCTCTTTTTATATCGTTAAAAATGGAATATCTGTATTTATGTCCTATGTTTTAGAGAAGTCATAGATATCATTAATCATTTCATTCTTAAATTGACGTTGAATTTTATCCCAGACGCTTGGTTTAATAAACCAATGATCGGAACCATGAATCATCCAACTCTCAACCATGTTAACTGCTTCTAATGAATTGCTAAATCGATCGATATAAAAATCAAGTTCGGATTTGTTTTTTGATAATACGGCTGCAACAATAAAAGTTTTATTGGGATAAGGTAAAACATTTAAAATGGTGTCAATATCTTTGATCTCTGAGTTGTTAGCCACTTGGAAATTTCCTCTTCCAGCTAGACAAAGCGGAATTTCTATATCAAGATTAATCACTAATATGTGAATTTTACGATTCTTTTTTGTATGAATATCGTTTAGTATTCCATCTTGAAATTTTAAGAGGAAGCCATTAAGATATTCCCTTAGTTTTTTTATCTCTTGGTCTAAAAAGTTCGCTTTATAATCTCGATATGCTAGCCTTACATTTCCTATATTAATTTTGTGTTTAGCAAGAAAATCGGCACCTAATTCTTCAATCAAATGTTCTCCAATTTTCTTATTTCGAAATGATAGGTACTGTTTTTTCCTTTTTTCAAATATATCAATATAGTAATTAGTGTTTACTATTTCTCGACATACTGTTCTATAAAGTTGTAAAGTAAAATTTTCAGCGGTCACGAGCTCTTTTTTAGCTTCGAAATCAGAAAAAAGGGACTCATGTTTTTTACAGAAACCAGGAAATGTTGATGCGATATTGATTCCTACTTTTGTTGCTGCTAATTTCTCACTCTTAGTGTTGAATTTAATAGTTGTAACATGATTGTTTTCTGCAATCAATCTCAAGGAGGGCGATCTTTGAATGGTATGAGATTTTAAAATGCTTTTCTCTTTGCAACCCTTATAAATACAAACCTTGGATTTATGCCAGGTACCCAAAATTTCTTTAACATTTTCAAATTTGAGATCTGTCCTGAACGTATCATTAGGGAATATCGATTCTTCATCTTTCTTAAAGTTATTAAAAACTTTATCAATTGCAACGACAATTTTATCAAGCGTATTTTTATCTATCATAATCCTTCGTGGTTCTTAGTGGATTTGGATTTAGTTTGATTAAAACAGATAACTTGTATACTCCATAATTAAATATTTTAAATAACCTCATTATTTATAAATAATATTAGAAAAAAGAACTAAATGTCAATGGTGGTATGCAAACTTAGGTTTCAGATTCTCTTTAAAAGGTGACAAGGAGAGGGATTCAATTAATTTTTTCTCTTCTGCTAAAATTTTAAAAAATCTCTTTTTGACTTTATTTCTTTTTATTTTTTCTTTCTTTTTTAGATGCTTTTTCAGAAAATTGAAAAGGATTTCCTTTAAGAACAGCAGGCACACAAAGGGCGTTGCGGAAGACCCGAAGGGTCTGAAGCCGACCGACTGTGACTGCTGGGGTGGGGTCAAGACGGCTTGCGCTTGCTGTTGCAAGCCAGTCTTTGGCTGACGTCCGAGCGATAGCGAGGGCGAAGCCAAAGGCAGCCCGCGTTGCGGGCGGCAAGCCGGATGGGTGGGGGGATGGAGTCTGTTTTTCAGTTGGTCTTGAATATTGAATTTTCAAAGGTCAGACGGAGAGTTCGAAGATTGTACGTCAAGGGCAGAGTTACTTGCCAATAAGCTAATTCTTTTAGTCTGTTATTTTGTACAGTAATAAATTTCTCCACTTTCGGCACTTATCCCCATTTGCAAGATCTCATCATTATTAAGAAAATCAGAAGGAGCGATTACCTTTACTTTGAATCCCCCTTTTTTAAGTCTGCCTACAAAATCTCTGCCATATATTCTTACGTGATCTTCCTGGCCAAAAACTTTCAGGCGTTCGTCTGGATCTATAATTGAAAAATCCTCAAAAGTTCTCTCTCCCGTTATTGGAACCAATATTACAGCCCATCCACTTTTTTTTAAGACTCGATGCAATTCACATATAGCACTTATATCGTCTACTACATGTTCCAGAACATGCGAGCAATAAATAACATCGAATGATTCATCAGGATAATGAATATCGGTAATATCCATTTTTATCATTGCTTCAGGATCATTAAAATCAGCCGTAATATATCCAGTGGCAATTCTTTTTTTCAACCTCTTCTCAAAACAGAACTCAGGCGCAATATGCAACACTTTCTTCGGCTTTCCATCAAAGAGATCGGACACCTTGGTAAAGTAAAGCCAGACCAAACGATGCCTTTCAAGTGAACCGCACTTCAAACATTTTACATCATCTCTTTGGTCTACACCACTTTTTCCGAATTTCCTGAGTTGCTTCCCGCATACCGGACAATATCGTCCTTTACCCAAATAAATGATGCAATATATGAAACCTCTTAAAGTTCTTATTATGTTTTTAATCCGTATCGGGAGAAGTTTCTTGATTTTCACAATAGTAATATTTCTTATTTTTCAGGGTTTTACACGTTTCATAGAATAATATTGATATGGTTTTTGGAAATGTCAAGGTTTGCCTACTTCGCTGAAAAGAAAACTGTATGCAGATCGGCAGGATTTTTTCTTTGTTGTTTAACCATTTCCCTTTTTCCCATTTATCAATTTCTCTGCTTTTCTTTCTTTGTGGCTCTGTGGTAATTTTTTTAATTAATTCGGTCATCCGTCCGCGGTCTTCGGCCTTTCGACCGACCTGTTACTCTATTTTTCCGGCTTATCAAGCATTTTTAAAAGAGTTTTTTCGGCTTCCTTAATGAATTCAGCAGATCTTTCTAACTGTAATTTCGCGTCTTCTTTAGTAATATTTATAAAATCAACATAATCAGCGTCTTCTCTTAAATCTTTGGTTTTTGGCAAATACTTACTAAGTTTCTTGGAAATAAATTGTTTTTAATGATATACCTGCTAAACAAAGAAATGACACCAGAATGTTTTGATGAATCTTTTTCTTTTAATGCAAGTAAAGCTTTTACTGCAGTAAACATCGCGTAATAACTTCTGTTAACAGAAAGTTTATAGTGGCTCTGCGTAAGAGTGTCTTTTGCTTCTACCAATATTTCTTTTGCTCTTTCGATCCTATAATCAGCTAAAGCTTTCCTACTCATAAAAGAATTCCTTCTTTTTCTATTTCTTCAAAGAAAAATGAACCCAAATCCTTGTTCTTCTGATATTCCAATAAACTATAAACCACAGGAGAAATAGGAATATCGTACTTAAAGAAATATTCGGCAGATATATCACTTATTTTATCCCTTATATTTTTTTTATCTTTGACGAGGATAAATATATCTATATCTGAATACTCCTCAAAATCACCTCTAACTTTAGACCCAAAAAGTTGCACCTTAATGATATTGTCTCCCAATCGTCTCCTCAAATCCTTTATGAAAGAGTTTACTACTTCTTTTTCTTTTTTGTTTAAGTAATCTAAATGTTTACCCATTTGATTATAAAATAACTAAATATATTACAATGTCAAGAATATTATATTCAAACTACTACCATTGTTTAACCACAGAGACCCACCACACAACCCCAGATAATTAGCCACGGATTCACACGGATAGGCACGGATTAAACAACCACCCCACCCCCCAAATTTATTCTTCGTTTTAGTTAGCCACAGATTTACACGGACTTACACTGGATTACCCTATCCCCCATCACAAATATTTTTTTCATATTTAAACAACAAAATATTTTTTTAATCTGTGTTTATCTGTGTTCATCCGTGGCCATTCCCTTTTTTTATCTGTGTACATACGTGTTAATCCGTGGCTAATCCTTTTTAATTAATTCGGTCATCCGTCCGTGGTCTTCGGTCATTTTTAATTAATAGGACACCATTAACTATACTTGATCACCGAAAAAATATAAGGTTTTTATCATAAAATAACAATTATTAACTTGACATTATATTTTATTCTACCTATAATAAAAAAGTACAATATACTTATATATACTGGCATTATAAATTTTGTATCAACGAAATTATATTATTGGGGGGCAATAGGGATTAGATTCTGAGGTTATCGTTATTTTTTTAGTTAAACAAGGTTCATACTTAAACTAAAAAAGGGAGGGAAGGTATGAAAAAGTTAAGTGTTGTATTACTAGTATCGTTGTTGGTTAGTATGGTTACCTATGGGCAGGAATGGCGCTATGGAACTAATAAAATTTATGCTTACCCAAAGTCATCAACGAAGTTGGGCATCGGAGTAACAAGTCCAATAAGTAAATTGCATGTACAATGCAATGCATATGGACCAATAAATCCTGAGAACCGATCTGCCATTTATGGTTATAACACCAGTACCGATGTTAGTTATGCTAATTCAATTGGCGTATATGGAAGAGTAAAAACAAGTAAAGGCATGGCTATTTATGGATATAGTCAAAATTCAGATGGATATGCTGGTTATTTCGAAGGGCGAGGTTATTTTTCCGGCAATGTCGGTATCGGGACGCCGAGCCCTCATACAAAATTGTATGTTCGAGCATCCACTGTCAACGACTTTGACAGAGATAATTATGCTGACATGATCGTAGAAGGAGAAGAGGGAAGGCTTGAACTTGTTTCAAACAATTTAGGAAACAATGCAGCTGCGATAATTTTAACGGATGTTGCCGGTGCAAATGATAATCGGAAATGGTTCCTGGGAACCGGAACTTCGAACGTAAACAACAAACTTTTCATTGGTTATACGACATCGACAACCGACATAAATCAAACCGGAAATGCAGATATGACAATAACTACAACAGGAGACGTCGGCATCGGAACAACTAACCCACAATCAAAACTCGCAGTAAACGGAACAATTACCGCTAAAAAAGTTACAGTAACTTTAGAAGGTTGGCCTGATTTTGTTTTTGCTGACAACTACAAACTTATGCCTTTAGATAAACTTGAAAAACATATCAAAGTTAACAATAGCCTCCCGGGTATTCCTAAAGAGAAAGATGTAGTTGAAAGCGGCGTGGATCTTGGCGAAATGCAGGCAAAGCTTTTAGAGAAAGTCGAAGAATTGACGCTGTACGTGATCGAGCAAAATAAGAAAATCTCTGAATTAGAGGAAAAAATAGCCAGATTAGAAGCAGAGAATTGAATTTCTCTATATTGAGAAAAACAGAAAAAAAAGGAGTTACAAATGCTAAAGAAAAATTTAATTATACTGCTTTTATTGCCTGTGGTTATCCTTGGAGGTAAATATTCGGTAGTCACTGAGTCCTCTCCATGGGGTATAGTGGCAAACTGGGATAACTATTATAGCCAATTTTATTCTGATTATAAGGATAAATGTGATTCGGCTTACGCATGTGGTTTATCCTGGATTAGACCAAACTGTATTCCATATCCAGATATCCTTCAAGATTCAGATGGTCTTTTCGATTTTGCAGAGATAGATTCTTTCGTGAAATTTATGCAAGATAGGAATTTGAATTCCTTGTCCTTTGGTTGGCCAAATGATAGTGAGGACCTAAACGGGTTTTATTGGTATTACAGGATATTGGTGGAACGTTATGATGGAGACGGTGAAGGTATTTATGACTCAATTTGGAACAATGGTTATGTAAGCGAACCGGAATGGTTGAAAAAACCCATAAAGTACTGGGAAATATGCAATGAACCTTATGCTGGTCATATTGGTAATCGAGGCTGGCCAAATTACGGAAACAGAACTGTTGAGGATTTTAGAGCGTATATAAGAGCAGCAAGTAAGGGTATCCACGATGCAGACTCGGAGGCAAAAGTAATTGCACCTTGTTTAGAACCTCTAAAGTGTTACTGGAGATCTAAGCAAATTATGGAAAATGACTGGAGGCCAATCTCTGTGACTGTTAAACCGGGAGAACTACCGGATGCAACACAAGATATAACTGTTCAATTTAAAGCTATTACAACACCCCACCATGGACAAATGGGTTCTGTTTGGA
>Ga0307422_1001699_pt1 | contig 11347 bp, 7 predicted proteins | sample SalMarWE160290MG_FD_202153 | JGI IMG/M metagenome (GOLD analysis project Ga0307422, IMG submission 202153) | Salt marsh sediment microbial communities from the Plum Island Ecosystem LTER, Massachusetts, United States - WE1602-90 | ecosystem: Environmental > Aquatic > Marine > Intertidal zone >...
ATATCCGCGTTGCTGCTCACATTTTAAATCCTCAAATACTTTAGTATACCGCGGTTTAAAATGTTTTTCACAACGTTAATAATTTTTAAAGGTGTTCAAGAGCTCACTTTTAAAAGTGAGTTCTTGAACTCATTTAAAATTGAGTTCAAGAGCTCATTTAAAATTGAGTTCAAGAGCTCACTTCGTTCGGTTCACGCGCCTTGATCTCGAACATTCTGAACAAACACCGCGAGTTTATTGACAGACTCTATTTAGTGCCTGTTCAGAAGGTTCCATTGTAAGCAGGGATTATACCGGTTTATTTCCGATTGTTTATTTGTTAACTTCCTCCTGAGAAGATATTGAACTACCGCGGGGTGATAATTAGGGCTTGTGTTGTGGCAACAATTCTTGCGCCTATGAAGGATTTGTGTTATATTTAGCTTTCCAAAATCATATTTAATATGAGAGTTACAACTTTTTTTATTGCAGTATTTTTATTGTTATCCTGCCAGCAGAATATGGAAGAAGCTTTAATTTTTTCCTATTTTACCGGAAACGGCGAAGATGGTCTTCACCTGGCATACAGCCGGGATGCCCTTCAATGGGAAGCTCTTAATGACGGGAATTCTTTTTTAATCCCTGATGTAGGGAAAGATAAGCTGATGCGTGATCCATGCATTATCCAGGGGCCTGATGGGACATTTCATATGGTATGGACCACCGGCTGGTGGGACAGGCATATTGGGCATGCCTCGTCTGAAGATCTTATCAACTGGTCGGAGCAAAAGGCCATACCTGTGATGGAGCATGAGCCTGAGGCAAAGAACTGCTGGGCACCGGAGCTATTCTATGACGAGGGAAACGAACAATTTCTGATCTTCTGGGCTACCACTATCCCTGGAAGGCACTCGGAAGTAAATACGAGTGAAAGTGAAGAGGGGCTGAACCACAGGATGTATTATACCACTACTTCCGATTTCGAAAATTTTAGCGAAACACAGATGTTTTTCAATCCTGATTTCAGTGTTATTGATGTCACCATTTTGGAGCAGAATGACATTTATTACATGTTTGTAAAGAATGAAAATTCGGTCCCACCCGAAAAGAACATACGTGTTACATCCTCCTCCGATCCGGCAGGCCCTTATCCTGCAGAAGTATCTGAACCCATTACCGGGGATTATTGGGCTGAGGGTCCGACAGCACTGGAAGTTGATTCCTATGTATATGTTTACTTCGATAAATACCGGCAAAACCGTTTTGGTGCTGTGAGATCACAGGATATGGAAAACTGGACGGACATATCCGATTCGGTATCTTTTCCGGAAGGTATCCGCCATGGAACAGTTTTCAAGGTGTCAGGTGTTGTGCTTGACAAACTGTTGAATCCCGATGAATGGCTACTTCACGAGATCATCAGGTGATCCGGGGTATTAGTGGTATTGAGTGTATTTTCAAATCAAATGAGATTTATTCATAATAATTTAAAATAAATAAAAAGAGATGATTCGATTTGCCGGATTGTATTTGATGTTATTATCATTGGTTATTTCTGATCAGGTTGCCGCACAGACTGATTTTACCGTTGAACGAACTGAAAATATAATAGAAATAAGTGCTGATGGGAATGATTACCGGTTGGAGATATGCATTCCTGAAATGATAAGGGTAAGGATGGCGGGCATTAACGGATTTCAGCCCCCTGAAGACTGGATGGTAACCATGCGCAGCTGGCCTTCTGTTAAGTATACTTTTTCTGAAAATGATTCCGCCTGCTTCATTGAAACCGAAAGGCTTAAAGTCATAGTTACAAAATCACCTTTTCATGTTTCTTTTTACAATTCGGCGGGGAAGATTCTTAATTCAGACATTGATGAAAAGAGCAGTATGCAATATGCTGATGAAAATCCCATATGCACGAAAATGCTGTTAGCCGGCGAACATTTTTTTGGTTTTGGTGAACGGATGGATTTTATTGATCAACTGGGCAAAAGAGTTGAGCTCAATGTAGGAAGGGGCAGGGGTTATTCGCATGAAGTAGGTGCGTACAATATTCTGGAATCGAACTACTCACCCATACCCTTTTTTATGAGCACACGGGGTTATGGCATATTCTTTCATAATGCATGGAAAACAACCTGGGATATGGGAAATACATCCGCTGGCAGGTATACTTTTTCTGCCGGAGGAGGTGAGCTGGATTACTATTTCATTTTAGGTCCTGCCCTGACTGATATTATTGAAAAATATACCGCGTTAACAGGTACAACTCCCCTGTTGCCCAGGTATGCCATGGGATTACATGTAGGAACATATAGTGGCGGAACCTGGTGTTATGAACATCTTACTTCCCAGGAGTATGTGGTTGAGCTGGCCAGAACATTCCGGCGGCTGGGTATTCCCCTGGATATTCTTCACCTTGACTCTACCTGGCGGATATTTGGCAAGATCAGCGGAAAGGGTGGTACGAGCTTTGAATGGCGCATGCCGGGTTTTCCTGATCCACAGGCATTGTTTGATAGTCTTTATGCACAGGATATTAATGCCGTGGGCTTGCATATCAGGCCGAGGATTGATAACGGTAATTTCAGAAATTTGAGGGATCAGGCACAGGAGGCGGGCGTAACCTATCCTGAGAATGGTGAACCGGGCGAGCTTATTAATTATTTTGAAGATGATGCTGTGGACTGGTGGTGGGAGAACGGGTTGAAACCTCTTGCTGAGATGGGATGTAAGTTTGTTAAGATTGATGAAGGAAGTGCTTTCGGACATAAAGCAAATGAAAGTGATATGGCAGGTCCCCAGGGAGAAGACATAGGAAAATTACATAATTTATTCCCTGTTGCTTATGCCCGTGCTCCTTATAAAAAGTTTCAGGAATATACAGGTGTTCGCGGGATGAACCATGCCCGTGAAGGATACGCGGGTATTCAGCGTTATCCTTTTATATTTGCCGGTGACTGGCCTTCTGAATGGCAGTATTTTGCCCCTGTGATCCGTGGCGGTATTAATATCAGCCTTTCGGGAGTAGGCGCATGGACCCATTGTATGGGCGGCTTTGAACATGTTGCCGATCCCGAGCTTTATATTCGCTGGTGCCAGTTTGGAATGTTCAGTCCGATAGCCATGCTCTTTGGCATGGAACACCCGCATTATAAGGAACCATGGAATTATGGCGAAGAAGCACTACAGATCTTTACACGGTACGATAAGCTCCGTTACCGGCTGATACCTTATTTATATTCGAATTTTTACCAGATGTATCTCACGGGTAAGCCGGTGATGCAGGCCCTGGTGCTTCAATATCCCGATGACAGAAATACTTATTCCATTGATGATCAGTACTTTTTTGGTGATGATTTTCTTGTATGTCCTGTAACGGTTAAGGCAGCCAAAACCCGCGCTTTATACCTGCCCAAAGGAGTATGGTATGATTACTTTACCGGTGAAAAAACAGAAGGCGGCAGATACATTAATGTAACCACACCCTTAGATAAATTGCCCCTTTATGTGAAAGCCGGTGCGATAATCCCTATGCAGCCCGATATGAATTATGTGGGAGAAAAGCCTCTTGATCTGGTAACACTGGATATATATCCCGCGGGTACCTCCTCATTCGGGTTGTACGATGATGATGGCCTTTCACTGGAATACAAAAACGGCAATTATGCCATAACCCGCATAACCTGCACCGGAAAGGACAAGGCAACGGAAATTGTGATCAACACCCCGGAAGGAAACTACCGGGTGCCTGAACGCTCATGGTTGATGAAGATACATGCTGCTGACAAACCGGAAAAGGTTTCTGTTAACAATATCAGAGCGGAAGAATCCGAGGGACAATGGAGCTATGATGAAGAGGGTATATTATGGGTTGGCATCGGTGCTGATATATCCTTGCCCGTTACCGTGATTATTGATCATGAATAGATAAACATAATATGTAGCTAAATATAATTTATTATGAAACGCTTAGCATTTAAGATGAAACTTAATCCCGGGATGAAAGAGGAATATAAAAAACGCCATGCCGCGATCTGGCCCGAGCTGAAAAAGCTGCTGCATGATTCGGGTGTGCGGGATTATTCAATCTTTCTCGATGAAGAGACAAACACCCTTTTTGCCGTTCAGAAGGTTGAAGGTGAAGGCGGCTCTCAGGATTTAGGTCAGACAGAGATAGTACAAAAATGGTGGGCGTATATGGCCGATATTATGGAGACAAATTCAGATAATTCACCGGTATCAATACCACTTGAGGAAGTTTTTTATATGGGATGATCTGTTTATTTAGAGTCTGTCAATAAACTCTTAGTGTTTGTCAATAATGTTGGCAAAATGTTTAATTGGCCATGTGTCTGTTCAGAAAGTTTCATTTGCAAGGCTCGCGCGGTACGAAAACGCGGAGTTTACTAGTCGTAAATGAGCAATTTTCGGACAAGCTTAACGCGGCAAATGGGACTTTATGGACAGACACTTATTAATAATCCGGCTGGGGAAAGGACTGTCTTATGAAAAGAATCATTGAATGTGTTCCCAATTTCAGTGAAGGGAATGATATGACCATCATAAGAAAGATAACAGGAGAGATAGAGGCAACAGAGGGTGTGAAATTGATTGATGTTGAGGCGGGGAACGCGACTAACCGCACGGTAGTTACTTTTGCAGGAGGCCCCGATGAGGTATGTGAAGCAGCCTTTAAGGCTGTTAAGAAAGCACAGGAACTTATTGACATGCGAAAGCATAAAGGCGTGCATCCACGTTTTGGCGCTACCGATGTTTTGCCTTTGGTGCCGGTTTCTGATATTACCATGGAGGAAACGGTTGAATATGCCTGGAAACTGGCGGAGCGCATAGGGAAGGAATTGAGTATCCCCATATATTGCTATGAGTATGCTGCACGGGAGGAAAAACGAAAAAATCTGGCCAGTTGCCGTTCAGGTGAATACGAAGGTTTATCATACAGGCTGCCTTCAGATGACTGGGGTCCTGATTTCGGACCCGTAGAATTTACTGACAGCGTGGCCCGTTCAGGAGCTACTGCCGTAGGTGCACGTAATTTTCTGATTGCTTATAACATAAACCTGAATACTACCTCCATCCACGGTGCCAATGCTATTGCTTTTGATATTCGTGAAAAAGGCCGGCTAAAACGCGAAGGTGGAAAACTCAACGGTAAAATACTAAAGGATGATAAAGGCAATCCGCTTTATGAGCCGGGGATGCTCAAATGTGTAAAAGGTATTGGCTGGTATATCAGTGAATACGGAATTGCCCAGCTTTCCTTTAACCTTACCGATATAACAGTAACATCAATGCATGAGGTTTTCGAAGCTGCCTGTCAGCGGGCGGAATCGCGCGGACTAAGGGTCACGGGTTCCGAGATTATTGGTCTCGTTCCTTTACAGGCAATGCTCGATGCAGGGAAATATTTTCTGAAGAAGCAGAAACTTTCAGTTGGGATCTCTGATGAAGAGATCATAAAGATAGCTGTCAGGTCGCTTGGCCTGGATGATCTCGCTTCTTTTGATCCGAAAAAGAAAATTATTGAATACCGGCTCGGGGAAGGTCATGAATAATCCGGGGGGTAAATTTATTTCATAAAAATGTTGACGCCATGAAATATTTCAAAAATTATCAACTGTTAAACAGGAAAAAAAATGACCCTGGCAGGTTTGTATTCACGGGTACCAGGACTGTTGACGGTTTGGATATTCAATTGTTCAAATACAATAAGGATGATTGTAAAGATACATATAATATCCCGGTCTCTGAGGTTGAGACTTTTGACGATAATAAATTTAACTACTGGCTTAATATACATGGCCTGAGTGATCCTGATTCCATAGCATCAATTTGCAGAAAATACGGGATCCATAATTTGGTTATTCAGGATATTCTGGATGTTAATCAAAGACCCAAATTTCAGGAATTTGATGATTTTAATTTTCTAACATTAAAAACTACGGTTCCTTCTGATTTTGAAATGACTACTGAACAAATCAGTTTTGTTTTCGGAAACAATTTTTTGATCTCATTCCAGGAAAGAAAGGCCGACCACTTTGACCACCTGAGGTTCAGACTTAGGGAAAACAAAGGTGTTTTGAGGGAAACGGGCCCAGATGTATTATTGTATACAATGCTGGAATCGCTTCTTGATAATTATTTCAAAACACTGGAAATAATAGATGATGATGTTGAAAAACTGAATTTTGTGAATTCGGGATCAGAGCCTTCACCATCTGTGTTGGAGGATATTGAAAATAACAGGAAGTTTGTTCATTTTGTCAAAAAAAACATCCTGCCGATAAAGGAATTTGCAGTGAATATCGAAAGGGAAGAAAACAAATATATTGAAAATAGACATATAAAATACTTTTTAGAGATCAAAGATCTTTGTCTGACACTGATGGATAGATGCGATAGCATCTTGTCATCATTAGAGAGCAGCATAAACCTGTTTTTTTCGGTACAAGGCCATCGAATGAATCAGGTCATGAAAACCCTTACCATAGTAGCCACGGTTTTTATACCATTAACCTTTATTGCAGGTATTTACGGCATGAATTTCAGTAATATGCCGGAATTGCAGTGGAAGTACGGATACCCTGCAGTATGGCTGGTTATAATAATTGCACTTTTCATTATGATCGTCTATTTTAAAAGAAAGAAATGGTTTTAACGAAGGGGATGTTCTTATCCTGTTTTTTTTGGATAAGCCTGACGTAGCAAATAAATCATTATGGATAGACAATAATTAGAATTTTTTTGTAACTTGTTTTATAATTAACGAACGTATTTTGCACGAGGCATTCATTAAATATGAATGATGTTCTGATCTTGTATTATTCATTTAAAACTAAAAAAATGGAAATTATCGGTACAATTCTCATTGGTGCAGCAGCCGGATGGCTGGCAAGTATAATCTATAGAGGCGGCAGCCTTGGTATACTTTGGAATATTATTGTAGGTATTCTCGGTGGGTTCCTTGGTTACTGGCTTTTAGGCCTGATTGGTGTTAATTTGGGTACAGGATGGATTGGAGCTATACTGACAGGTGTTATCGGTGCAATTGTTCTTTTGTTTTTGTTGAATCTGATAATAGGGAAGAAAAAATAATTAAATCAGGATACATATTTTTTCACAATACGTAATTATCATTCGGTAAACATACTTTCATGTAAGACGGCTGCCAAATTTTAATAATGCCGGGGATTCGTTTAACATGATCAATGGTAGTATATTGCCCTTTGCGGGCATATTTTCCCTTTACCTGTTATAATGATATTATAATATTATATTTGGTACAGGATTATTAAATTATGATATGAACTGCATTATCATGAAACGATTCTTGTACAGGTACAGAGTGTTAATTATTGTTTTTTGTTTGTCTGCTTTTGCGGTGTTATCCTGCAGGGAAAGCGAACAGAGTATTGCATGGCCGGAAGTGACCGAAGAAAATAAACCCTGGACACGCTGGTGGTGGCAGGGGAATATTGTTAATGAGGATGACCTGACGGTTTTACTTGAGGAATATCGCGATGCCGGACTCGGTGGTGTGGAAATTACCCCTATTTACGGCGTAAAGGATTACGAGGACCAATTTATTGATTTTCTTAGCGAAGAGTTTATAATGATGTTAGGGCACACTCTTGATGAGACCGGCCGCCTTAATATGGGTGTGGATATGGCTACCGGCACGGGATGGCCTTTTGGCGGTTCCTGGATTGATAGTCAGGATGCCTGTAAATACATGACATATAAAACATATATGCTGACCGGGGGAGAAGCGCTTAACGAGCCGGTTGAGTATATACAAGGACCCATGGCCCGCGCTGTCCGTCGCAGGGTAGACATAGAATCACTGGTAGAACCGATTAGCAGGAATGACAGTCTTCAGACCCTGGCCCTTGAGCAGGTGCGTTTTGAAAAACCTCTTCCCCTGGTCACTCTTATGGCTTATTCAGGCGAGGGTGAGGTGGTGGATCTGACGGAGAGGATTGATGAAGAAGGAAGGCTTGACTGGACTGCCCCCGAAGGAGACTGGACATTGTATGCGGTATTTCAGGGCTGGCACGGAAAGATGGTGGAAAGAGCCGGGCCGGGGGGTGAAGGCAATGTGATCGACCATTTTTCGGAAACAGCGCTTGTTAACTACCTGAACAGGTTTGATTCTGCATTTGCGGGACATGATATTTCTTCCTTGCGTGCTTGGTTTAATGATTCTTACGAAGTGGATGATGCCTGGGGTGAAGCGGATTTTACCCCTGAACTTTTTAAGGAGTTTATGGCCCGCAGGGGATATGACCCGCGGGAGAACCTTCCGGCACTGTTCGGCCGTGATACGGTTGATAACAAGCATATTAGGGTGTTGTGTGATTATCGCGAAACGATATCAGAACTTTTACTTGATGAATTTACAATTCCATGGCGGGGATGGGCAGAAAAAAATAACGCGATTATCCGTAACCAGGCTCACGGGTCCCCGGCCAATATTCTTGATCTGTATGCTGCGAGCAGTATTCCCGAAACGGAAGGTGAGGATATGCTGAGTATAAAATTTGCCTCTTCAGCAGGTAATGTCACCGGCAAGCGGCTTATTGCATGTGAAGCGGCTACATGGCTGAATGAACATTTTAAGGCCACCCTCGCCGAAACCAAGTACAACCTTGAAAGGTACTTTCTGGGTGGTGTAAATCATGTGGTTTACCACGGTACATGCTACTCACCGCCCGATGTGCCCTGGCCGGGATGGATGTTCTATGCCTCCGTTCATTATGCACCTACCAATACATTCTGGAATGATTTTCCGGCACTGAATAATTATATAACCCGTTGTCAGAGCTTTTTACAACGCGGTACTCCCGATAATGACCTGTTATTGTATTTTCCTTTTTATGATCGGATCTCCACTCCGGGAAGGAGTCTTCTCGAACATTTCAGTGGCGGTGGTTCGCGGTCTTTTAAGAGCGATTTCAGGATGCTTGCCGGAACTATGACAGATAATGGTTATTTGCTTGATTATATTTCTGACAGGCAACTTACAGGCGTTTCATTTGAGAATGACAGGCTGGCAAGCGGGGAAAGCAGGTACCAGGTGATTGTATTGCCCGAATGTGCATATATCTCTGTTGAAACTTTCAGCAGGCTGCTTGACCTGGCAAATGAAGGTGCCACTATTATCGTGCATAATGCTCTTCCGCGATCTGTTAAGGGCTATGGTGATTTTGCCGAACGCAATATGAAGTATAACGAACTGATCAATGAACTTGAATTCGAAGTGACCGGCAATGCTGATATTCAGAAAGCCGTGGCAGGTAAAGGAATGTTTTTATCAGGATCTGATATTGAATATTTGCTTGACTATGCCGGTGTAAAAGGCGAAACACTTGTTGATAAAGGGCTTCATTTTATCAGAAGAAATCATGATGACGGGAAGGTATATTATATTGTTAACCGGGGAGAAAAGTATATCAGTGAATGGGTTCCCCTGCAAACAGACCTGGTTTCCACGGTCCTGTTCAATCCGATGAGCGGACAAACAGGCGTGGCATTCACCCGCGTGAATGAAAAGGGACAGAATGAAGTCTTTTTGCAGCTTATGCCAGGTGAAGCTTGTCTTTTAAAATTATATGACATTAATATTAATGCAGCTACTTATCCTTATCTTGATGAGGATGAGCAGGAGGTTGAAATAAAGGGTACATGGACTGTTGATTTTATTGAAGGAGGCCCGGAACTGCCGGCAGGTAAAAGTATTGATGATCCTTTGCCATGGACTGATCTTGAAGGGGAAGCAGTTAAGAACTTTTCAGGAACGGCATCATATACTATTGATTTTGAAAAACCCGGTATTGATGCTGATATATGGATCCTTGATCCGGGGAAAGTGGCTGAAAGTGCTACAATATTGTTAAATGGAGATAAGATAGGGACAATTTTTGCAGATCCTTACCGTATTCAGATACCAGACGAATTACTGAAGGAAGTTAATACCCTGGAAATACGTGTTTCCAACCTAATGGCAAACCGTATAGCGTGGATGGACCGGCAGGGGATTGAATACAAAAGGTTTTACAATATCAATTTTCCATCACGCCTTCGCGAAAACATGGGGGAGGATGGTTTGTTCACAGCGGCTGACTGGCCGGTAATGGAATCGGGACTGACAGGTCCGGTAAAACTGATCCCGGCAAAAATATTAAAAGCCGTGAAGGACTTTTAGCAATAATAAGGGTAAATGCGGGGATAAGTGATTACAGTAATAACATTTCCATATCCCCGGGATCTGTTACCGAAGGTGATAATTTTACTGGCATTGGTGAACCTTTTAAGGCCCGGGAAGGACGATGGATCGGAGCTAAGACAGGGATTTTTGCTGTTTCCGATAATTGCTTTGGAATAAAGGGTTCGGCTGATTTTGACTGGTTCAGAATAGAATAAAAATAAGCATGGAATTCATCTTGTCTAAAACTCCTCCTCCCGCACAAGTTCGCCCTGTTCATCGAAATACTTCCATGTGCCTGTTTTGGTGTTGTTTCTGAACCGGCCTTTGATTTTTGTTTCACCGTTCGGATAATATTCGTAAAACCTGCCATGTTTCTCTCCTCTCCTCAGGCCAACAGATAATTTCAGGCTGCCATCGGCAAAAAACTCTTCATGTTTATTGGCATCAAGATCATGAATGATAATTGATGATTCTGAAAACCCGACTGAAGGATCATTACCGGAGGTATCCGTTAATAACTGTTTCTGAGTTCCTTCAGAAAACTCAAAAGCATCAATATTATAATTTGCCGGTTTGAATTCCGGGATTTCATGTTTGTATTCGGTACTAAGATCAATTTTTATAAGATTATCTTCATTTTTCAACTGAAATCCTATATTGGGGAAACTGGTGATATAATCTTTGTTGGATTTAAGTTTATTCCATACTGAATTACTGAGGTGTGACTGTAAATTGGAAAATAATACTGGTGTTTGCAGATAAAGCATTATGCTTGATTTTCCGGAAAAGGTTTTTATATAATTGTAATAATCGATGGATGAACCCAGTGCATTTTTTGATATATAGGAGTCGATGAAGTTTTTTAATGTTTGCGGATGATTGCTGAATACTACATAGTTATCAATAATAGTGTAATAAGGCTTTTCTAATTTTTCAAGCATTCTGCCAAATATTATCTTGAGAAAACCCGGAACAGACAGATAATTGATCTCATATCCCCGGTAATTAACTTCTCTGAATTTTGCAGGCATATTCCTTTTTATCTGCCGGGTAATAAGATCCAGATTTTGTTTTGCATCCTTATTGTTTTTTGCTTTAAAAACTACTGCAAATTCATCATTGCTGCCCAGGTTGGAA
>Ga0307422_1001701_pt1 | contig 11344 bp, 9 predicted proteins | sample SalMarWE160290MG_FD_202153 | JGI IMG/M metagenome (GOLD analysis project Ga0307422, IMG submission 202153) | Salt marsh sediment microbial communities from the Plum Island Ecosystem LTER, Massachusetts, United States - WE1602-90 | ecosystem: Environmental > Aquatic > Marine > Intertidal zone >...
CGGCCCGGCTGCTGACGGGAAAAGACTCGGCGCGCGCGGAGGAGGGAGTGCAATGGGTGTACTCGATGAACTCCCGGCTATCTGTTCCCCGTTTGTCCGATTTTGGAATGTCCGGCAAGGATCTGCCCGCCATTGCGGCGCAGGCGCAGAAATCAAGCAGCATCAAGGGAAATCCAATTGCGCTGTCGGCCGGGGAACTCGAGGAAATTCTTCACAGGGCGCTTTGATCCAAACGGCAATGGATGCATCCTGAGCCGGCTCCGTAGAGACCCGGACGGCGGGACTCGTTTTTCCGAGCGCAAAACCGACGGCAGTCCATGCTGTGGCATTATCATGGATCCCTTTGCCCGCCGATTCGCTTGCATGCCCGGCGGCGCGCCCCGCTCGCGTTGCCGCCCGGCGCAGATCTTATCCTCATTGCAAACACAATCACTATGTTTCTCAAAGTTTTCCGCGTATTGTATTAGAATAATGGATTCGGGAAAAGCGACAGCATATTCGAGGAGACCCCTATGATGTTTCCATTGAAAAAACCTAATCCCGCAGCCAAATACCGCGCGGTTTTCCGCTGTATCAACGGCTGTCCGGGTGAATATCCGCTCAATGAAATCATCTACCAGTGCCCGAAATGCCATGATCTGCTTGAGGTCGTCCACGACATCGAACCGCTGCGCATGACTTCTCCCGAGGACTGGAAGGAAATATTCGACAGTCGGTTTATGCGGACGTTCTGGCCCTACGGTTCCGGGGTCTGGGGCAAAAAAGAGTTCGTGTGTCCCGATGTAGAGGATGAAAACGTCGTATCCACCTGCGAGGGCGGAAGCAATTTGTTTTGGGCGGAACAGCTGGGGCAGAAATGGGGCTTGAAAAATCTATGGATTAAGCAGTGCGGCAACAGCCACAGCGGATCCTTCAAGGATTTGGGAATGACGGTTCTCGTCAGCATGGTGAAACAGATGCGGCACGAGGGAAAGAACGTTCCTGCCGTGGCCTGCGCCTCTACCGGAGATACCTCGGCGTCGCTCGCCGCCTATTGCGCGACCGCCGGAATTCCGGCCATTGTCTTTCTCCCGAAGAATAAAGTCTCCAGCGCGCAGCTGGTGCAGCCTCTCGCGCACGGCGCCATCACCCTTGCGATCGATACCGATTTCGATGGATGCATGAATATCGTCAAGCAGATTACCAGCCGCAATAATATTTATCTGGCGAATTCCATGAACTCGCTGCGGATCGAGGGACAAAAAACAATCAGTTTCGAGCTTTGCCAGCAGTTTGACTGGGAGGTGCCGGACGTAATCGTGATCCCCGGGGGCAATCTAGGCAATGTAAGCGCGCTCGGCCAGGGATTCCTTCAAATGAAGGCGGTGGGCCTGATCGACCGGCTGCCGCGCATTGTCTGCGCGCAGGCTGAAAACGCAAATCCACTTTACAGGAGCTACCTGAGCGGCTTCGAAAGCTTCGAAGCGGTCCAGGCAAAGCCCACCTTGGCCAGCGCCATTCAGATCGGGAACCCGGTAAGCGTCAAAAAGGCGATCCGGGTTTTGAAGCAGTTCAATGGCGTAGTGGAACAGGCCAGCGAGGAAGAGCTTACCGAAGCCGCCGCAGAAGGGGATCTTACGGGGCTTTACAATTGCCCCCACACGGGCGTGGCGCTGGCGGCGCTGAGGAAACTGATTCACAGGGGACAGGTCGATCCCGATGAGCGGATCGTCGTTATTTCCACGGCTCACGGTCTGAAGTTCACCGACTTTAAAACCCGGTACCATGATTCGAAATACGAAGGGATGAAATGCAAGTTTGCCAATCCTCCGATAGAAGTGCCGGCGGACTATGATGCGGTCAGGGATGCTCTGTTCCGCCGCCTGGAGGCCCGCATTGCCCAGTTTGCAAAATCAAAAACTTCCTGATTCCCCCGCTCGACCCCGTGCGCCGGAAATATATGTTTGAGGAGAAACCTGAATGCTAGTGATTATGAAGTCGCAAGCCACCCATGAAGAGATCGACGCCGTTTGCCGCAAAATAGAGGAAATGGGATATAAGGCGCACCCGATCATGGGAAGCACCCGCATGGCGATCGGCATCACGGGAAACCAGGGGCCCGTCGAGGCGGCGTCTTTTGAATCCCTTCCCGGCGTTGGAGAATGCGTCCCCGTTTCCAAACCCTATAAGCTTGTCGGCCGCGAGCTTAAGGAAGACACGACCGACATCGATCTCGGAGACGGCGTTCACATCGGCGGCCCGGAGCTTGCCATCATCGCGGGGCCTTGCGCGGTGGAATCCCGCGAACAAGCGTATAAGATAGCGTCCGCGGTTTCGGCTGCCGGAGTCCGGTTGTTTCGCGGCGGCGCTTATAAACCCCGCACTTCGCCCTACAGTTTCCAAGGACTTGGCGAAGAAGGGCTCCGGATACTGGCGGATGTGCGCAAAGATTTCGGCCTTAAGATTGTCACGGAAGCCATCGACGTCGAAAGCATAGAGCTCGTGGATCAATATACCGACGTCATACAGATCGGAGCCCGCAACATGCAGAACTTTTCCCTTCTGAAACGGGCGGGCCGATCGCGCCGCCCAGTGCTGCTGAAACGGGGAATTTCAGCGACTCTTGACGAGCTGCTGATGGCGGCCGAATACATTCTCTCCGAGGGCAATTACAACGTGGTCCTATGTGAGCGGGGGATACGAACATTCACGGACCACACGCGCAACACTCTGGATCTGAGCGTCGTTCCCGCCATCCAGCGCCTGAGCCACCTGCCCATCATTGTGGATCCCAGCCACGGCACCGGACGCCGGGAAAAAGTCATTCCGCTGTCGCGTGCGGCGATTGCGGTCGGGGCCGACGGCCTGATGATCGAAGTCCATCACGAGCCTGAAAAAGCACTGTCGGACGGCAATCAATCCTTGCATCCTTACGAGTTTGAAAAGCTTCTGAAAGAGATCCGCCAGATCGCGCCGATCCTTGGTCGATCCGTGGCGCCGAATCCCCCTGTTAGATAAGCCGGAGGTTTGATCATGAAAATATTGATGACGGGATCTACGGGCATGATCGGTTCCGCGACCGCCGCTTTCTTGGCAAAAGAGGAGCATCGAATTATCCGGCTGGTTCGACGAACTCCGGCCGGCGCCAACGAAGTTTCCTGGGACCCGGCTGCGGGAACGCTTGACAAATCCGCGATTGAAGGCATCGACGCAGTCGTGCATCTTGCCGGCGAGAGTATTGCGTCCGGGAGATGGACGGTCGAAAAGAAACGCCGCATCCGCGAAAGCCGCATCGAAGGAACCCGGCTCCTTGCGCAGTCTCTTGCGCAGCTTTCTGATCCTCCCAAGGTATTGGTCAGCGTTTCGGCCGCCGGCTATTACGGGGATCGGGGAACGGAAATTTTGGATGAAAAAAGCGGCCCGGGAAAAGGGTTTCTTGCGGATTTATGCCGGCAGTGGGAGGCGGCAACCGATGCCGCAGCCGCGCGGGGGATCCGAGTGGTCATTCCCCGGCTCGGGATGGTGCTCGGAGCAGGCGGGGGCGCGCTCGCCCGCATGCTGCCCCTATTCCGCCTGGGGATCGGAGGCAGAATCGGCAGCGGCCGTCAATATATGAGCTGGATTGCAATCAAAGACCTGGCAGCCGTCATCCGCTTCGCTCTGAGCCGCGAATCGCTCCAGGGACCCGTCAATGCGGTTTCTCCGAATCCATGCACCAATCTGGAATTTTCTAAAGCGCTGGGGCGCGTTCTTTCGCGTCCGGTTCTTTTTGCCCTCCCCTCCTTCGCCGCAAGACTGGCGTTCGGCGAAATGGCCGACGAAGCCCTTCTTTCCAGCGCGCGCGTGACTCCGGCGCGGCTGATCGAATCGGGTTATTCCTTTGAATTGCCGGATGTGGAACCCGCCCTGCGTCATGCGCTTCAGAAACCGGGTTCTTGAACAAGACTCCCAATGGCGGCCGCGGTGAGAAAGCAAGCTGTATCCCTTGTCCCTCCCGATTCCGGGCTTCTTTTTGACCCTGAAATCGAAGAATTTGCGGAATATTCAAGGGAATTCTTCCGAATGGAAACCGCGCTCGTCGCCCGCGAAATTATCGGAGCATGGGTTGCCCGCCGGTACCGGGGACGCTGGTATGGGGCGCGCATCGTGGAAACAGAGGCTTATCTCGGCGCCGGGGATGCCGCCGCCCATTCGTGGCGGGGGCGGCGGACGGCGCGAGTGGCGCCGATGTATATGGACGGCGGGCATCTTTACGTTTTTTTCGTATACGGGATGCACCATTGCGCCAATGTGGTCACGGGCCCCGAGGGTGTAGCCGAGGCGGTTCTTCTGCGGGCGGCCGAAGGCCCGGAAGGAATTCCCGCCAAGCTTCTAAGCGGGCCCGGTCGTCTTTGCAAGGCTCTCGGAATTACGGCGGCGCAGAGCGGACTGGACCTGTTGTCCGGCGGCGATGTCCGGCTCTTTCGCCCCCCCGCCGGGACGGCGGACATCGGCGTGTCCAAACGCATCGGCGTCGACTATGCGGGCTCCGCCGCCGATTGGCCGATGCGTTTCTTTGACCTTAATTCGAAAGCGGTTTCCGGGCCAGCCCGCTTAAACAACCATGCTCTATCTCCCTCCCGGACCCCCCTCGCAAACCGGATAAAAGAAGGATAGAGCGTGTCCGCGGGGACCAAGCGCGAATCGCGCCCCTGAAACCGCGCTCTTATTTCCATTCAAAACGATTCGTACCAGACAATTTCTTCAAGCGGCCTGCGCTCGGCGGCGTGGCGGTCCGGCGGTTTCGCATCCCCCCCGCTATAGCCCACGACTAGAATGTTCACCGGTTCGAGATGATCGGGAATATTAAATTCTTTGCGCAGAATTTCGGGATCGAATTTGCAAATCCACAGCGATCCCAGCCCCAATTCCGTGGCTTGCAGCATCATGTGATCGGTGACAATGCTGGCGTCGATGTCGCTTGAGGATTTCAGGTCATAGGATCGAATCCATGCCGCGCCGCGGTCGGCGCAAACGATGACCGCCAGCGGCGGATCGTATACGTCGGCGGCTTTGGCCAGCTTTTTCAAACCTTCCTTGCTCTTAATCACCAGCAGTCGCTGCGGCTGCTGGTTGGCGGCCGTCGGGGCCACGCGGCCGGCCTCTAAAATCAGGGCTGTTTTGTCGTCTTCCACTTTTTGTTTCGTATAGCTGCGAACGGAATATCGGGTTTTGGCCAGCTCCAAGAAATTCATGTCATCCCCCCGCGCGTTGACCATCTTCGGCGAATCTGACTTTTATGATTTTTGCGGCTATCCGGGACCGGCTTCCAAAATATTCTTTCGGCCCAGCCCCGATTTATTCAATCGAGTTGAATTATACAGTACTGGCGTATAGAGTATACGGCCGCGTGTCGCTAATCTTGGAGGGAATCATGGCAGAAGAAGAGTTGGTTTTCGGTCCGGAATTTATGGGAGGCGGCTGAGGGACCAAGATGGGTCCGGGCGACCTGAAAGAAGTCCTCAAAGGATTGAGTATTATAAAGGATCGCAACCTTCTCGCCAGCATGGACGATGATGCGGCGGTTTACAGGCTCAGGGAGGACCTAGCCGTTATCACAACGGTCGACTATTTTACTCCTATCGTTAGAGAGCCTTACATCTATGGACAAATCGCAGCCGCAAATGCATTGAGCGACATTTATGCCATGGGCGGCAAGCCCCTCCTCGCGATGAATATAGTGTGCTTCCCCTCGTCGGCTATGAGTTTATCCATGCTTGGCGAAGTTTTGAGGGGCGGCGCGGACAAGATTAAAGAAGCCGGCGTGCTCCTTGCGGGAGGACATTCCGTCATCGATCCGACGGAGATTAAATACGGTCTTTCGGTATTGGGGCTCATTCATCCGGAAAAAATATTAACCAAGGGCCATCTCAGAATTGGAGACAAGCTCATCCTTACGAAGGCGGTTGGGTGCGGCATAATGAACAACGCGCTGAAGGGGGGGCTGGTGGACGAAGAAACTCAGGCCGAGGTTGCCGCAAGCATGGCCGCTTTGAACAAAAAAGCTTCCGAGATCGCCCTGGAAATCGGCGTCAATGTCTGCACCGACATCACAGGCTTCGGTATTGCGGGACATCTTTTGGAAATGATCGAACAAACCCAGGAAGACGTGGGTATAGAAATAGATTTCTCGTCCCTCCGCCTGTTCCCCAGAGTTGAAGAATTCACGAAAATGGGGCTTATTCCTCCGGGAGACCAGCGCAACAGAAAGTACCGCCAGGAATGGGTGGATTTTTCAAAGCATTTGCCGGATTGGAAACAATGGATTTTATTCGACGCTCAAACATCGGGAGGCCTTATGATTGCATTGCATCCCGATAAAGCGGAAAAAGCTCTTAAAAGACTTCATGAAGAGGGCATGGATAAAGCAAGCATTATCGGAGAAGTGGTAAGAGAACCAAAGAGAAGGATTACCGTCAAGTAACGAATGCCCCCTTCAGTTTTTTTGAGAAAAAGCGGGCGCCCGCCGGACTGCCCGCAGGCGGAAATCCCCTAAAAAACAACTCCCCCTGAAACGCAATGATCGAGGTGTTTTTGTCTTTTACGGTTGAGACGGGGGAGCGGGACAAACCGAAAATCGACGATCCATTCCGGGCGATCTGTCCGCATTCCAACACCCGTTATTTCAACTTTTCGAGGACCAGATTGGCGGCGGCTTCTCCGGACAGGAACATGGCGCCGAAGGTGGGACCCATGCGTTCCACTCCGTAGACCGCTGCGACCGCCATCCCGGTAACGATAAGGCCGGGATAGCATTCGGAAGTCTTTCCGATAATAAGGTCCTCGGATTTATCGACCCACATCGCCCCCTCGCCCTTGAGTTCCAACAGGTGCCGCTTGGCAAGCTTGACGCAGACAGCCGCGTCGTGGCCGGTGGCGTCTATGACAAACGGCGCTTCCAGCACCACAGGATCCAACGCCGCAATTTCTTTCGGCAGGGAAGCGATGGCGGCCCAATTGATGACCGCGCCGCAGACGCGGTTATCCTTGATGACAAGGTCCTCCAGCATCGTATTGTTCATAACCTTGGCTCCGGCGCGGCAAGCGGAGGCGATAAGGGCCGAACAGGCGTGAGGCGCATCGCAGACGACGAGGCCTTCGCGGACCGCCTTGTAGGGAACGTCAAGCTCGTCAAGCAGTCTTTCACCGGGGTGGCGAACCGTCACCGTGGGCATCAGGAAGCCTCCGCTCCAGAACCCGCCCCCCAGATAATTATTGCGTTCAAGAATGACGACCTTCTTTCCCGCGCGCGCTATGTCGCGCGCAGCCACAAGGCCGCTGGGTCCTGCGCCGATAATGATGCAATCGCTTTCGACGAACTCGTTAAATCCTCTGGCGAATTCGGACACGATGGTCCGGGAGATGGTAGCCTCGCTTACCGGTGTGAATTTTTCCATTTCTTGCCGCTCCTTTTTACCATTGAAATACGGGCGTCAGCCGTCCCTGCCGGAGGATAGCTTGTCCGATCCCTTTGATTGCCGCCGCGATTTTCCCTAAGTGTTCGCCGCTTCGCTGAAAGCGGCCGGATATTTAGGTTTCCCTGCAATGCTTGGATAGGCGGGATGCCATGGGCCCCAAGGGAAGATGCGATCGTCGTGGACCGCCGGCCTGCCTGTTAAGACATATATATACGAATATTTATATAATAGCCGTCATGTTTATTTGGTTATAGCAACCCACACACCAATAATCGGTCTGACTCGATTTTTCAAGCCGTGTAGCTTACCACAGAAACCCGTCTGCGTTCACCATGCTCATGCCATTTATAAACAAAAAGCCGGACTCTAAAGCCCGGCTTTTTTTGGAGCTTGATTCGCTTCTTCACAGACTATGTATGAGCCGGAATCTCCTTGTGGCTTTTGTATGCGCCAAACCCGGCGATCATGAGCAGTATCCCCACGATGCTGTCGTTCCACATATTGCCCACATGGGCTTGCAGCGCGGGAGTAAATGCCGAAATGATCAGCCACACTCCCAGAATACCCGCCGTCCACCCCTGCCAGCTATGCTGTTTAATCATGGTGAACCCGGCAATCGCGGCAATTACGCCGACGATCAGGTTGTCCCATAGATTCCCAGTCGGGCTGAATTGAAGGAACGCGGCTATGAACAGCCAAATCCCCAAAATTCCGTTCGTCCATGCTTGCCAAGACATAACAAGCCTCCTTTCCCATTTTCTACGGTATAGGTAGCAATATTTATGCCACTTCTGATTCATTTCTTTTATTTCTTTAGAAACAGCATGTTATGGCAGATTTATCATGGCCGGCAGGATGCCGGAACAGGCAAAACGGGAAATGATATTTCGCGGTTGTTTTTGCCGTTTCTTTCTTAAATCAATGAAGAATGGGATTAGCTGCCGCGCAGTTCAATTTCGCACTATTTGAAACCTTCGGCGCTTATGCCGTGCTTCTTGATGAGGTTTTGTATTTGTCTGCGGTCATATCCGCTTATTTCAGAAGCCCGGGTAATGTTTCCGCCGCTGACGCGGAGCACGCGTTTTAAAAAGCCGCTTTCGAGCTCCCGTATGATGGACTCCGTCCGCCTGTTTTTTTCATCCCTCAGCTCTTCTTTTGTCATGGAGGGTTTCACGTTGTTTTCGAGAAGCTCCCGGGGAAGAGTTTTGTCGCTTATCCTTCCATCCCTTGCAAGGAAGACCGCCTGCTGGATGATATTTTCCAATTCGCGCACGTTTCCCGGCCAATTATAGGACTGCAGGATATTAACGGCGCCGTCCGACAATTCAATTCCTTGTTGTTCCTTGCTGTCTATTTTGCCGTATTTTTCGGCGAATTTTCTCGCCAGGATCGGGATATCTTCCCTGCGCTCCCTTAAAGGCGGAATTTCAAGGTAGATTACTTTGAGGCGGTAATAAAGGTCGCTTCTGAAATTGTTTTTTTTGATCTCCTCACTTAACCTGCGATTGGTCGCGGCAATAATGCGCGCGTTTGTCCTAATGTAATCGGTGCCCCCCACGCGAGTGAATTTTTGATTTTCGATCACATGCAGCAGCTTAACCTGCAATTCCATCGGCAACTCGCCGATCTCATCCAAAAATATCGTCCCTTCGTCTGCAAGTTCGAATTTCCCTTTTTTGGCGTAAACGGCGCCCGTAAAAGCGCCCTTTTCATGGCCGAACAATTCGCTTTCCAGCAGATCCTCCGGAATCGCGCCGCAGTTAATCTCAATGAACGGATTGTCCGCCCTGGCGCTCCTATGATGGATATATTCGGCCGCCAACTGCTTCCCTGTCCCCGATTCGCCCTCGATGAGCACATTTGCCGTTGTATCCGCAACGTGCTTCAGCATCTCCAACAAAGCCTGCATTTGAGGATTCGCTGTTATTATTTCCCTGGACGCTTCATACTTCTTGAGTTTCTCCTTTAGTTCCACATTTTCACTCAGAAGCCGGGCGTAATTCAGCGCTTTTTCAATCAGCTTCTGCAGTTCGCTTAGCTTTATCGGCTTCACGATGTAGTCGTAGGCGCCGTTCTTCATGGCCTGAACCGCGTTTTCCACGGAGCCGTAGGCGGTAACGACGATCACGGGTATATGCCGATAATGGCGTTGAACATATTGAAGAACGTCCATTCCGCCTTTTTCGGGCATGCGCATATCCGTCAGCAGAAGATGGACAACGTTGTTTCCGAGCAATTCGATGGCTTCGCCGCCGCTGCGCGCGAGGAGAACCCGGTATTTATCCTTCAAATTTAAATCCAGAATTTTGCGCGTTCTTTCTTCATCGTCCGCGACTAAAACGGTGCTCTTCATCGATTCCATAATCCATTCCTTCAGGCCGCCGGATGCTTCGGCAAATGAATGCTGAAGCACGTCCGCCCGATTCCCGATTCATATTCGACAAAACCGCAAAGGACCTCGACAATCTGCTGAACTATGGCCAATCCCAATCCGGTTCCCTTCTCCTTTGTCGTGAAAAAGGGGTTGTAGATATTGTTTCTGATTTCGGGAGCGATCCCGATTCCGTTGTCTGACACGGAGATGACGCAATAGTTTTTGTTGTCCTTTGCCGTGCATCTAACGGCTCCCTGCCCGCATGCAAATTCCTTGTCTTTACGGCAGCGCTCCCGAACGGCGGCATGCGCGTTGAGCCCTATATTCAACAAGGCCTGGAAGAGCAAATCCGGATCGCTGACAATTCCTTCGCAATTCGGTTCAATCCTGTAATCAACGCGAATCCCCTCCGTATCCAAATTTTGGATCTCCATGCAGAGCCGCTGCAACAGATCCTCCATACAGATTGCCGAATTCACCGCCGGCTTGATTCGGGCATAATTCAGGTAATCGCTGAGTATATTGTTGAGCCGGCTGACTTCCTCAATAATGAATTGCTTGAGTTCGCTTTGATCCTTTTCGGATATTCTCGTTTGCATCAGCGTTTCCGCCGACGTGGATATCGTATTGAGGGGATTCCGAATTTCATGGGCCACGCTGGCGGCAAGTTGCCCGAGGGCCGCAAGCTTCTCCATTTGAGATTGCCGCCGGTCTTTCTCCCTGATTTCTTCGATCATCCGGTTTCGGCGCAGCGAGGCTGATATTTCGCTCCCCACGATGGACATGATCTCTTTTTCGCTTTCCCTGTATTGCATGCCGTGTTTCTTTTTACAAAGAACAATGACGGCCATTAAATTTTCATCATGAATAATTGGTATAAAAAACCTGGCGTGAACGCCTTCAAAAAAGCGCCGGCACTTGCCGCTCAATTCTCCTTGATTTAACTCGTAATACTCGACGGCTCCCATTCCGTCCATAAGGCGCTTTAATAAACCGGAGTCCCCGGATATCGGGGGGATCGATTCCTTTCCGCCTATTTCCACAAAGCGGTCCGTATTGCGCTGCTTTCCGAAAACATATACCGCCGAGCTTTTAAAATTATCTGCGATGAATCGAGTGACAATCTTGAAGAATTCGCCGCTCTCATGATAGGTCTGCAGTTCGCGAAAAAATGTAAAAATATTCTTCCGATATTGGTGCAGGCTTGTATCGAGCCACCTGTCAAACAAGCCTTGCAGGTGTTTTTCAAAAGGCAAAATGATTAATATCAATGCCACTGTCAAAATGGCGTCGAAAATGGAGGAGTCGTAGCCCAGCCATAGTTCCAGACTCGTACTGGCCGCCCGAATGACAAAGAAGTAAACCGCAAACGTCAGAGCCGAAAGAATAAAATAGGTCATTCCGCCGCTAAGCAGCTTTCTCGGTTTGAACAGATGAAATTTGACAATCGCAATGAAGAAAAATACGGCGACGATAAACGTGAACACGGCGGATAGAAAATAAAAGGAACCCGGATTGGGGATGCCTGTTTTTA
>Ga0307422_1001702_pt1 | contig 11343 bp, 13 predicted proteins | sample SalMarWE160290MG_FD_202153 | JGI IMG/M metagenome (GOLD analysis project Ga0307422, IMG submission 202153) | Salt marsh sediment microbial communities from the Plum Island Ecosystem LTER, Massachusetts, United States - WE1602-90 | ecosystem: Environmental > Aquatic > Marine > Intertidal zone >...
GCCGCAGAGTCACCCCCAACGGCTGTCGGATATAACTACACTGCCAAACTGAGAATTGCAGTGGTGGGACTTGCACCCACAAGACCAGCAGATAGCTTCGCTGCACCGACTCCCAGAGTGTCGTCTGTACCATCTTACCATTTATAGGTTTGATAGGACATACTCCTGAAAGGAGAACACTCTGGGCCTCCCGAGTTCGCATAATATCCATTTGATACCGTGCCACGGTCTCGGACCCCGCCGGGCTCGCATCGCCTTGCCATGTCCTAATAAGACTAGCGGCGATGAGAGTACTGCCTTCCGTCAAAACGACAACGTCGGCCTCCGGGATAATAGGTATTTCGTGGCTTAATCCCTTCACTTGCGTTGCGGCCCAGTATCCCATTCCCCTGGCTTCACCACAGCCTGTTACCAGGCTGGGCGCAAGGTTCAGTTCTGAGGGGGCGGCTAACCTTTCCTCAGGTTGGATTTTCACTAACTGGATATTATACATTTAGCTCGGCACCCCATTTTTTTCTCTTTCACCTTCTCAAAAACACCTTCCGACAGGAAATTTAAATCATCCACACTTTTTCAAAAATGTGGATGAGGAACTCCCGGGGGATAGCATAAACCTGCGAATTCTGCTCGGTAAATATGATCATTCGTTCACCGAAATGGTTATCCTGGATCAGGCAATTTCGATATTCTATTATGTTATAGTTACACTCTTTTTACGTAACAACCGATTATAACTTATTGCAAACCTATGTGCGTCATCCCGTACCTGCTGTATAAGCTTCAATGCTTTGCTTCTTCTGTCCAAACGCAGAGAGAACGTCAATCCGGGCACATACACCTCTTCAAACTTCTTCGCTATTGCTATGATGGGTATCCGCAAACCGAGTTTACGGAGCTCTGCGTGTGCCGAATTCAACTTTCCGATGCCGCCATCAATAACAATCAAATCAGGAAGCTCTGACTCTTCCTTAACCAACTTCGTATATCTCCTCCAGACAACCTCTGCGATTGCGCCTACATCGTCTATTCCGTCAATCGTTTTGATCTTAAACCGTCGGTAATTACTTTTGGCCGGCTTCACATTTTGGAACTGCACCATTGACCCAACAGTAGAAGTGCCGGAAAGGTGCGAGATGTCAAAACTTCCGATTACAGCCGGTATCTCAGTAAGATTCAACTCGTTCTTGAGTGCCTCAAGTGCTTCCTCTTCGGAAAAGAAAGATAGTTCTATATTCTTCAACACTAACACCAGTAAAGCTTTATAACAATCACAGATTATGTAATTATGATGCCTACCATATCAGTTAGTGAAGATGTAAAACAGGAGCTGTTAAGATTCGCTTCCAAGTTACAAATGAAGCTGGAGAGAAGTGTGGATTTCGATGAGGCAATAAAGTTTTTGCTGAGAAGCAGAAAAGGTAAGAACCCCAAGCTTTTGATGGCTGCCTGCGTATCCGGAAATAAAGAAGAAGTCTTAAATGAGCTATACGAAGAGAGGAGAGAGGATGAGGGAAGATATAGCAGGTACTTTCGTGTTTGATGCAGGTGTCTTGATAGAGCTGCTTTTACACTCCGAAAAAGGCGTATCTCTTCGTGATGCACTGTTGAACAATCTGATTGAGGCACATACGACAGAGGTTGCAATTTGTTGAAGAATAACTTGAATGCGTGTATAAAAATGACGCCAATACAAAAGGTAAATGTTCTGGTAATTGCTGCTGATTAACTTCGAAAATTCCACTTGTTCTTTCAGACAATTTACACTTTTTCCCATAAAAGATAAGAAAAACCGGTTCGTATGTTCGAAGTGCAGGGGGGTTTTTTTTTAGTGGTTGAGGGCAAAGAGATAGTTAAATTATACAACTCGTGTATCGAATACAATTTTAAGAAGAAACGAGAACCATTTTTTTCTCTTTCACCTTCTCAAATGTTTTCGGGTCCACAGCGACTTCTACGACATCATCTTTAACGATAAGTTTTGCGTCTACTTCCTCCAAAAGTTCCGCCTCTAAATCCCATTCCTCGATCTCAAAAACCCCTTCCGGCAGGGAATTTAAATCATCCACACTTTTTATCTTTACTTTTTTCATTGTTGCCTTTTTTTTCTACTTTTTATTTCCCACTCTTTCGATATAAACTTTTTTCCTCATTGGTGCTTTCTCTTGCCGTAACCAATAAATATACTTCTCCCCTTCGCTTCAAGACAAGGGATAGGTATCTCCCCGTGTCCGTCTTGCCATACAGAATGTATCTCTCTTTTGCCTTTTTCAAAAAATGAGGATGATTTAACAACTGAAGTATCTCTCTCCTCTCAACATCATGCCGGGAGACATGCTTTTCTGCGTTTTTTGTTACGGCCACTCTTAATTTCATTCACAAAAACCTTGCTAAGAACTTTGGATTTAGTAGTATTTATCTTTGGTGTTCCGCATTTAAATGCCTCCACTAGCTACTTAGGGAACACACAAATAATAATTTACCAGAACTGTATCATTTTTCAAGAATTTTTAAGACACCAATTAACGCTGATTAACACAGATTTAAAGTAGTGTATTGATTTTTGATTGTATATTTTTTGAGGTATACTTTTTCTGCCACCGAGTACACCGAGGGCACCGAGTTATTTTTCCTCTGTGGCCTCTGTGGTCTCGGTGGCTATAATTTTTGAATCTTTTTTGATTTTAATTCTATGATATTTATCAAAACTTTTTGGATAAACTATTTACTGGGAGTTCCCTTACCCGCCCCACTTTTACGCCTCTGTGCAATACCCACTTCTGTTGTCTTTTTCGATATGATTTCATAGAGAACGGCAAGTTTACCTTCCTTCTTCCTCAATATCCTACCTAATCGCTGCTTATATTCCCTCTTACTTCCGCTACCACTCAATATAACAGCAACAGAAGCTTCCGGTACATCAATGCCCTCTTCCAGAACCTTAGAGGTAACAATCGCATTGTATTTCCCTGTCCGGAAGTTATCCATAATTTCCGCGCGTTCTTCTTTCTGCGTGGTATGTGTAATAGCAGGTATGAGGAACTCGCGAGAGATAGCATAAACCAGCGAATTGTGCTCGGTGAATATGATCATTCGTTCACCGAAATGGTTATCCAGGATATGAGAAAGCGCATCTAACTTCGAGTTCGAGTTCAAAGCTATCTGTCTCGCTCTGTTTCGCGCCAGCAAAGCTGCTCTCGCACTTGTGTCGCGACCACTTCTCATAACGAGCAAGCGGAAATTTTTTGGTGATTTCAATATTATGTTCCTGCTCTTCAGGAAATCAGTGAATATGTCATGGTATTTTTCGTATTCCGACCGTTCAGCCACTGTTAAATCAGTAACGATCCGCTTCGTTTTGTATTCAGCTAAATGCGTGCCTGTTAGTTTTTCCAGACCTATTTCATAGACCTTTCCGCCAATAAGTCTTTCGAGCTCTTCATGCAGTCCATCTTCCCGTTCATACGTTGCCGTCAACCCCAGCCGGTAAGGGGCGACAAACAGCTCCGCTATGCTTGCGTATCCAGGCGATGGCAGATGATGAACCTCATCGAAGAGCAAGAACAGGAACTTGTTTCCCAGCTCCTCAGCCCGCAAATACGCGGTATCGTAGGTTGATACGGTTATAGGGCCCAATATATGCTTTTCGCCACTGTATGTGCCAATTTCAATACTGAATTTCTGTTCCAACTCGTTTTTCCATTGCTTTACCAGTTCCAATGTGGGTACGACTACAAGTGTTGGAACATTCAGCATGCTAATCGCCTTTATGCCTATTACTGTCTTGCCAGCGCCAGTGGGCAGAACCAAAGCCCCGCTTTTTGTTTGTAGCCATTTAGCTACTGCATCCTTCTGATAGTCACGCAAGGCCAACTTACATGCTAAATTCGGCATTGGCATTAAGTCTGGAACGTTATCCACATAATCGAGCCCGGATAGATTTAGATATCCTAGCACGTCCTTATAGTACATGGACGCGCACCTATAGCAGCCCACACGAGTATCCCAAACGGTATGCGGCAGCTTGAAATTGCTCTTTATTACTATCGTACCGTGCTCATAGCTTAATGTTATGATGTCCCTTTTTATTACTCCATGATCATTCTTTTTCGTGTGCATGTATGTGGTGAAAGTTTAAAAGCAACACCAATATATAATACAATGGGTGATACAAAAATGCCAGAAGACAACGTGGTATATGTCGGGACGAAGCCTATGATGAGTTATGTCATGGCGGTAGTGACGCAGATCAATAGCGGCTCTGACGAGGTAGTGGTAAAGGCGCGAGGCCGAGCAATCGCAAAGGCCGTGGATACCGCAGAGGTAGTGAGGGCTAAGTTCGTGCAGGGAATGGAAGTGAAGGACATAAAGATAGGGACTGAGCAAATATCGGGAGACGAGGGATATAAGGCGAACGTCTCGTCAATTGAGATAACATTGACAACAAAGGCATGAACTATATTCCACCGAAGTATTAATACTCTTCGGTTAGCGAATGCTTTCGTCGATAATTTGATCTTCAATTGCTATCGTGACTCATGTTTGAGTAAACAAAAAGGTAAAAATCTTGTATTTGTTTAGCTCCTTTTTATAACCACCCGATTACACAGATTTTCACGAGAAAAAGAATAATATTGACATAGTTTTGGTACACTGTTAATTACTTTACACCATAAATATTAATCCCAAGTTCTTGTGCTAATCTTGTGAAATCTCGTGGTTTTTTTAGTTAGCTATACAAATACAAAATCTTTTTATATCTCTTTATGCTTAGTAATTTCACAGACTGGAAAATAGTGGAGAAAGGGGGATAAGAAATGACGGCTAAGTGTAGTGGGAAGGGGTTTTTGGCCTTTTTGGCATTATGCGTTATCTTGCTTGTGGTGTTGCCTTTTATCTCAGGTGCATGTCCCACGGGCGTTAGTGGTGGCTGCAGTGATGATGCCGCTTTTGGGGCGGCCCTTAGCGCAGGCATGGAAATCCCTAATGGAGAGACAAGCATGCTGGCAGACTCAAATGTTAGCGAGCGCGAGATGTTGACATACACAAACGCGGAATACGACTTTTCCATTGGACATCCTCATGACTGGACAGTGCGAGAAGACCTCCTAGGCACAGAGGTGATATTATCCGGGCTGATAGAGGATGATTACATGATAAACGCGAACGTAATAAGAGTAGAACTACCAGCAGAGATGACGCCATACGAATATGCAAAAGCCCGTAGAGAACAGTTTCCTAACCTCTGGGCAATCGTTGATATATTCAACGACACAATTAATGGTGAACCTGTTTCGGGGCATATAATTAGTACCACAACGGAAGAAGGGATTAAAGTTAAACATATGCAAGCATGTTTTGTACGTAATACAACGGTTTATGTAATTGGTTTCACTGCTGCATCGAGTACATTCGACGCGGCGGAATCGGATTACTTTGTGCCCCTGTTACAAAGCTTTAAGTTCATAGAAGAAGAGGCAGGAATAGAGATTTCCATAACAAACCGGCCTGAGGTCTTGGAAGGTGGAAATTTCACTGCAACTGTAACAGTGGATAATGTTAGTGACCTCACAATTCTTCTGTTTAAGCTGAACTATGATCCTTCGGTCATAGACTTAATCAACGTCAAAAATTTAATCAACATCGAAAAGGGATCTGATAGTGCAACCGCTAGTTGCTCTAGTTGGCAGAGTTCTCAAGATAACGCTAAAGGCACAGTGCAAATTATCGCTTACTCGGATCCATTGGGCACTCTAGTTAACGGACCTGCGGAACTCATAAGGCTAGAGTTCTATGTTGTTGGATGCGCAGGAGAACAAAGCGCTCTTGATATTCAAGGAATTATGGGGAATTCCGCTATGGAATCAATAGAAACGATATGGGTGGACTCGGAGGTTACAGTCACGTCCGGAGAATATATCTGAGATGGGTTAGCGGAATTAGTTATCCTTTAACCTCGCTAACCCCAGATTTCCCATACGCCTTCTGCACTACTATTACATGAACGCTTGGATCGATTACGCTTAACTGGCTTGGCGTGATCAACAGACATTCAGATTCTTTCATTGACGAAATCATCATCTTATATATCTCTTCTCGATTCCTCGGGTCCATGTGTATATCGAATTCGTCCACCGCTCGGAAAGGCGACCGAAGCAGTTGCTGGATGGCTAAAAGGAAAGCCATTATCGACGATGTCTTCTCCCCTCCACTCTGCGTATAATAATCGAACAGGACCGGGGGAGAGCCTTTGAACCCAACAAAGAGTTCTAAACCCGCGTTTTCCAGATCGCCATCCTCGGCATTAACCACCCGTGCTAACCCCGTAGCACTTATAGCAGCCAGAATTTGCTTAAATGAATCGTTAATAGAATCTAAGAGGTCTGTAATCGCTTTACGCCAAATTTTATTCCTCGATTTGAGTTCCTTCAGACCCTCTCGTTTATTCGATGCTACAATCTCCGATTTCTCTTTCAATTCATCAAACAACTTCGAATAATTAAAATATACCTCTTCCGTCTCTTCCGGTATCTTGCCCAGAGCGTCTATTTTCGCGCCTACCAAATTCAGCTCATTCTCTATTTCGCTCTGTTTCCTTTCCGTTTCTATTCGTTCACCCGCTTTCTTCTTCAACGATGCTAAATCAGCCAACTTATTATTCGCTTTCTCCAGCTCCAATTTTATCGTTTTTATGTCCGTTTCGAGCATCTCGCGCTTAAACTTCAGCACCTCGTCCTTTACGCGAGAAGTAATATAATTCTCCAGGTTAGATTCCAGACTTCGGTCAAAGGCACCGAGTTCACTTTGCACCTTCTTTATTGCTTCTTCCAGCTCCTCCGCCCTTATCCTCCTCTCTTTTTCCCTTTCCTTTAGTTCTGCCGCCTCTTCTTTCTTCCCTAGTTCGCGTAGCATCTGTTCCTTCTCGCGCAGATGGTATGTCAAGAGTTCAAATTTCGTCTCTTCTTTCTCTAAATGTAAAAGTTCGTAAAAGTGTTCCCTGGAGTTGATCTTCCACGAGTCGAGTTTTTTCCGCCATAACTTTATCTTCACTCTTGTATCTTCCATCTCCTCTGAGCAAGACAGAAGCGCATATTCCTTCACTTTGAGCCGCTCCTCAAGCTGCTTTGATGCCGCTTCCTGTTTTATTACACGAACCCATATAGCCTCTCTCGTCAGCCATTTTCTTCGCTCCTCCAGCTCGTCCCTCTGCATATACTTCTCGTGCATCTCTTTCCAGTAGCCAAGGCTCTCTTCTGCTCTTCCTAGCAATTCGGAAATAGACTCATCTTCACTTATGATGGATTCAAGCCGTTTCTTCGCTTCTAGCACCTTCGCCCGATAAGAGCCGAAGCCAACAGCATCCTCTAAAAGCTTCAGCTTCTCCTGTGGTGAGGTCAAGCAGAATTGTTCCATTGTGTTTTGATGCATTATTATCAGCATATTATTCGGGTCTAGTCCAAAACCACGGAACAGCCTGGCAACTTCTTCATAGCTCACCTGCTTGTAATCCGCTTCCCACCAGTAATTCCCATCGCTCTTCAGATACCGGGACAGCAGGAAAGTATCGGCGTCGGAAAAGCTTATTGGTCTTTTTCCGTTCTTCGCTTCGTTATCGAACACTAAAGTAATCCTTCCGAGTTCCTTTCCCCGTCTTATCAAATCCCTCAGTCTTCTACTCCGTTCGGTATATATCTGACCTAAAGCGACCGAAATAGCTAAAAGAATGGATGATTTCCCCGCGCCGTTAGGACCCGAAATCAGATTGAGCCCCTGCTTCAGCGGTATTCGCGCATATTCATATGACATGAAATTTTCTAATATTATCTCCTTCAGCCAGATGTCGGGCTCTGAGTCGGTAGATTTAGGCATTTTTGCGAGCTTTGCGGATATAACGATTTTATTTTGTTGAATGTAAATGTTTTTTGAAAGAGAAGTTTTTATTATTACTAAATACCTAATAGCAGTGATAATGATAAAAAAAGTAGGATTACGAAATTTTAGAGGATTAAAAGAAGAAAAGAGCTTGAGCATTTTTCTGTGCTTAGGTATGGCTGTTCTACTCGTGCTTACACAAGTAATAGCCGTACTGCTTGCCACGCTCAACATAGAGCCGGCTTTTAAAGATCCTGCGTCTATGTGGAATATAGTATATTTCATTATCCTCATCATAGGGTTTACAGCACTTATACTTCTCGTGCTCAAATTCGGGGGCGATAAACTTGTTCAGTTCATCATGCTCGCTGCGGTGGCAGTAACGATATATCTTGTGATGGCTATTCTTATTCCTTATGGCTATGTCCCGATAGTTATCGCTATCGCACTTACTGTTTTTGTATATATATATCCTGAATGGTATATCCTAGATGTGGTGGGATTGGTAATTGGAGGCGGTGCGGCAGCGATGTTTGGTGTTTCGCTTGATATAATCTCTGTAATACTCTTAATGATAATATTGGCGATATATGATGCGATTTCTGTGTATAAGACGAAGCACATGGTATCAATGGCGGAATCCATCGTGAAGATGCGATTGCCTATCCTTTTTGTACTGCCGCGGAAGCGGAATTTCTCACTACTGAGAGATAGCGATAAGGAAGAAGCGTTCTTCATGGGGCTTGGCGATGCGATTATACCGTCTATGTTGGTTGTGTCTGCGTTTGTGAATCCCGAATACACAAGTGCAGCACCTGCGTTGGGTGCGGCACTAGGGACTTTAGCGGGTTATGCGGTACTGAGCAGAATTGCAGGCCGGGGGAAGCCGCATGCCGGTCTGCCGCTTCTCAATTCCGGTGCGATAATAGGTTTTGTCATAGGACTAGCTGTTTATTACCTTATGTAAAAAAAGTAAATCACCAGTTACTGAACTTTGACTTTTGCTCTTTTCTTTTCTTTTCTTTTTGCATTGTTTGCACAATAAAATAATCCACCGATTTTTGTGCAGATACCTATCTCCGGCTATGCTAACGCGATTTTATTACCGAGCATTTCTCTTATCAAGCTATTTCCTTCTTCTTTAAATTCCTCTAGCTCTTCTATAGTATATGGAAAAATATCAACGCCAATATTTAGGTTACTGAAAGAATCCATAAAATCCGTTACCCTATCTATAATTCTCTTTTCGCTTTTTTTGAGAACAATTAAAACATCGGCATCACTACCTGGAACAGCCTCTCCCTTGGCCAAAGAGCCAAAAAGGAATATCTCTAACACGTTATTATCCCTCTTTTTTAATTCTTCAGCAGCAGTTCTCATTTTTTTCATGATAGTACCAGTATCAAGCGATATTATCCTTACAGAACCTGATGATCGTATCCGCATATTCAATCGCCTCCTTTGCCTCTTTTTCTGTAAAGTAATCCACAGGTGCACCGGTATCGAATCCGTTTGGATATCGTGCGGGGATATAATATTTATCCAATATCTTAGCGCCTTCCATTAAATCGCTGGTCTCAAATGAATCACTCAAATTTTCTAATAATTCTCTTATTGAATGCCCCCATGCTAACTGGTGTAAATGCTGATAGAGTGCTTTTAACGCCTTTTCAGCCGCCTGTTGGGCAGAAAAACACACCCACTCGTAAAATCGTTCTTTTAAATCCATCCGGGAGTGCTCAAGGTCCCTTTCTGCTTGTTTAAGCCAATCTTTAGTTCTTCTTGCCATTTCTATGTCCTCCCATTTGCCACTCGTACAATTAGGAAATGTTCGCCTTTTACACGCCTCCACCCACTTCTAACGTTTATCCATTTTGATCATTTGTAGTTATTTATAATTGTAGAGTTTTTTTTTAAAAAGCCCATCTACGAGTCCATGAGCATAGTTTATACAGCCAAAAGCAGTGAAGAAGTCACCTTTTTTAAGGTAATATTTCGTGTCTTCATAGTATCTCTTTGCGTTATCTACTACCCCTTTCTCATTGCCATGAAGCGATAAAGTGGCTAGATCAGCGATGCTATGTTCAAAAAGAGCTATGTCCTTCTTTATCCTGTCTGTTTCGCTCATCCGCTTCTCCTTTTACAACTACAAGAATATATTGATTTCAAGAAAGAATAAATTTGATAATCGGACTAAAGCAGATGAACGCAGATAATCAGGATTTTAAATATAATGTTTAGTTGATGGAGGAGATTAAAAATCATTGGAAAATGAATCGATCAAACGGCGAAGGTGAACATCTTGAAACGTCGCTTCTCGAATATGAACCGTGATCATGTAAGAATTCACCAAGCTCCGGCGTGATAAGTGCCTCTCAGAACCAAACTTCAGCGTTACCCTCCTTATGCGTTAACATGTCACGCAACAGATATACACTTATCTGTTATAGATTTATTAACTTCTAAAAAAAATATTGACGAATATGAACGAAATAAAGAAGATAGGGATAATCACAAGTGGCGGAGATTGCGGCGGATTAAATGCAGTTATCAAAGGTGTTAGTTCAATGGCGAATTATTATGACCTGGAAACTGTCGTTATACCCAATGGCTATGCCGGACTCTACAATCTTATTGATTTTGAAACCGATGACCTAATCAGTTTAGATTATATTCGCATGGGTTTGTTTCATTCGAATATAGCAGGCTCCGAAGCAGGGCATTCTCGTGTGAAAATCTCAAAATTAAAAGATGACGATAAATATGATCGCATTAAACAAGGACTTGATAAACATTCTATAGATGCATTAGTAGTAAGTGGCGGAGACGACACCGGCTCTGTTGCTCTGGATTTACTAAATAATGGCATTGCAATAAATCATGTTCCAAAAACAATGGATTCCGATCTTCAGCCATATAGTGTTGGTGGCGACTCAACAATTAATGCCATATCAAAAATGGCTGCGAATCTCAGAACCACTGCGAGAAGCCATAACAGGATAATGATTTTAGAAGTCTATGGCAGATATACAGGGCATGCCGCTTTTAGAGGCGGTATTGCAGCCGATGCAGATTGTATATTAATACCTGAAGTTGCCCCGGATTTCGATGTTATTTACGAAGATATGTTTGCTAAATACACAGAGCGAATAAGAAACTCAGACGTAAAAGCCGGCAGTTATTTGATTATCGTTTCTGAAGCACTAAAAGGGAACAAGCTAGAAGATGACGTTGACGGGCGCGGATTTTTAATAGATAAAACAAGAGGTGCTGATGCATTTGGGCACTATCCGCTTGCGGGTTCAGGAAAGACAATAGAAGCGGAACTAAAGAAACGAATGAAAAACGATGAGAAGATGAAAGAATTCATGGAGCAGGTGCACATGTATGTTCAGGACCAATATGAAATGCCCGAAATCCGGGTTATCAGACCAACACATCTGGTTCGGTGCGGCGATTCGTCCGCTTATGATG
>Ga0307422_1001704_pt1 | contig 11341 bp, 13 predicted proteins | sample SalMarWE160290MG_FD_202153 | JGI IMG/M metagenome (GOLD analysis project Ga0307422, IMG submission 202153) | Salt marsh sediment microbial communities from the Plum Island Ecosystem LTER, Massachusetts, United States - WE1602-90 | ecosystem: Environmental > Aquatic > Marine > Intertidal zone >...
TTTTTTCCTTCAGTTCAAGGAAGAAAGGGATACCTTCACTGTCCTCTTCGTAAAATAAACTATGCCAATCTATTGATGCTAATTTTCGCCAATAATCTGGAGAAAGAACATCGCCGGCTGGAATCAATCGGATTCCACTTTGGGATTTCGACGAAGGGTAGAGTTCTAAAGTAAATTCATTTAATGATTGTGGAATAACTTTATTATGTGTAAATTCATATATGAATTCTACCAAACCTCTCTTAATATCGGTGGCTTTGACAAATTGTGGAAATTTATAATGAAGCCCGGGCGCCTCTAAGTCAAAGTCCATAATACAAACATTTTGACCAAAACGGGAAAGATAAATCGCAATGTTAGCTAAGGCTAATGTGCGTCCAACACCACCTTTATACGAATAGAAAGTTATTGTTTCCATCGTTAAGCACCTATCCTGCTTATGGGCAATAAATGTCCTCTTTCTTTAATTGATTTGGAATAATCCATGATAGAATCTATTGAATAAATATCCACTACATAGGGAAATCTATCTCTCCAAGTTTCTTGTTGCTTATTTGATATTCCAAATTCTAATTCTTTCACTCTTTCCCTTCCCTGACTACATTTATCGAGAATATCTATCCCCTTCCCTCGCATTTCAGGGTTATCATTTACCCTTTCTAATTTCATTAACTCTAAGGCTATGGATTCTGCGGCATCAAGTTTTCCTTCTGGAATTAATTCTCTTTTAGCTTTGTTCAAATATTCTAACAGCACATCATCACTAGCATATTTCAAGAGTTCTCTTAATTGCTTCGATGATGGCAAATCAATACCCTGAGTTTCTTTTGATTCAATATACTTCTCTTTGAGAAATTTGACTGCTTCGTTTATACCATTAAGACTAATGTCACACTCTTCAAAGCCATGTAAGTGAATAGCATTTTCCACCTCTTTTCTCGAAACTTCAATCAGATTTGATGAAGTATAAGGAGGGTGTAATAGATATATTCTTTCTTCTTTTTCAAAAAACCCCCATCCATCGTTTGGAGCGATGGCAATGATTTTAATCTCCATTTTCGTCAATCACCTCCAGTTCAATCCCTTGCTTGGTTAAAAGCTCCTGCATATTTCTAAAATCTTCTAACCAATATCTTTTTACAATATCAGATAATTCTAAAGTAGATAATTCAGAAAGGAAATTTTTATATAAGTAATCATAGTAAAGGTGATAATCCTTCTTGCTCATTCGTACACTCTCTATATGCTTATTCAGAATATCGTCCGTTGTTATCGCCTCAACGTAACATTCATTACAACAAATCATAGATGCCAATTCATCGGTAGGAATTCCTTCTATATCCTTCTCATGTTTAAGAGCTACCAGAGTATGTACACAATCTCTGTTTGCAATATCTTGACTTAATCGTTCAATATTCAAATGATCCTCTTCAACATAGTTAAGACTGTCCTCTTTAATGAGCGCTAACGATGTATAATCCTCTGATTGTTCTCGTTTAATCACGACACAATAATCCCCATATTTTTTTAAACCAAGTCCTCCAATGTTTAATGCACCATACTTGAAGTTTGCACCGTCTTCAAAGGTACGGTCAAAAGTTACTCTTGATTTGTAGTAGCCTTTTAGATGCATCTTTACTGCTTGTTCTTCAGATATCTCTAATTTTCTCACTTTTCTTAACTCTCCCCTCTGTTCTTTTTTTACTTCGTATACATTCTTATATTTACCAGCAATTAAAAAGTTATTTAACACCCCCTGCCTCATATTTATCGAAATAGTCCATTTATCTTTCACCAACTTAACGAATTTGCTAAATATACCAAAAATATCTTGATCTTCATACTTTTCCTTCAATAACTTATATCGGATTTTTAGACTATCCAAATTTTGATTTGCTATATCAAATATGTTCATATCTTATCTCCACAATGATTAAAATAGTTTTTCATTTTATAAACTTTTTGTTGGTGGGTGTGGTCACATATAAAACCTTCCCATCACCCTCCATCTCAAAATTTTCATTTTTTTCTCTATCTCCCCCTAAACCTCCACCCTCAAAATATCTATCAATGGCATATCAAGCGATTCCAGACGTGGCATCAATTTCCCGGTCTTTGGGTCAACGATCAAATCCATCGCTTCTAAAGGTATCTGACCCAGCAGAATTTGGGTTCCCCGCACTTCCACCACGCATTCCACTTCCGCCTCTCTGCCCATAATCTCAATATTAATCCCTCTTGCGATTTGTCTCATCTTTTTAGAGCCATCTGCATAACTTGCTGTAATGAATCTACCCCTAGTAAGTCCTAACTCATCCACAACTTCCCCCGGCACAGTAAGCATGGTAGCGCCAGTGTCAACCAAAACCTCTTTCTCCACTTCCCTTACCTCTTCTGGCTTCAAGAGCCCTCGCCTCGCTAATGTATCATTAATAAGGTTCTTCATTTTCGCTTTTACCTTTATCATCTAATCCCAACAACAAACACTCCTCAGAATTGTTATTACTGAGCACATACTTGTATCCACTATATCGCTCTTCTCTTACTACTGGCTTATACTGCCTTAAAATACTTTTCAAGTCTGTAATAGGGGGTATGCCATCTGACCTGTATGAAACAACAATAGCGGCATTTTGGAATTTTTTGAATAGTTTGTTAAATGCAGTGTGAATTTTATTTTTATCACACCAAACGGGTTTATTATGCTTTATCCTCTTGTGTTTGCTCCGGTAGTCAATCATAACCTCCCATTTCGGATAATTCACAATGCCCTCAAGGAAATGATAGAAGTCCAGGTAATCCACGCCAATGCCTGCTTTCGATATGTAGGGAGTATCAATATAGACGAGGTCAAAATCGCCCTCAATATCGAATACATCGAGATTTAAGGCGCTGTTTTCCTTTCCGTTAGAAAAAACACACCTATTTGCTTCGTTTACAAAATTCAAGAAATGTTCTTCAAATGGCGTATCCCATGTTGTTTTGTTGCCAAAGCTACGTTTCACATTTGAAGTACGCATGTAAAGGTTCTTTCGATGGAAAAGATTATAAGGGCGTTTTATAATGCAGGATTGAAATAAAGCATAATAAGCCAGTGTGCGCTTGTAAAAGTCATCCAAATTTTCGATGTTCCGGATAACCATATCGAGCCATCTGTTCTCCTTATTAGTATAGTAAATATCGGCGAATGTATCCTGGATGAAGGAGGGATAATCGGTGTCACGATGAGGTTGCAGTAAAAATTCTATGTCGTTCTCTGATAACCTTATTGCATCGTTCTCTATCAAAGCAGTGCCGATGTAATAATTAGTCTTTAGTATGTCGTTATAAAAAACCTGTTTACCTTTAATTTTCAAGAAATAGCCTACTATCCCTGTTCCACCGAACGCATCTAAGGCGCTTTCAAATTCAAGCTCTTTTATAATAGCCCAAATCCACTCGACTATCTTTGCTTTGCTCCCTTGATACCGGGTTGTGGGGAGATTATAAGGTGTAATTAATTCACCCATAAGCGTTAATTGGGCTGTCGTCTCAATCATTTTTATCACTTTTTGTTGTAGAACCTATGTTTTTGGTATTCCCACTTCCAGGTCTGTCACTTGCGATTTTATACTTCTCTTGCAGGATAAATTCAATATCCTTTATCACAGAGAGAATCCTTTTGAGTTCTGCAATAGTGTAGATTTTATATTCATCTACACGATCATCCTGCTTCGTATATACAATCCCAAGCACGTAATGCTTTTTGTATTCGCCGTATGGAAAGGTAATATTCTTTTTGCTGCTTCTATTTCGGAAATAACCGGTAAACGCACCAAGCGTAAATCCCGATGCTGAGGTTTTTGACTTTCGGTAGGTGCTCTTTATATCCAGTGCTATCTTTTCTTCGCTCTTTTTGTCAAAAAAACTGATGTTCGGGTAAAAATTCTGCTCTTTGCTTAAAATAATCTCAAAATCGTTTTTTATCGCAAACTGTTGGATTTTAGGGAATAGCATAATCTCTAAAACCTTTGAAATCACTTTTGTATCGAGAGAAATGGTATAAACTTTCTTGAAAATATCAATAAAGCCTTTTACTGTCCAGTTACCATCAGAATCTTGAATATCGCAAAGATATTGGTTTAGATGCCCTAAGAGTTTCTCTTTAAATTTGGTCTTATCCATAGTCATCATTTTAAAAATAACTTTAGACGTTAATAAAAAAATCCACCGATTTTGAGCAGATACATATATGTTGCCCATGCCAGAAAGAATCGCAGATCTAAAATAGCGTGTGAATGCACTGTGCATGCGCAGATACCAGTAACTGTTGGATTGCTACCTTTACCAGAGAGACAAGCGATCTGTACACAAAGAGGTCCGTAACAGAGAGGTTGTCGCTTTCAGTCAGAAGGGCGAGTAATGAATAGACTGTTGTTTTTGGTGACCCCTGATATGAGCAGTAGCCCACATGTTTTCACTACATGAAAACTTTACTGTTTTCTTCTTGTGCTTAAGCCCCCGATCGTACAGATATGTACCCCCAACCACTGGTTTTGTTGCCCGCCCTCGTTTTTACTAGAAGGTGCAGGGCCGCTAAAAAGCGAAGCGGATATGGATGCTACAACCTGCAATCATATACAACCTCATCTGCGTTTTCTATTACAAATCCCTTTATCGCTTCTAATTCCTGACATGGTCCAAATCGGTCTTCTGTCCTTTTTAATACCTCTTCTGCGGTTAGCGCCGGTGCCATCCTTATATAATCCAGGACATAATGCAAGTACCACGCCTTCACGTATTCGCGCCCTTTTTCTCGCATAAATAGTACCTGAAGATATTTGGGGATTTTCATTATCATTTTAAAATCATGGCTCTTAGCTAACTGTATGATTATTTCTTCTCCATCACACTCACAGAACGCTATAAACTCCTGGCTCTTTTCCGGGAAGTCACTTAAATCATTCACAAAGTCTGTGGTTTCTCTGGTTAGCCCCATCTTCGCCGCCCATTTATTATGAATCTCCCACTTTGGCATAGTTCTTGATATACTATTTTGCAAGCAAAAAAGCTTTACCAAAATCTTTATCACATCTCATAACATCACAACTCGATGAAGTGCATCTTCTGCATCCAGATACTTACCGCTCTACGCGCCTGTTCAGGATTCGCGAAATTAGCCTCTATTGCTTCATCCGTGGAAATACCTATAAACGGGTCTATTGTATTCTTCCCCGGATCGGCAACCCATATCATCGCGTCACTAACGTCATGCCCCCGGAAGAAGGAGATAAAAGGTGCGGGTGTCTTCTCTGTTGGAACAACGATCACCTCCTCTTCCCCGGCTTCTGACCGTTCTAATTGGCGCTCGTCTACAAAATGAGGCACAAACGTAATCGAAGGTAAAACGAAGATGTTTATGCTCCTGTGTTCATCATTATTTCTCACCGCTGTCAACTCAAGATGCTCCCCTTCACCTCCTCCTTCGTTTATCTGATACCCACAGCGTTCCAAAAACGATATTACCACGCTTTTTAGCGCACTTATAGGGTTTCGTAGCTTCGCCCAACGTAAAAACGCAGCCGCCAGTTCCTCACTCTGGTATCTATGTGTTGGCAAGCAGTAAAATATCTCGCCCTGATAGTTTATTTTGGTATGCATGTCAGGCGAGAAAACAGAAAGTTTCTCGTCGCTCGTTATGCTCTTGAAGATCATTTCTTCCGGATCACCGCCAAATTTACTCGCTAATTCGTCCCTATCGGCATCGCTTAGCGTATTTACACGCTCGCATATCTTCAACGCGAGTTCGCCTTCTGATATTACCTTATGTTCCTGACAGTAGCCCGAAAGGTATTCAAATATTTTTAACATCTCTTACTATTTTCATAGTATCTATAGATATTTCTTTGGTAAAGCTTTCTTTTTGGTAGAAGAAAATGACAAGCAAATTTGCGGGACGTATAAAAAACATAGAGATTTCCGGTATAAGGAAGGCATTTGAAGCGTTGTCCGGTGATTTTTTCAACCTTGGACTCGGTGAGCCTGACTTTGATACCCCGGAGCACGTAAAAATAGCCGCTATGCAGGCATTAAAGTCCGGATTTACCTCTTATACCTCCAATAAAGGCATAGACGAACTGAGAGAGGCGATAAGCGCTAAACTCTACCGTGATAATAACCTCGCCTTTAGTCCTGATGAGATGATAGTTACATCCGGTGCGAGTGAAGCGTTACATATCGCTATCCATTCGGTCGTTGAAAGGGGGGATGAGGTGCTAATCCCAAATCCAGGGTTTGTCTCTTTCGCCGCACTGACGGAACTGGCAGAAGGGAAACCGATAGGGGTCCCTTTAAGTGACGACTTTTCGATCTCCCAGGAAGCGGTAAAAGAGAGAATTACTGATAAGACAAAGGCACTCATAATAAATTCGCCTGCTAATCCCACGGGCGCTGTGGAAAGCGAGGAGAGCATAAAAGCGCTTGTTGACATCGCCCATGACCATCATGTAACTATCATTTCTGATGAGGTCTATGAGCATCTGATATACGATGACCTGAAGCACATAAGCCCCGCTAGATTCTATGACGATGTCATCACGGTAAATGCCGTCTCAAAGACATACGCAATGACTGGCTTTCGATTGGGTTATGTTGCCGCTCGTAGCGAGTACACGGAGCAAATGCTGAAGGTACATCAATATGTCCAGGCATGTGCATCATCGATTTCGCAGAAAGCGGCTTTGGCCGCTATTGCAGGCCCTCAAGACTGCGTGGTAGATATGAGAAGCGAATTCAAAAGAAGAAGGGATTTCACTGTTGACGCTCTTCATGATATGGGTATGAAGTTCAAAATACCAAAAGGCGCATTTTATATCTTTCCCCGAGTGAGCGATGAGCATGAATTTGTGGAGTCTTTGAAGCGGAAACGGGTAATTGTCACGTCTGGGTCTACCTTTGGAAGTCGTGGTAAAAATCATGTGCGAATATCGTATGCTACTAGCTTAGCTAATTTGAAGCATGCTTTTGAGATAATGAATGAAGTAGTAAAAGATAGAGTATTTTGAAAAAACGCTTTGAGGGATGAAAAAAAAGATCACGAGGAAGAATTCATGAATTTCTACCGGAAGTCTTTTATTACATCAAAATAATATCCACAATAACATCAAAATAATATCCACAATAACATTAAAATTATGGCTGAATAGGGGGTGAAAAAGATGGCGAAAAAAGAGGGAGAAAAGAAGCAATATACAATAAGATTCCCGCCTGAAGCGGTGGATGTGCTGGAGAATATGTCGAAAGACGAAGGAGTTACAAAAGCGGAGCTGGTAAGGCGGGCTATAAACTTCTATCAGGTGAAATTGGAAGCGAAGAAGAAGAAGAAGCGGATTATATTAGAAAGTGAGGAGGAACCAAAAAGGGAATGGGTTATGGTGTAGACCCGGAGCTGCTGAAAGTTGTAGCAGCCATAATTGGCATTCTCGCTGCCATAGTAACCAGTATCGTGGGTCCGATTATCGGACTTTTTATCTTTTTAATCAAGCGGTCAATGGAAAAAGGACAGCGTGAGATAAAAAGTGAAATCCACAACTTAAGCATTAATGTAAGTCAACTTTTATCACAAAAAGTGAACGTTTATAATATGCAACCCTATCAACCACCGGAGCTAATTAAGAAATTAGATGGAATGGAAGAAGAGATAAAGAGTTTGAAAGGACAAGTGAAAATGATAGAGGTAGTGGAAGAAGAATGAATAAGCGTCCAAATCCTTTGATAGGTATCTTGAACTCTTGCCTATGTTTGTTGTTCGATATGGAGAAGAAAGAAAGTGATCTCCCATACAAATAAACAAAACATTTCTGTTATTAATGATGGAAGAGCTTGGTATTATCCCCACTTTTTCAATTGGTAAAAGACCTGCTGTATCTGTAACGCAACGACTTTTGCATAGACATTATTCTAATGGAGCAATAAAACCAAGTCCAAAGAACGTTGATAAACCAATCTGGATTACTAATCATTCTAATTTGAACGATTTAGATGAATATGCGGAGGATATAGACATGATTTATGACACACTTCTAGAATTTGGTATTAACACTCCATACTTATTGAATTCAGATAAAATAACGAAAAAGATACAAAGAATTGGAGAATCCAAAATATCTGCTAAAGGACGAATAAAGCATATAGAAAGGATGGCAGATAAAATAGTTTTAAATTTGATTAGAGGCTGTGAAAGGTTGGATTATCTACATCCAAAACTTGAGAATAAAGATATTCAAACAAGATATAAAACGCTAGATTCCTTACCAAAACTGCTTAAAGAATTAAAAACAAACCCTACCAAACGGAAGAGCCAAACAACGATTATCTCGCACAAAAGATTAAAGCAATGTTTAAAGAAAACGGTAAATTGAGAAATATAAAAATGACCGAACCTTATAATTCTCTATTGAAAAGGGGAGATATAGAATTTGTGATGAACTTCAGGTATCTCGAATTTTTAAGAGATGATAAGGAATACAAGCCAATTATCCTCCACAAAAATGGAGATACATTTATCATGGCTTTTGGCAAAAACACTACGGAGGAAGTTCCATCTTCATGGATTGAGCTGTATTTCTTTAATGTGAAGACAGAGAATGAAGAGGAGACAAAGGCAATAGCTAACGAACTTGAACGATTTGTGGTAGTGTTAATCGCTGAAAAATTTAGAACGCCTTGGAATTAGAAAGAATGTATCGTAGAAGGGGGCAAAAATCTAAAAAAAGGCGTTTTTTCGATTAGTGAGATCATAAAAACAGAAGATTTAGGTGAATATGGTGGTGAAGTGTATGCGGCTATGCTTTCTATCTCGGATACAACTGTAAATTTCTCGATGCCTGAAGAAGAGGTTAAAGATTACCTCAAAAAATTAATAGCTTTTGCTAATAAAGCTGTTACCGACCCTGATATTAGCGAATTATTAAAAAAAGAAGAGCTGCAAAATGTGATAAAAAAACTTCGTAGTAAGAAGGATGAGCACATAATAACCAGGCTGAGATTTTTTGAAAAAGAACGGGGAAAGATATATGAAAAAAAAGAACTCAATGAAGTAATAAGACCGCTGTATTTGGGAGATATTTTTAAGGAGGGAATGAATTGTGAAGGTTTTGTATCATTGACGTTATATTTGCTCTACCATAACAGGGATGTTTTTCATGAAATAAAACGCGTTAAAATTTGTTTTGTTACACCCGAAATTCTGTATATGCATTCTATAAATTTAGGCAGTTCTCATATATTCGTGACTTTCGATTTTGAAGGTGTTCAGGAGTTTTTTGACCCAACGGGTGTCCTAGACACGATTAAATCTTCTTTGCAAGAGAAAAAAGACTTATATAGCAGTATTGTAAGTAGCGAATTTTTTGTTGAAATTGCAATTCCTGAGTTGAAAGGTGAAAAATGCGAATTCAATAAAATTTCAGAAGGAGAAGGATTGTTTATTTATGAAAGTAGCTTCTCTTCCTCCTATTGCCTCATAACTTCTTTAAAGAATAGGGATAAAATAAAAAAAATCGCGAATTTCGTTGGATTTGTTGTGTATATCCCAAATAAACACCTTGAGGCCGGCATGCCAAGCTCTTCTATTTTCGGAAGTACAATTCGTAGATTATTGGTGGGATTGTCTAGGAATCCAAATGTTAAAAGGCTTGCTATTCTTAAAAATAAAGAAGAAGATTCCAAAAGAATCTTTCGTTTCTGTGATGAACTAGAAAGCGTCATCGAGGGGATTAAAAAAACAGATGAAGAGGTAATAAGAGAACTATTTCTAAGAGGGAGGATGTCAAAATACGGAATTACGATGGATGCAATTAAAAAAGAAATTTTAAGAATTGAAGTTGTTAATGCTAATATAGCTGAAATCACAGATTTAGAAGCGGAAATTATCGAAGAAGCGCATTCCATGAGGACAATATTACTGCCAAACAAATCGAATTTTCTCAATTTATATCCCAAATATGTTGATGTTAAGTTTATTGATAAGCCTAGATTTGGCGAAGTGAAAGGATTATACGAATATGCGGAGTGTATATTGCTAAAACAAGGAAAGGAGAAAAAGGATATGAACAATTTAAGGCGTATCTTTGTTGACACTGATTTTGATCTTGATTTTTCAGCCGAACTCATAGGATATGATGATTTGGATGATTTTTTAAAAGATAATGGAATAAAGTATCCGAATAAGGTATATGCCGAGTGTGTAAATAAAGGTGTCTTTGGCTCGAGGCTGAAGGATAGATTCGATAATTTTTGCACTGTGCTTGGGCATGCAATAGAAAATAACAAGTTGGGCTTTACAAACAGCCTCTTCTTCGTAACCGAAGGAGAAAGTAAAAAATATAATGAGACACAGGTAGGTTGGTTTAGTATAGATGCTCACGTGGATAAAGATGAAGAAAGCTTCGTCATTTCTTTTTTACACAAACTCAGAAGTGTGGATTTGCACGACTGCTTTCCCTTCAACATATATTTCTGCATAAGGCTCTCTGACGAGATCATCAAGAATATGCGAAATTCCACAAAGAAGAAGATACGACTTGGGAAATTAAAAATTAAAATCAGTTATTTGCATACCTATCTTGACAATTTTCCAAAAGGAGGAGTCAAAGATGACTACTAATAGAGATATTATATTCAGGAAAGTACCACAGGCTATACAAAATTTCAAGTGCATTAAGGTTCCTGTAAAGGAGTTTCCCGTTGAAAATGGGAATTACATATTAGGAAACGAATACAGCCCGGTAGCTATAGTTATCCCAAGAGGAAATCACAATTTAATCAAAATAGCAGTGGAAAGTGGAGCTGCCATAGCAGGGCATCTCGTAACGGCAAACATCGGGATAGAAAAAATTATAGCAAACATTATTTCTAACCAAAACATTCGATACATAATTATTTTCGGAATGGAATCGGAGGGGCATTTGGCGGCGCAATCCCTTCTTTCCCTTTACAAAAATGGCATAGATGAAACTGGACGAATCATAGGTTCAACAGGGATGACCCCCTATATTCGCAATCTACCAAAAGAGACAATTGAGAGGTTTCGTGAGCAGATTAGATACATGATAAATCTAATCGGCGAAGAAGACTCAAAGCTACTAAGAAAAATCATTACTGCATGCATTCAAGAGCCTGGAAACGCAATGGAGATGAAAATAAACGGCGAAAGCTACATGCTTTACGATCCGGGTGCGTTAGATGTAGAGCCAATGATTCTCCAAATAACAGAAAAACTGAAATATTCTGGTATTTATGAAACTCTATCGCCATATTCAACAGTTATTCACGCATCTACAATTTCTGCGGCATACCCCCT
>Ga0307422_1001707_pt1 | contig 11330 bp, 11 predicted proteins | sample SalMarWE160290MG_FD_202153 | JGI IMG/M metagenome (GOLD analysis project Ga0307422, IMG submission 202153) | Salt marsh sediment microbial communities from the Plum Island Ecosystem LTER, Massachusetts, United States - WE1602-90 | ecosystem: Environmental > Aquatic > Marine > Intertidal zone >...
GAATTGTGATTGTAAACCGTGTTTTAGCCGCAACATCTCCGGCCGATATAGCAACTGATTGAATTGCATAATCGGTAATCTCACCGGAGAAATCCACATCGCCTAATGTATTAATCAGTCGGAGTTTTGTGTTGCTTTCCATATATTCCTTTAAAGCATCAGTAAATTTCTGGCTCAGCGATGGTTCCACTCGCATAGCCCGGTTATTAAAATATTGTACCGATACTGTTTTGACTGCAGGATTGATATCAGCGCCTCCTTTCATATCGTACCTGATTGAAAAACAGCCGATAAGAGATAAAAATAATAGTATTACAACGAGAAAAGATTTATAGTTTTTCCTGTTAGAGTTCATTGAGGTCGTATTCTTTAATTTTTCTATAGAGTGTTCTTTCTGAAATTCCTAATTCCTCGGCCGCGTATTTTCGCTTGCCATTATGCTTATTCAATGCTTTTGTAATTAATTCTTTCTCTTTCTCTTCTAATGAAAGAGATTCTTCAATAATCTCTTCAGTATCCTGTATTGAATCTTCATCGCGGTTTGAAAATTCAATAGTGGGTTTCACAAATTCTCCGGATTGAATGGTTGGAGATTTGTCTTTGTAAAGTTTTTGTAATAGCTGTGCATTGTCTTCATGCAGGTCGGAATCAATAGTTCCTTTTTGCATAATCTCAAGGACTAGTTTTTTAAGATCATTCATATCGCTCTTCATATCGAAGAGGATTTTGTAAAGAATCTCACGTTCTGTGTTAAAAGTTTTCTGATCGAGCGGAGTATCATAAAGAGCAGGAAGCTTATCCTCGTAAAAGTCGGGAAGGTAATTTCGGAGAACAGCGGCATTGATTTCACGTTCGGTTTCTATAACTGAGATTTGTTCAGTTATATTTTTCAATTGTCTGATATTACCAGGCCAGCGGTAGTTTGACAGTATTTTCACTGCATCCTCAGTAAGTTGTATAGCAGGCATACGGTTTCTTTCGGCAAAATCGGATGCAAATTTTCTAAATATCAAGTAGATATCTTCCTGCCGCTCGCGAAGCGCAGGTATTTGGATAGGAACAGTATTCAACCGGTAAAATAAATCTTCACGGAATTTTCCCTGTTGAATAGCTTTTTGAATATCAATATTGGTGGCTGCAATAACCCTGACATCGGTTTTAATATTTTTTGACGACCCAACACGAAGGAATTCTCCGGCTTCGAGCACTCGCAGTAGTCTTACCTGGGTTGAAAGAGGCAATTCTGCAACTTCGTCAAGAAAAATAGTGCCTCCATTTGCTACCTCAAAGTATCCTTTCCGGCTATCGTAAGCACCTGTGAATGAACCTTTTTCATGTCCAAAAAGTTCCGAATCTATTGTTCCTTCGGGAATTGCACCACAATTAACAGCAATGTATGCTCCATGCTTCCGGGAACTGTAATTATGGATGATCTGGGGAAAAACTTCTTTACCAGCACCACTTTCTCCGGTAATTAATACAGAGAGATCGGTCGGGGCTACCTGAACAGCAATATCGATGGCCCTGCTCAAGCCAGCTGAATTACCTATAATTCCAAACCGTTGTTTTATATTTTGAATATTCATCTACCGATACGAAAAAATGTCAGTACTGTTAATGTAATCCTTAGTAAAGTTTAATTTTACAGTTACCCGGGAACTGACAAAATTACAATATTAAAAGTTTTTTGCATATTTACTGAATCCAAATTCAACAGTTATGCACATTCCGGTCTCTATTGCTATCATACCTGCCCGATATGCTTCGTCTCGTTTTCCGGGAAAACCCCTGGCCGACATAAAAGGTAAGACCATGATCCGGCGGGTTTATGAAAAAGTCGGAGCAATTATCGATCGTGTTGTGGTTGCAACCGATGATGATAGAATATACCAGGAAGTTGAAAGATTTGGAGGAAAGGCATTAATGACATCTACTGACCATCGGAGTGGAACCGACCGATGCGCTGAAGCAATTAGTATTCTTGAGAAAGGAGGAGAAGAGGAACCGGATATTATTATAAATATTCAGGGCGACGAACCCTTTATCCGCCATGAGCAGATCGAGGCACTGAAATCGTGTTTTACAGATGATTCAACTGAAATAGCGACACTTATCAATCCGATAGTTGATTCGGAGGTATTAACGAACCCTAACCGGGCCAAAGTGGTTATCGATACGAATGGTTTTGCGCTATATTTTAGTCGTTCAATAATTCCCTTTCTCCGCAACACAAGTAATACTGATTGGCATCTGTATCACAAATTTTACCAGCATATTGGTATCTATGCGTATAGAACTGATGTTTTGAAAAAAATTGTTCTGTTGAGGGAGAGTGCGCTTGAAAGGGCTGAATCACTTGAACAATTACGCTGGCTGGAAAACGGATACCGAATAAAAACAGCCGTTACAAATCATGAAACCTATGGTATAGACACTCCTGAAGACTTACGTAAGGTTCTTGATATGGGAATTTTTTAGGTAATCTTGAAAGCCCTTGTTTTGATCTTGACAGAAAACTAATTCAGGATTCGATCCATCGTGTGGATTTTAAAGAATTTCACTACATCTTATGCTTAAGGTCAGAATCTCTTTCCTACTGCATTCCAATCGATAATATCCCAGAAAGCCTTTAAATAATCGGCCCGGCGATTTTGATATCCAAGATAATAGGCATGCTCCCAAACATCGCAGGTGAGAATAGGGATAAGTCTTTTCTTTAGTGGATTTCCGGCATTGCTTTCCTGTGTTATTTCCAGCTTTCCATTTTCATGTTTTACCAGCCAGGCCCAACCGGATCCAAATAGTGTAGCGGCAGCCTTTGTAAATTGCTCCCTAAATTCACTGAAAGAACCAAAACTAAGATTGATGGCAGTTGCAAGATAGCTTGTAGGTTCACCCCCACCCCCGGGTTTGAAGGAAGTGAAATAAAAAGTATGATTCCAAACCTGTGCGCCATTATTGAAAATACCTCCATCAGCTTCTTTGATGATAGTTTCTAATGTAGCATTTTCAAACCGTGTTCCGGGAACAAGATTGTTTAAGTTTGTCACATAGGCCTGGTGATGCTTACCATAGTGAAACTCCATTGTTTGTTTATCGATCACCGGATCAAGTGCATCCAGCTCATAGGGTAATTTCGGTAGTTCAAAAGCCATGGTTGTATGTTTTTGGTTATTCAGATTGAGATTTGCTCATAATACTCTATCAAATATCGTGAATTTATATGAATATTATTTAGATAATTAATTATAGGAGAAACAAAAAAACCCTCAGATCAATTTCTGAGGGTCTTTTAAAATATTAACTTAACAATTTAGTTAGTGCAACAAATTCTACTTTTTAAATCGTTCCGTTACTTTCTCCCAGTCAATAACGTTCCAGAAAGCTGTTATATAGTCAGGTCGACGGTTTTGATAGAGTAGGTAATAAGCATGTTCCCATACGTCCAGTCCGAGAATTGGGGCACCCTTCACTTCAGTAATATCCATTAATGGATTGTCCTGGTTAGGGGTTGAGGTTACTTTCAGACCTGTATCGGTTTTTAACAGCCATGCCCATCCCGATCCGAAACGTGTTGCTGCTGCATTGGAAAATTCTTTTTTCAAGTTCTCGAATGAGCCAAAATCCTTATTTATCGCGTTGGCAAGATCGCCTTTTGGTGCCCCACCTCCATTTGGGCTCATAATTTTCCAAAAAAGGTCGTGATTGTAATATCCTCCTCCGTTATTACGAATGGTTAAAGAAAGTGAACCTATTTTTGCCAGTATTTGCTCAATCGATTCGTTTTCAAGTTTAGTGCCCGAAACAGCAACATTCAGGTTCGAAGTATAGGCTGCATGATGTTTGGTATGATGAATCTCCATGGTTCGGGCATCAATATGGGGCTCAAGTGCTGTATAAGCATAATCCAGTTTTGGTAATTCAAATGCCATAATATTTTATTTTTAAGATTAACATTTTTATTTAGAATAGTTATAAATAACCATTAGTTTTAAAACCCGGATGCTGGCAAAATGTTCAAATGAAATTTGACTTCTCTCTATGTAATAAAGAATACTATTAATTCTTCATGAATCGAATAATTTATGGATCTGATAATTTTTGGAAATCAAAGAATAATTTTAATAGTTTACATTAAAACTGTTATCTTGGATTGTTTTTAATAACTGTAGGAAATGTTGCTATTCTATAACCTGGCAATTCGATTATATTATTTTGTTTTACTATTAGTATGCCCGCTCAACAGTAAGGCTCGTGCGTGGATAAAAGGCAGAAAAGACTGGGAAGAAGAACTTAAAAATAATATTGATACTACTTATCCTCTTATCTGGTTTCATGTTTCATCGCTCGGTGAATTTGAGCAGGGTAGGCCCATAATCGAGGCATGGCGGGAGAAAAATATTGAATATAAAATACTTCTTACTTTTTTTTCACCCTCCGGTTATGACATTGTAAAGGACTATAAAGGTGTCGATTACGTACATTATATCCCCCTCGATACACGCAGGAATGCACGCAAGTTTATAAACATTGTAAAACCCAGGCTTATCGTTTTTGTAAAATATGAGCTCTGGTATCATCTACTTCACGAAGCTAAGCGTTCCGGTGCGCTCATTATTCTTGTTTCAGCAGCTTTCAGACCCAACCAGTTATTTTTCAGATTCTATGGAAAATGGTACAGGAAAGTTCTTTATTTTTTCAATCAAATTTTTGTTCAGGATGAGAATTCGGTCGATCTGCTTATGCAATTGGGGGATCTGAATGTCAGTCTTGCCGGTGATACACGTTTCGACAGGGTAGCCCAGATTGCGGTTCAGTCCAGACAGATTGATACAGTAAATAATTTTACCGAAGGAAGATTTACCTATGTCTTTGGAAGCACATGGAAGAAAGATGAGGATATTATTATCCCGTATATCAATTCATGTAAATCGGATGCCTGTTTCATTATAGCTCCTCATGAAATAGGGGAAGCACATATTCAGCAACTGATGAATCGGTTGCATAAACGTGTTACTTTGTATTCACTTGCCTATGGCAAAAGTCTCTCAGAAGCACGTGTATTTATAATCGATAATATTGGACTGCTATCCTCAATATATCGTTACGCAAATGTGGCCTATATCGGAGGTGGTTTTGGGAAGGGAATACATAATATTCTTGAACCTGCTGTATATGGTATGCCTGTGGTATTCGGGCCAAGATATCATAAATTTAGTGAGGCGGTTGAACTACTCAGGGAAGGAGGGGCTTTTCCTGTGAATTCTTTTGAAGAGCTAAAAAATATCTTGGATAAGTTAAGAGAAGAAAAGGATTCTCTGGCATCAGCTTCCGAAGCTACCAAACAATTTGTTCAAAGAAACCTGGGCGCTACTCAGGCTATTTTGAATTATTTAAAGAAAAGTTAAGGCTTAGTTAAACAACTTCCCTGAAAACAAAGCTAATTTCGTATGCGATGACATCAACCTCATTCCTCTCGGGATGTCACTATAGAAACCAGCGTGTCGACGCTTTAAGGTAGCCCCATGGGGCTTTTTTTCAGGATTATATAAAATGATTACCAGCAAGCCATTGAGGAATTATCTGTTTATATTTAGCAACAGATTTACATGAATATGTATTCATTAAAACTTACAGAATTACCTGCTCTTCCTGAATGTTCCGTTTCTTTTCGCGACGAGGTAAGACAATTCTTTGAGTCTTACTCTTCTTTATACTATAAGGACGATCCGGTCTATAATCAACATATGGAGCTAAAGCAAGTTCATATTAATAAAGTTTGTGAAGAAATTACTGGAATGGGTGTTGCGCTGGGAATGAATACTGAACAGCTGGCATTTGTTGAGATAATTGCATTATTACACGATATAGGACGTTTTGAACAATTTGAGCGCTACAGAACATTTTCTGATGCAGAATCTGAAAATCATGCCAAAATTGCTCTGCGTATTATTGACAGCAAAGGTTTACTGATAGGTGTTGAGACGCAGACACAGAAAATAATTTTACATACTATTCTGAATCATAATCATCCTGTAGTTCCCGATAATGAATCTTCACTCATCGATTTTTATTCACGATTGCTACGCGATGCCGATAAACTTGATATCTGGCGAATAGCAATAGAAACAAATATCTTTCATAAGATTAACACAGAATCATTACCTGATATGTATAAAGTGCCGGATGCATTATTTGAGTGTTTTAAACAGAACAGGATTATTACCCTTGAAATGGTGGATTCCTTTTACGATTCCATTCTTTTCAGGCTAGGTTGGATTTTTGATATCAATTTAACTTACACATTGAAATCGGCTTACGAAAGAAACATTTTCAATAAATTGATGAATAAACTGCCTTCATCTGAAAGGCTTAATCTAATTTCTCAGATCATAGATCAATATATCCGTGTTAATTGTTGAGCTATCTATTGATAAGCTTTTCCCTGATAGGATAATCAGAACAATCTATTTTTAATTATTGCACTGCTTCATAGCAATTGTCAAATACCTGCTGATTCGTGCAATATATCAATTAATAAGACTAAAAATAGAAATTCAGCACAGATTCCTATGAAGCTCATTAACTAAATCTTTTACTTACCTTCTTAAATGCTTCCAGCGCTTTATCCAAATGTTGCCGTGAATGTGCTGCCGAAAGCTGTACACGTATCCTGGCCTGCCCATGCGGCACAACAGGATAGTAAAACCCGATAACATAAATTCCTTCATCGAGTAAAGCCGCCGCAAAATCCTGTGAGAATTTGGCGTCGTAAAGCATAATGGCTACGATAGCGGATTGAGTAGGTTTGATATCGAATCCTGCCTCAACGATTTTTTCTTTGAAATAGGCTGTATTGGCATGCAGTTTTTTTTGCAATTCATCGGTTTTAGCCATCATATTAAACATGGCAATACTTGCACTTACAATCATCGGGGGGAGTGAATTTGAAAAAAGATAGGGACGGGAACGTTGCCGGAGCATTTCAATAATTTCTTTGCGTCCGGTAGTAAAACCGCCGATAGCACCACCAAAGGCTTTTCCCAGGGTGCCGGTTATAATATCCACATCACCCCGGATATTGAAATGTTCGGTAACTCCACGACCGGTTTTTCCAACCACACCTGCCGAGTGGCATTCATCGACCATTACCAGGGCATCGTATTTTTTTGCCAGGGCACATATTTGGTCTACCGGGGCCAGGTTTCCGTCCATTGAGAATACACCGTCGGTAACAACAATACGAAATCGCTGATTTTGAGCCTCCCTGAGCTTTTCTTCCAGGTCGGCCATATCTGCATTATTATAACGGTATCGTTTGGCCTTACATAATCTTACCCCGTCAATTATGGAAGCATGATTCAGCGCATCGGAAATAATGGCATCCCCTTCTCCGAAAAGGGACTCAAAAATTCCCCCATTGGCATCGAAACAGGCGGCATAAAGAATAGTATCCTCAGTACCGAAAAATTCAGCAATTTTTTGTTCGAGGATTTGATGCAAATCAGTGGTACCACAAATAAATCGCACCGACGACATCCCAAATCCGTGGGAGTCGAGACCTTCTTTTGCTGCGGCAATAAGTTTTGGATGCGATGAAAGGCCGAGGTAATTGTTGGCACAAAAGTTTAATACTTCCCGGCCATCGGATAAACTGATCAAAGCCTCCTGTGGTGAAGCAATAATGCGTTCTTCCTTATAAAGTCCGGCTGTTTTTATATTCTTAATTTCTTGCTTCAGATAGGTTTCTATATTTCCGTACATATCAAGTTTTTTAAAGTGTTACTATACTCAATTGATATAAAAACTATTTTAATTACTGCCATTTACTTCATACCGAAGGAAGCATTTTCATACTAACCTGAGTATTGAATGAATCATTTGTTCAATTGTTAACATTGTTATTCATAAAAGTAAATAAATAAACTTCACCGGAATATGATTTTCGTTATTTGAAGACAGAATCTGACAGGGGTTGATCTATTATAGGATTTTGGTAATTTATCCGGCTTAAGTCATTGTTTTTCATAAGTATAGATACTTACTTGCTTCAGGTGTGATAATATTGGATAACATTTTTCGTCTTGTGTTTAGTGGTAAATATGACTTTTAAACATTTAAAATAATCCATGGCATACCTTATTTGAAAAAAAAATTGATATATTTGAATCAAATGTTACTTAACCATCAAACTAGCGATATGAAAAAAGTTTTACTTATTCTTTGTATAGGTGCATTTGTTACAGTGTTTGCCAGCGCGAACAATGCTGACCTATTTACCTACAATGCCGACGAAGTGAACCAGGAATTGGCACAACTTCAAAACCTGGAAGATTATGTAAGCGCTAATCCCGGTATTACCCTCACTAATCTGCAGTCAGAAAACAATGATCTGGTTGCCAATTTAGATCTTAACCTGAACAATTTGGGTGGATTTGCTCTATCTGGTGAGCCACCTCTAGGAATTCCTTCCTTTCTTTGGGGTTGTGTATTCACTGTTGTTGGTGTTGCAGTAGTATACTTTATTACAGATCAGGATATGGCTGAGACAAAGAAAGCATTTTTAGGTTGTGTTGTCAGTGGAGCGGTCTATGTACTATGGTGGGTTTTCTGGGTACTTGTCTTTGGAAATACATTCTGGTATTATTAATATTTAGTTTTCAAACTCTTAAAAATGCTTCCAGAAACTTATGGAAGCATTTTTTTCACTTATTCGTTTCATCTCTTACATGAAAAAGATATTCTTTATTAGTTTAGTTTTAGTTTTCTCTTTTAAAAGTTACTCACAAAATTACTACCGGATTTCTGGTGAATTTTCGATCAAGGGAAAAGCAGAGAATTCTGCCCAATTGGTTATGGGCAAGTTTTATTATGATAAAAATGAAAAGAAATTAATCTATAAAAACATTTTTCCTGAAAAAGCGACCTGGATTACTTCAGACACCAATATTTATAAAGTAGTTGATAATAAAATCGTATCACGTCAAACTATACCTGATATTACAGTTTTTTCGATGTACAATCTGGTGCTAAACAACCAGATGAATAATTTCGGACTGGAAGGCAGTATTTTTAAACTAGAAAATGTAGAGGGTGCAGATGGTCAAACTATATCGACTTGGCTACCTCCTAAGAAGATGGAAAAAATCTTTGGGAAAATATTAATATCCACAAAAGACAATAATTTATTTGGCATTATTTTTTTTAATTCTGAGGATGTCATACTGAAGAAACAATTTTTTGAAGATTACACACTAACTAATGGATTAGCTTTCCCTGGTAAAATCACCGAAATTACTTATAATGACGGCAAAGAAACTTACCAGGTTACAACTTACAAAAACATACAGGTAAACGATCGTAATGAAGAATCTTCTTATCATTTTAATCCTTCTGATTATCAGTAAAGTAAGTTATAGTCAACAAGATTTGATAGGTGCCTACTACCATCAGTTTGATGTAAATCAGAAAAAATCATCCTATAAAGAACATACTTCGAATGAAAATGAAGCAAAGGTAGTATCATCTCTTTTTTTCCTTTTTTATAAAGAATACATATCTTCGCAGGATGTCAATAGCTGTGTTTTTACGCCGTCATGCTCGGTGTATGCAATTGAATCTATCAAAAAGTTGGGTCTTTTGGAAGGATTAGCCAATGCGTTCGACAGATTAAGCCGTTGCAATCCAATGGCGGGTAAATATTATCCCATTGACCCCCAAACACAAAAATTGTATGATCCAGTTCAGGATAAGTAAAATAACTACTATTTTGTATTTATTAAGCGTACCTGTTTTTGCTCAGGAGGCCGATCTTTTTAACGAAAAATTTACCGCCGATTTTGCACAATTTCTGTTTAAATCAAATCAATATAACTATGCTGCAGAGGAATATGAACGCCTTAATTTCATTTTCCCTGAGAATCAAGAATACCAGCTGAATCTGTTAAAATCCTATCGTTTAGCAAGCGAGTACCCGAGAGGGATTAATGCATTTCAGTACTTTCACTCTCCCGGATTGAAAATTCAACAAGAGTATATAAAATTGAATCTTCTCGATAATAATAAACTCAATATCCATACAATGATCGACGGTTTAGAGCCAGAAAGTATTTTCAGAAATAACCTTGACTTTACTTTAAGGCTAATTAATATCCCTGATCGGGCTATCAATCTCGAGGGTATTCAAGTAGACAAAATCGATAAAGGTCTCCTGGATTTGTACAACGAATCCTATAATTTAAAACATAAAAGCGCTTTTCTTGCCGGAACTCTGTCAATGCTTATTCCGGGCACAGGTAAAGTATATTGCGGGCGATGGAAGGACGGATTGATGTCGGTTTTATTCATTGGGACTACTGCTTTCCAGGCATATCGTGGTTTTGACAAGAAAGGAGTGAAAAGTGTCTATGGATGGATCATGGGGGGTCTTTCATTTGGTTTCTATATCGGAAATATTTATGGATCGGCGAAAGCTGCAAAAAATTATAATGTTCATCAGAATACAATCTTTATTGATAAAACGACTCATTATTATATTGATCATTTTTAGAGCTTCCAACCTGTATTCAGGTACCGGGGTTGACTCACTTCTGGCCTTTGCTGATAATCAGTACCTTGCAGGTAATTATGAATTGGCAGTAAAAGAATATCTCCGTATTGGTTTCTCACAAAATTTTTCCGATCCATTTATTCAACTCAGACTTGCTAACAGCTATTACAGAAAAGGAGATTGGTCCGTTGCCAGATACTATTATGATCAGGTATATCGGCTTACTGATCAGGATAGCTTGATTGTACAGTCAAAAATCAGTAAGATATCTACTCTTATATCAGAGCAAAAATATAATCAGGCCCTGATCGATTTATTCAACATAAACGACACAATATACCAAAAACATTCTGTTGAGGTTGACCTGTTATTTGCTATTTGTTATTTTGGACTTGAAGATTTTGATAAGTCGAAAACTTATTTTAAACATGCGGTATCAAATAATGCGGTGGCCCAGTGTAAGATTGATTCCATATTCCAAATAAAAAAAATGTTCTACAAACCAAAACCTATATACCCCTATATTCTTAGTATGCTTTTGCCCGGACTTGGTCAAATATCCGTTGGCGAAATATCGGAGGGATTGAATTCTTTTTTCCTTACAGAATCACTCTTTTTTCTTGGTTTTGTTGTAGCATACGAGTATAGTATTGTAGACGCTATTTTTTCTGTACTTCCCTGGTATCAGCGATACTATTTCGGAGGATTGAATAACACTTGGGAAGTTGCCTGTAACCAGCGTCAAAAAAGACGTAGCGATACCTACAAAAATGTACTCGAT
>Ga0307422_1001709_pt1 | contig 11318 bp, 16 predicted proteins | sample SalMarWE160290MG_FD_202153 | JGI IMG/M metagenome (GOLD analysis project Ga0307422, IMG submission 202153) | Salt marsh sediment microbial communities from the Plum Island Ecosystem LTER, Massachusetts, United States - WE1602-90 | ecosystem: Environmental > Aquatic > Marine > Intertidal zone >...
GTCCTGTGCGAGAGTAAAGATTGTCGTAATGGCAAGGATTGTTTTTCGCAGGCTGATAATCATAAGAAATTGTATCAAGACAGCCAAATAACAGAATTACACAAAGCCGCTTCGGCAATTGAGTCTCGGTATTATTGCAAGGAAACGCGATTAGGTGAGACAGCATTATTTGCCAAGGAATTAGGATGTAAAAAGATAGGTCTGGCTTTTTGTATTGGTCTAAGTGAAGAAGCTAAGGTTATCGAGGAAATTCTTTCAAGAGATTTTGAGGTGGTATCAGTCTGTTGCAAGGTTTGCGGGATTGATAAGAGGGATTTTAGCCTGCCTCAGATTTCGTCACAACAGAAGGAAGTTATGTGTAATCCGTCTGGCCAGGCTCAACTGCTAAACGATGCGGAAACGCAGCTTAATGTTTTATGTGGACTTTGTGTCGGCCATGATGCGATTTTTTCGAGGGCCTCAGAAGCTCCTGTGACAACACTCATAGCCAAGGATAGGGTATTGGGTCATAATCCCGCGGCAGCTATATACTGTCAATACATTCGAAAGCGCTTTAATAATAATACATAGCGGAGATACATGATGGAGCAGACATTTAGAGGCATGCAATACATGTTTATTACTTTATCTATAACAATAGGTACGCTTTTTGCCAATAGTGCTAAAGCTGAGGATTTGCCGTATTCATTTTCAAAAGGCGGGTTTCAACTATACCAGTCTGAAGACGAAAATGAAAGGCTAACCTTAGGAGGTAGCGTTCTTTTTAGATACGCTTACTGGAATTGGTTTGGAACGAATAAAGGTACTAATACAAATAATGACTATAGTTTTAGTTTTCAGAGAACTCGCTTGAATCTGAAATATACTTCAGAAAACATGGAAATTTTCTTTCAACCGCAATATGTTCATATGTTTGATTTGCCCGATGATGCATTTTCGAGTACCAAAGGCCCTTTTGGGATGGGAGGATTGTATTACATTCACAATCCAGAGGAGAATCCCTATGATTTTGGTGTTCACCAGGCTTATCTTCGTTTGAATAATCTTTTTGATACGAAACTGTTCTTTAAGGGAGGTAGATTTGAATATAGCGATGGACTTGAAGTGCAGGATAAGAAAGACGGGAAGAAATTCAATATTCTAAAAAACATGCGTCTTGCAGACAGAATGATTAGCCCCTTCGGCTGGTCGGCATTTGGCAGAAGTTTTGATGGAGTAATGGCTGGATGGGATGATGACAGGTTCAATTTGACTACTTCATTTTTCTATCCCACTCAGGGAGGATGGGAGAAAGACATTGATGAAACTATTTATGATATTGACATTATTACTACCACATTAACGGCTAAAAAGGGTGTGTTACTTCCCGATACTGAATTCGCCGCATTTTTCTACAACTACAACGACAAGAGAGATTGTACTCAGCGGCCTGATAATGAAAGCCGCTCTTGTTCTCATGCTGATATAAATATACAAATGTACGGAGGACACATTTTAGGTATATATGATTGGGGGCCGGGCCAATTGGACACTTTGTTATGGGGAGGCCTGCAAACTGGTGATTGGTATGATAGGGATCAAGATGCATACGGAGTTGCCGGCGAAATCGGTTATCAGTTTACAAAGATGCCCTGGAAACCCTGGTTTAGAACAGGATATTTTATAGGTTCAGGCGACAGCAATCCGTCTGACGGCGATCATGAAACCTTTTTCCAGATGGCTCCTGGAACGAGAAAGTACCAATTATACCCCTATTATGACCTTCAAAACAACAGGGATTTTTTTGTGCAACTGATTACCAAGCCCACGAAAAAGCTTACTGCAAGGATGGATTACCATATCGTTGAGTTGGATGAAAATGCGGACAGATGGTACATGGGGACTGGCCCAACACAGAAAAGTGGTAGCATTTCCGGGTATATTCCTCGAAATGGCGGAGGGCATGATGCGTTGTCCCAAGAGGTAAGTATTATGTTGAGTTACGCGTTGAACCCACAATGTGATATTGTTGCATTTTATAGCCATGTATGGGGTGAAGGTGTAGTAAAGAATGTATATGAAAAAGATAATGAAGCCGACTATTTTTCTTTGCAGATACAGTACAAATTTTAACTTGAAAAGGAGATTCAAATGTCGGTTAAGCCGGAAAACAGTCCCAAAAACGAACTCACTGCACAATATATTTTGCGTTGGTTTTCTCCCCGGTGGTTTATATTTGTGATGGGTACGGGTGCGTTAGCTAATATATATCAACTTATTGCAGGTAAACCGGAAGGTTTCCTTCACAGTCTGGCTGTTTTCTTCCTGATACTTGCGATGGTAGTTTTTTTCACAGCTATACTCTTTCTTATCGTCAGGTTTATAGTGGGTATGGATTGTATTTTGAAGGAATGGAGACATGCAAGCCTGATCCAGTTTTATTCAACTATTTCCATCGCAGCAGCCGTATGCGGTACTGGTTTGTTCAATGTTCCTCTTTCGTTTATTTCGAAAGCCTTCGCCCATAATTTAGCTGTCATATTCTGGTGGATAGCTTTTGTGGTAGGGATGTTTTTCATTTTCTTTACGCCCTTTAAGGTAACCAGCGGCAATCACGCTCAGCCGCGAAGGGTTTTAGGTTTTTGGTTTTTGCCTCCGGTCGGTCTTTTTGTTTTGGTTTTCGCGGGTAATTTCTGGGCATTACATATGACAAGCCAGGCCCATGTAAAAAACATTTTATTCCTTAATACCCTGATTTTAGGAGTTGCAATCCCTCTTACGGTTATGATTTACACCATGGTTTTATTTCGGGCCTTGTTTTATAACTTTCCTCGCAGAGATGTCGCTCCAAGTTTTATGATAGGTGTTGCTCCTGTTGGGGTATGTATTATTGCCATAAACACAATAATACCCGTACTCGGAAAAAGTGGTATTGCAATTATAGCTCCAGCTACACTTGCTCCTTTTATTAAAGTCATATCTTTATTGCTCTGGGGCTTTGGCTTATGGTGGCTCGTTTACGCGCTAAGTACAATTGTTTTATACATGTTGAAACATAGGGTTCCTGTTACCTTGGGATACTGGGCATTTATCTTTCCGCCGGCAGCATATACTATCGCCACTTTAATCCTCGCAAAATCACTGGACCTGCCTTTGATGAGGAATTTTGCTGTGGTTTTGACGATAGTATTTAGTTTATGGTGGGTCGTCAATTTAGTTCTTACTATCAGGGGAGTGATAAACAGAACTATCTTTGATGTTTCTCCAACGTTTAAGGGCGACATCCCATATCTATAAACATAAGGAAAGGTGATATTATGGTTGAAAAATTATTTGCTATGGAAGGAACCGAGTTTGTTCAAAAGATTTTATCCGGTGAGAGAGATTTCTCAAAAATAGACTTAGAAAGGGGGTTTGATTTATGCGGCTATAGTGGTTTTCAGGAATTACAGGAATATCTTAGAAACAGCGACCTTGAAAAGAATCCGATAAATCTCAAGGGCGCCAAACTAAGACATTTGGATGCTGATGGCCTATACTTACCTTTTCTGCAGGCGAATGGTGCTAATTTAAAACATGCTGCATTGATGGGGGCAAATTTGGAAAGTTCTGATTTTGAAAAAGCAGATTTACGTTATGTAAGGTTTGCTAGAGCCAATTTGGCAAATTCAAATTTGAAGGGAGCAGACTTAAGATTAGCCGATTTGAATTTGGCTTCTTTAATTAGAACTGTTTTGACTGGAACGAATTTTGAAGCTGCTGATTTAGAATATGCCAATATGCAACATGCTGATTTAAAAGATGTTAAGAATTTAGAATGGGCAAGGTTTGTGAAAACAGTTAATTATCAGTTTGCAGATTTAACTGAAAAAGAAAAAAGTATTATTCGAAATGCATTATGGGCTGAAGAAAGCAAAAAAAGAAGATTATTTGGAGGCAGCGGCTGATTATCCTTATAACCAGGAAAGGATCTAAAGAATGGAAAATAGGAATTTTTTTACTACCACCGGCAATAAATCAATACGGGACTTTATTGAAAGTCTAAGAGAAAACGCTCCGAGATTTAATTTTGGTGTTCGGCGTGTTTTTGATATGAGGGAAGAATACAGAAAACAAAATGTTAACGTGGATGATGATTTTGAACTGTATCAGATTATCGTGTGCAATTATGAAAGATCTTACAAGTCCATGAGCAGTAATATGGAAAGGGCCGCTGTATTATTGCAACCTAAACAAATAGTAGCTTATACCGAGAAAGGGGTAACTACTGTAAATTATTTACCCTTCACCAAAGAGTTTATTAAACAGGCTATGCCACAAGACCATGGTTTTTACGAGAGCCTTCCTGAGAGTTGCCAAAAAATTATACAATTAATTGAAGTATCTAAATAGGTTCTGTAGGAAGAGCCGTTTATAATAACTTGTTCAGGGACAGACAATGGAGCAAACATTTAAAGCCACGGAAGTTATTGTAGGGTTTCATCCCGATGGTTATAGGATAGATAAAACAGCTTCACCCATGAACAGGTATACGAAGTGGGACATTTTACCGGGTAATCATTGGTGTGATCCGAAGCCTGTATGTTTCGATTCATTGCCACAGCAAGGTTGGTTTGCGAGAGACAAGTTCGATTGGGATAAAATCGATATGACGGAAGAAAGGAACATAAGATTATGCTGATGCTCGGCATAGCCGTTCTAACTATCCTTGTCATTTCGCTTCTGATGAGCATGACTGGCCGTGGTGGAGGTAACTTCTACGTCCCTGTGTTAGTGGCTTGCGGATTGCCCATGCTTCAGGCCGCTACATCTGCACAATGTATTCTGCTGTGCACGGCTGTAGCGGCTGCGCTGGTTTTCCAGAAGAGCCGAATGATTGACTGGAAGCTTGCGATGGTGATCGATCCGCCGACAGATGTTATGGCTTTGCTGGGTGGATACTATGCTCATGTTCTGCCAGGTGGAATTCTGAAGTTTGTCTTTGCCGGCTTACTTGTACTAGCTGGCTTCTTCATGTTGCGGCCTGCAAGGAATAGACAGTCTTCCGACAAGAATCGGTTGGGCTTCTGGTATCGCAAATTCGGCGAGCACGAATACAGGGTGAATCTGTGGTTGGCCCTGCCGATCACCGCGGGAACCGGCTTGGTTGCGGGAATGGTCGGGATCTCCGGAGGCTCTTTTAAGGTCCCATTGATGGTCCTTGGCTGTGGCGTACCTATGCGCGTGGCGGTAGGTACATCATCCGCCATGGTTGCCGCCACAGCTCTTATGGGCCTGATTGGACATTTGGCGGCCGGGGATTTCAATGCATTTTGGGCCATTCCCATGAGCGTCACCGCCGTAACTGGAGGGCTCCTGGGAGGCATATTCGCGCTTAAGACAAAGCCGAAAAACCTCAAAAGGATATTCGCGTACACGACATTTGGGGCAGCTTTATTCATGGTAATAAACGCATGGCTATCATTTGGAAATCGTTAGGAGACAGGATGCAAATAGCAATTGCCAGTGGCAAAGGTGGTACAGGCAAAACAACCATTGCAACAAATCTTGCCTGCTCAATTGCTCAGATGGGCAAGGTTGTTCAATATCTCGATTGCGATGTTGAGGAACCAAACGGCCATATATTCCTGAAGCCGGATATAAAAGAGACACGCAGTGTATCTGTTGGTGTGCCGGAAGTTGACGCGGAAAAATGCAACGGCTGCGGTAAATGCGGTCAGCTCTGTCAATACAGTGCAATAATTTGTTTGAAGGATACCGCAATGACTTTTGAGCAGTTATGTCATTCGTGTGGCGGATGTATGCTGGTTTGTCCGACCGGTGCTATCAAGGAAAAAGCCAAAGAGATTGGTTTTGTTGATATTGGTTCGTCGAACGGTGTCAAGTTCGGCCAGGGACGGCTTCAAATAGGCGATATACATACTCCGCCGTTGATAAAAAAAGTTAAAAATAATTCACTTGATGAAGGTATTGTCATTATAGATGCTCCGCCGGGTACATCATGTCCGGTTATAGAAGCTGTTAAGAGTGCGGATTTTATCTTGCTTGTCACAGAACCTACGCCGTTTGGTTTGAATGACCTGAAATTGGCAGTTGACATGGTCAGAGAATTAAAAATACCATTTGCTGTAGTTGTAAATCGCAGCGATCCGGAAGAGCAAATGATAAATCAGTATTGTCGGGATGAAAACATAGACATTATTTTCGAGGTGCCTGATGATCGCCGAATTGCCGAAGCTTATTCAATAGGCAGGATGATTATCGATGTGTTGCCTGAGTACAAGAAAAATTTTACAGGTTTATATGAAAGTATTTCACAAAAACTTACAGGCTGAAGAATGAAAAGAGACGATGCCGATTTTATGGAAAGGATAAGCAGAGAGCTGGAAGCCCGGCGTATGGCGTGTAAAGTCCTTGGTGTTGATGAAATGACAAACAAGGAAGAACTCAAAAAAGCCTATAGACGAGTTGCAATGAAGTTTCATCCCGATAAAAACTTGAACGACCCTGATGCGAGTAAAAAATTCGCACTTGTCAAATGCGCTTATGAGTTGTTGGCGGAAAACAAGCCCTGTCCGACACTGCTGGAAGAAATCAATTCCTGGCCCGGTGTTCCTGAAGACGGCAAATACAAACTTGACAATCCATGGGGTCATTTTTTGTGGTGGCGTGACAGGTTTTTTGGATAAATACAAGACCGATTGTTATGGAAAAATATCTGCAATCATGTAAATCAGAATTTTGGAAGAATGTTTTTGAAATAGAGTTAGACTATATTTTGCGTAAGTTGAATGGTGCAAAAAACATTCTGAGTATCGGCTGCGGCCCGGCAATTATTGAGACCGGACTGGCTGAACATGGTTTTAATGTTACCGGTTTGGATATTTCTGAAGAAGCTTTAGATCAGGCCCCGGATGGAATAAGAACGGTGATCGGCTCGGCGGAACAGATGAGCTTTACAGATTCATCATTCGATGCGGCTGTCTATGTTGCTTCACTTCAGTTTATAGAAAAGTATAAAGAAGCGGTAAAAGAAACATTTCGTATTCTAAAATCGGGCGGTAAAGTTCTAATCATGCTGTTGAATCCCGAGTCCGAATTTTTCAAAGAAAAAATGGGAAATCCGGATTCTTACGTGAACAGAATTAAGCATATAAGGTTAAAAGACATCGAACGGACTGTTGCCGAATGTTTTTCTGTTGAAACCGAATACTTCTTGGGAATTAAAGGAACAAAAACATTCCAAAGTTCGGATCCCGATGTAGCGAGCCTTTACGTTATAAAAGGAATCAAGAAACAATATGGATAAAAGAAGCTGATAAGGTTATTTCGTTTTAGGTGCTGCCAATGAGTCCTACGAAGCTATCTGATAACTTTTACGACAAGATTAAACCGCGTTTATATCAACGCGTGGGCAAAGAGTTATGTTTAGCGTATCGTGTGCTTGATTTGGGCTGTGGTGCGTGTGAGCTTGCCCAGTACTTATCCGAAAACTATGGTCAAAAAGTTACAGGAGTGGATATTTCTGCCAATAGTTTCCCTAATAGGCGAAATGCCACCAAAAATACCAGGCATATTCGTTGTATTCGCAAAGATGCAGTTCGGCTTACTTTTATTCGAAATGAAACGATAGACGCAGCGATAATATTTTGGGCTTTGCATGAGATGAGAAATTCTCAGGCGATTTTGCAAGAGGCCCATCGTGTTTTGCGACCAGGCGGCAAAGTACTCGTAGTTGAGTTCCCGCGCAACTCGTTGGCCCAAAAGTTATGGAATGAGAACTATTATACCAGCAAGGAATTAACAGGTTTTCTCCATAAGGCCGGTTTCAAAGACATCCGGGCTAAACGAATTGAACATAAACAGATCCTTTGGGTTAATGGGTACCGTCATACCAATTGATCGGAAAGCAGAAACTGTAATTGTTAAAACTTATGAAACACCAAAAGATTTACTTGTTTAAGAATACGGTATTTAAAGAAGGTGAAGAATCGGCGAAGACTGTTTTCAGTGGCCCGGGGGAGCTGGAAGTTGGGCCGGCTCCTGAATTTGAAGGAAGTCCTGAGACGTTAAATCCGGAAGAAATGTTTGTCGCGGCAATTAATAACTGCCTAATGACAACGTTTTTCTATTTTGTGCGAAAGTTAAATGTTGAGATTTTATCGTACTGTTCAGACGCCGAAGGGCGGGTTGAAAAACAAGCAGATGGATTTCGATTTACCAATGTGGAGGTTCGAGCAGAAGTTACATTGAAGCAGCAGGAACTGGCTGAGAAAGTTCGTGAACTCGGAGATTTAGCGGAAAAATATTGTCTTGTTTCACGTTCAGTAGCTTGTCCTATTCACTACCATCTGAAAATAGGATAGAAATTAAAGAAATCAAAAAAATATATAAATGAGAAAGCTTTATCCTAAATCAAAAGTTGAAATCACAGGGTTTATGGCCCGATACTACGATACCCTGCTCGATATTGCCACTTTTGGAAAATATCTTCCGTTTATAAAGCAAGTCATAAGCATAGCAAATATCAAACCGGATGACAGAATCCTCGACATGGGAGCAGGCACAGGTAGAAATGCTTGCCTTATAGCCAAATACCTGTCCGAAAAGGGTGAATTGATTGGTGTTGATATCTCTGAAGATATGCTTGCTCAGTTTGAAAAAAGATGTACAGATTTTCCTAACGTTAAAATTATCAATCGAAGAATCGACAAGACCTTACATTATAAAAATGATTTTAGCAAAGTTTTTATCTCATTTGTTTTGCATGGGTTCCCACAAAATGCCAGGAAAGTAATTATTGAAAACGCCTTTCAATCCTTAAAGCAAAATGGGGAGTTTCTCATCCTGGATTATAACGAATTCTCGCTGCCGGATATCCCTTTTTACTTAAGGTTTGCTTTTAAGCTTATGGAATGCCCTTATGCCTTTGATTTTATCGAAAAGGATTGGAAGCAGATACTGGAAAGTAATAATTTCGTTGGCTTTGAAGAGTTTTTTTTCTTCAAGAATTATGTAAGATTATTGAAAGCCAAAAAATTCAATAGCAATAAAGAAGACCGAGCAAGAATTGCCATCCCAACAAATGACGAAATAAATATTTTTCCGAAGATGTTTGGAATGGCAAAATATATGTTTATTTACGAGATAGAAAATGGAGCGAAATTTAGGCTCATTGAAAAAAGAAATAATCCTTTTGCAGAAACGATGCAGCATTTAAAGACCTTAGATGTATATGAGTTAATTAATGATTGTTCGGTCATTATATCTGCTCACATCGGCAAAAAAGGAATAACAAGGCTGCGAGAAAGAGGAATGAAAATCTTTTTTAGGAAAGGGAATATACAAGAAGTATTGATTAAAGTCATCGAGGAGTTTTAAAATGGTTGAAGTCAAAAGGAAAAATGAGCAGGAATTTGTGGTAACTATAGAAGAAAGAGGCAGCACAACAGAACACGCAGTCACTTTGGATAACGAATATTATCAAAAGTTAACCGGGGGTAGAATGACTGAAGAAGAATTGATAAAGAAATCTTTCCAGTTTCTGTTGGAGAAGGAATCGAAAGAATCGATTCTTTCAAGATTCGATTTGAAAATTATTAGAAAATATTTCCCTGAATATGAGGAAGAAATAAAAAAGTGATAAGGGGTAGTGCGTTTCACGAGGGTAGTTAAAAATGATGCACGTCAGTGAAAATAAATGTGTTGGATGTGGGCTTTGCGTTGATGTTTGTCCCCAAGAGGGCATTACGGTAAGCAAAGGCGTAGCGCAAATAGAGAAAGATAAATGCGTAGAGTGTCAGTCTTGCTTACAAGAATGTCCACAAGAAGCTATTAGCTCTATCGAAAATATCAATCTTGTGATGGCCTTTGGAACTGATGACGGCCACACACTAAAAAGTGATAACCACGTGGGAATGTCAAAGTATTTTAGGCTATACCGATTTTATGATGACCAAGAGAAATTCATTGAACAAAGAAGTAATCTCAAATACAAAGAGGATGAAACAAAAACACACGGGGACCCAGGAAAAGCCGAGGCTACAGCTTCAGCTTTAGGAAATGTTGATATACTCGTTGGACAGATGTTTGGCCCAAATATAACGAGACTGAGAAACAAATTCGTTTGTGCGGTTGTTAGAAAGAATACTATTGAGGATGCGATTCAAATGGTGCATAAAAACATCAATGAAATTATAGAAGAAAAGAACAAAAACAATAGACGAGGAATTGTCTTAAAATAAAGCTGTTATTGGTTGATAAGGAATTTCATTTTGAAAGAGTTAGTTTTCATAAGCGGCAAAGTTGGAACCGGCAAAACAAACATTGTGGCATCGTTTGCAGCCCTGCGCAAAGTATCTCGGCGATGTTAAAGAAAAGGATAAGTGTTTACAGAGAATGAAAAAGCATTTTAAGAAAGAAAAGATTATTGCAGAGAAGACATTGGAAGAACTTGAGAACATAAAAAATATAATCTTAAGGAATAGACAAAATCCCAAAAGAGATTAAAAATGCCCGTTTCAAACTTTTTATTTTTACCTGCTATGGCGGATGTGCCACAGGCGTTGCTGCATCCAAGGCTTGTATCAGGATATGGGAGGAAAACCCGGATGATGTGAAGATTGGATGTCTTCCTGCTGTTATAGTACCATGGAAGTTTAATGAGATTAAGAGAAACTCGGAGAAAAGGATTCTGATAGATGCATGCACTGTTCAATGTGGCAAGAAACTTTTCGAGAGGCACCGGATGTCGGTAGATAGCTACATCGAGTTAACTTCGACTCTTGGCGTTAGAAAGGTAAAAAAGCTACCTTTAGAAGATTTAGAAGAAAGAGTCTATAATACTATCCAGAGGCAAGTACATGTGCTTTTAGGTAAGATTTATTAATTGCGGAGTTGGTTTATTATGAAGCCATGCCAAATTTATGTATTTCGTGTGAAGGCTAACAAAGAACTCGTTTATTCTATAAGTCAATACCGCGAATTGAACAAAATGACTTCTGCCGTCGTTACAGGCACTATTGGTTTTCTCCAGTCTGTTAAGCTGGGATTTCTAAACAGTTAATCCTGTTGTTAATGAAAGGTGAATTCGTGAAGGAATTGGTGGTAATAAGCGGCAAGGGTGGAACCGGAAAGACAAGTATTGTTGCGGCATTTGCCGACCTTGCGAAAAATGCTGTTTTTGCTGATTGCGATGTTGATGCTGCGGATTTGCATTTGGTTCTGGAACCGACAATAAAAAACACTGCCGATTTCTCCGGCGGCAAACAGGCTTTTATTTTGGCTGAAAAATGTATCGGCTGCGGTAAATGTCGGGACCTTTGTAGATTTGATGCAAT
>Ga0307422_1001711_pt1 | contig 11315 bp, 6 predicted proteins | sample SalMarWE160290MG_FD_202153 | JGI IMG/M metagenome (GOLD analysis project Ga0307422, IMG submission 202153) | Salt marsh sediment microbial communities from the Plum Island Ecosystem LTER, Massachusetts, United States - WE1602-90 | ecosystem: Environmental > Aquatic > Marine > Intertidal zone >...
AACAAGGAATAAGAGACCAACCATGAGTAAAATAGAAAGTATGAAGGTAAAAACACCGGTGTAGGGTAGAGTAACGTTAGAGCCGTTGATCAGTATTTTCCACCCATCTCCCCGGCTCAAGGCCTCAGGGTTCGTATAATTTCGCGTCTGTGGGCTGAAAATAAGTAGCGCTGCGTTTTGAAGAAAAATGGAAGCTCCGATCGCGCTGATCAATGGGATCAGGCGGGGGGCTTTGCGGAGGGGTCGGTAAGCGATTCTTTCTAGAAAAAAACCTGCTGCAGCCGAAACGGTCATGCCGACAATAAATGCGATCAAAATGGACAATGCCGGAAAGGCGTTTGCGAATACCAGTTCAGGGTTTCCGGCTGACGGTACGTTAATGGACTTGGCTGCTTCAAACACAAAGAATCCAGCAAATGTGCCGATCATCATCATTTCACCGTGTGCAAAGTTGATCATCAGCAAAACGCCGTAAACGAGAGTGTAGCCGATGGCGATCAAGGAATAAACGCCACCTATGATCAAACCGGATATGAGAAGCCGCGTCCAGGTTTCAGGGCCGTATTTATGTTGTACGATAAAAACAAGGTAAAGCCGCCAGATTAAAAATAATGTAACTAGGATCCCAAATATTGGGCGAATGATCTTGAAATAATTCCGCTGTTTTAGAGGGGGTTTGGTTTTCTCGTTTAAATTCATTTGATAACTCCAGGAGAAAAAATAGCATTGTGAATTTTAACATGAAAGGAAAGGTTTCCCTTTCCCTTCATGTGTTTTATACAATAAATTTATATATTACTCAGCGTAGACGAATTCTCCGTCTACAACGACCCAGAATTGCGGGCCTTCAACATTGCACTCACCAACTTCACTGCAGGTGTATGTGCCGCTGATGCCCGTGTAATCGGTCAGGCCGCGGACAGCTGCAGCGTAAGCGCCGCGCGGGACGTACAGCGCGCCGTCACTGCCTAACACTGCTACTTCTTCGAGCTTCGTGATCAAAGCGGTTACGCAGTCATAGCTGTTATAAGAGAAGGGTGAAAGTACGACGGGGGCAACGCCATAGGCAGCCAGGTAATCCGCGTCGAATTTGTCCTTACCTTCGGATGCGGGCGGATCTTTCGGGGTTGCGTGGTATGTGCCTTCTGCGTTTTCGCCAGTATTTGTGAGGTAGTCTTCGCCGAAGGTTCCGTCACAGCCAAAAAATACGGCGTCTTCGAGGCCAAGAGTTTTCATCTGGTTGGTAAGCACGGCGCCTTCCGCGTTGTAGCCACCAAAGTAAATTGCTTCAGGTGATTCTGCGGAGATTGTTGTCAGGATTGGGGTATAGTCAGCTTCACCTACGGTGATGCCTTCGAAAGTAGATACTTCACCACCAAAACCTTCAAATTCAGCCTTGACAATTGTCGCGAGCCCTTTGCCGTAGGTCTCACCGTCATGCAGCACGGCGATCTTCGTGAAACCAAGAGTATTGAACATATAATCCGCCGCAGCGGCACCCTGGGCTTCATCAGTGAATGGTACCCGGTTGAATACCGCGGATCCCATTGCGGTCAGGGGCGGGTTCGTGGCTGAGGGGGACAGCATTGCAATGCCAGCCTCATCATAGATCGGGATTCCTGCAGCTGTAGCGCCTGAGAACAGGGGTCCGGCCATACCAACAACAGTGGGGTCGGCAGCCAGTTTATTGGCAACCGCGGCGCCGCCTTCTGCGCCTCCCTCGTCGTCTTCAGCCACTAATTCAAAGCTGAAACCCTCAAATTCTCCAGCATCGGCTACTGCGAGCAGGCCGCTGTTTTCGGCATCAATACCGAAGTCTGCATAACCACCTGTCATTGGGGAACTCATACCGATCTTGACAGTTTGCCCGGCTTCGATCTTGGCGCAGCCATAAGCGTCCGCAGTGCAAACCTCTTCATCCGCGGGGGTGGTTTTCGGACCGCAGGAAGTGAGAACTACAGCAAACAATATAACAAATGATAATAGGTAATGTTTTTTCATCTTCTTCAACTCCTTTGATGTTGATTTCTATTTTTTTCTAACATTTTATTTTCCTCAGATTTGTTTTCCCAGTGCACCTCCTTATGAACACTTTTATATTTATTGAGGCGTTCCCCTTTCTTTTGGAACCTGCCTCCCGGATGTTGACCTTGTAATCTGCGCAGCGGTGATCAAAAATATGATCAATTTTTGCTCGGCGTTCCCGCCACTTTAGAGTATTAGAAATATATTAACAATTAATTTGAAGGATTATGCCATACATCTTTAGAATTGTCAACAAACGCCATAAAAAAAAAGTCAAAAATCACTTTGCGTACGTACAAGAAATTACGATTTTTCCCCTATATCCTGTGAATTCTTCCATCGTTCTTCACAGTGTTATAATCGGTTCTTAGCATTGTGACAAATGTTTAATGAGGAGAATTATATAAATGACAGCTGAAATCCAGGCTATGCGGGAAAAGATTTGTGAACTTGAACGTTTTATAGATGAACACAAACTGACCGATGCCGCCTCCGAAGCGGTCGAACGCATCGAAGGCGCTGCCTGCATTCTACTCAAGAGCGGCGCTCTGTATGCTTTTGCGCCTGAAGCGCCTGGCTTGGTTGCGCGGGCTGCCCTATTAAAGGAAGAAATCGTCAAATACGGGAAATTGAACGAATGATCCTGACCGTTACACCCAGCTCAGCCATCGATTGGACAGTGTTCCTTCCTTATTTCCGTTGGGAAGGACCTCTCCGCGCGGAGAAAGCGGTGTGGGGTATGGCGGGAAAACCAGCTGGCGCCGCCTGGGTCCTTGGTGAGCTTGGTGTGGATACCACAGCCATGGGATTTGCTGCAGGCATATCCGGCGAAAAGATGGTTGAACTCCTCGAAAAAAAGAATGTGGAGACCGATTTTATCTGGGTCAACGGCGAAACGCGCCTTAATGTGCATGTTGTCGACCGGGAAACCGACCGGCAGACCACCCTTGCCGTCGATACATTAAAGATCACCAATGCCCATGTTAAACGCTTTATGAAACGCTTCTATAAGAAACTCGGCCAGGCTAAAGCCCTCGTGACCGGCAGCAGCCTGCCCGCGTGCCTTAATCCTGATTTCTTCCGCGAGATTATCACAGCGGCAAAAGAGAAAGGCATTCCGGTCGCTTTAGATACTTCATCTCCACACCTTGCCCACGCCCTTCTGGCGGGACCTGATGTGATCAAACCCAACCGTGCGGAGCTCTCCAGTGTGGTGGGGCAGGAGATTACCAGCATTGAAGATGCCTATCATGCCGCCCGCGCCATCCTCGATAAATACGGCACGCAGGTAGTTGTTACCCTCGATGCTGAAGGTGTCCTCGCGGTATTGAAGGAATCTGCCTACCGCATCCCCGCACCCAAAGTCGAACTGATCGAAAGCACTGCCGGCGCTGGAGATGGCGTCCTGGCTGGCATTGCCTACGCTCTTGCTAACCGCCTCCCGCTTGAGGATGGTCTCCGCCTGGGCACAGCCGCGGCAGGCGCGGTCATTATGACCCCCGCCACTGCCGACTGCCGCAAAGAGGATATCGAACGCCTGCTCCCGTCAATTGAACTTATTCCCTATCCTTAGGAGTGCTCCTGTGCTGGAACACTATTGCCTTCGCCTGCGTTTGTAGAAACTTGAATATTAACTTATTTCCTTTGATTCTACAGTGCATACAGCAGGAGATCGCGTCGCTTTACTCGCGATGACAGCCGGATTAGGGTGCATTCATAACGCACCACTTTAAGAATCATGTCATCCGAACCTTCCACAAGAGGGGCTTGCAATTCTTCGGTGAAGAGTTGCAGGGTCTTTTTCCCTGCGGTCGACGATGCGATCCACAGCGCCCCGTCTTTTTCATTAGTTTGGCAACCACTTTTGATTTTTACTTGACAAAACTTGACAGTTAATTAATATTCGTTTCTGGAACGAATAAAACTAACCAACCAAAATTAGCGTTATTTCATCATGATAATTTTCCTAAGCGAGACTTGCGAAGGATGAGGAAGCGAACCCTCAAGTGTTTGAAAAAACCTGGTTTAGCGTGCAGACTATTCGCGACAGGAGATCGCTTCGCTATGATAACGTAAAAGGGCGGGAGTATCTCCCGCCCGCTGGTTCTATTTGGTAAGTGTGACCTTGATCAGGAGCACGCGAATCATCTCAGGCAAGCTTTCCACCTCACCTGCTGTTAGCTGTTCAAGGTATTCTTTTTTAGAGTTTCAACGTTCTAATTATCCATTTTTTTCCCTGCGATATCATATATAATCAATCTACGCTAAGCATTATTTATTACATAAAGGAGAAACGAGATGAATAAAAAACTTTTATTAGCCTGCGCCTGGATGGCAGCTATGCTTGTGATAGTTTCATGCGCGCTGTCTTTTGGAGAGAACCTGAGCGAAGAGGAGAAACTTCAAACCGCAGTCGCACAGACAATGGAAGCAGTAGAAGCCGAAGAGGATAATGGGGGTGAGGTACAAATGCCTACGATCACAACTTCTCCTGCAGATACTCCCGCAGGTCCACCCACGAAGACACCGGATCCCTGCAACCACGCGAAATTCATTAGCGAAACGGTGGAAGATGGCACCGATTTTGATCCAAATGAGAACTTCACCAAAACCTGGCGCTTGAAGAATGACGGCACATGCACCTGGAATACCAATTACAAACTTGTATTTGTTGATGGTGACCAAATGTCAGGCCCTGCAAACAAGAATCTTACCCAATCCGTTGCACCCGGCGAACAGGTGGATATCAGCGTGGACTTAAAAGCCCCTGGTTCCGCAGGTACTTATAAAGGATTCTGGAAGATCGCTGATGATGAAGGGGAGTACTTTGTCCATAATATCTGGGTTGAAATCGAGGTTATTGAACCCGCAGCACCACCTCCACTGCCCCCGGCAATTGCAGCCCTCACGCTGAATTACGTAAAATCGGAAGGGGGGTCCGTACGCACAGGCGGGGATGTTCGCAGCGAATTACATAATGTGGGCGATACCAACGATAAAAAGGGCTCACAGGTTTTTGCCAGTTTTGATATGACCGGCATCCCAGCGGGTTCGACCATAACGGAGGTGATTGTCGATTTTACTATTTACGATAAACTAGGCGATCCCTGGGGCTCACTCAACTGTCTGCGGCTGTTTAAGCAGGATTATGGCATATTGGACGGTAACGATTATTTTGCCGGTGCACCGGTAGGCGCATTGGTACTCTGGTGCAACGACGGTGAGCTTTCTTCCTCGCATGCTGACCCAGATTTGATTTCAGCGGTTCAAAGTAAAGTTGGCTCAAATAGATTCCAGGTACGCCTGCAGTTTACGGACTTGGTGCATGACGGCGATAATGTGAGTGATATGGTCCGCTTTGGTGCCATGAAACTACATGTAACCTACGAATTACCATAGAGGACGCCTATTTTGCGGATGAAACCGGAAATTATGCTCAATCCGGCCATCTCAATATCACACACCAGTATGCACACGCGCGTCAAGGTGAAAAGCCAGGGCTGAACTGACAGCGGTGAATTCAAGGTGCAGTGGTATGAACTGGACACCTTTGCTATCCAGTTAGCGACCAGCGTGCCCCGCATCATCTTGATGGATTGGATTCGCAAGCGCTGGAAACTGCTGGAGCGCACCTCTCCTGGTAATGTGTGATCGTGGGGCTTGCAATAATCCAGTGACTTTCAGACTTATAACTCTCCTGGGAAGAGTTATAAGTCTGTTATTCGTAAGGTCTTTTTACTGCCATTGATGTGCTAGTGAGATCGGGGGCAGGTGAGAATCCTGGCTTGAATTTATTTTTTTATCCTTCAGCTATCCAGCTGGGGTAGGGTACGTTCCCAACGCACCAAATCCTGTTGTCATCCTGAGGTTGAAAACCGAAGGATATCGTCCTGCATTCAACACCCCTATAAAATTATGCCATCGTGAATACCGCAAAGCGGGGCGTATCAATTTCTACTTAAGAACAATGTCTTTGCGAGGAGGCACAAATTGCCGACGTGGCAATCTCCCACTAAGAAATCCATGTCATTGCGAGAAGTGCGAAGCACGACGAAGCAAACTCCTCCTCCCGTGTTTATGTTATCTTATCAACTTGCTTTCTTCTTTTGATACCACATCGTGAATCATCGGAGATCACGTCGCTGCGCTCGTGATGAAAGATATGTAAGTGTCCTCGCAAGAAGTAGGTTGGGTTGGTGCTTTTCCAACCCAACAAAACTATGATCTCACGAACCCCGCGAAGCTGGGTGTGGCAATCTTCTCATATATCCATATCCAGCAAACAAAGTAATCCGAAAACTATCCATTATTCTCATAGCTTCCATCCTGTTTTTATCCCACCCGCACCGAAGAATTAATCAAGAGATTCTGTGAGGAACCTATCAAAAAATGTAAGACTTGTCAGGATATGTATATTTAATGTAATATAAAGAAAGCGGGTAATAATAAATAAAAAAGAACAAAATCGGGCAATTATTTGAAAATTCAAAATGAACCGAGGGATATGATGGTACAAAAAAACACTAAAGATGAGATAAAAACAATGGAAAAACCCCTTCCGCTGTGGGTCATGATTATGATCCCATTTTATGCCGGGGCCTTATTAGCGCTGATAACCTTTCCGATTGCCAAAGACTGGGGCTGGCTTGAGGGGTGGGCATTCATTATTACATTTGCCATAAACATCGGGCTCAGTTATTTCTATATCAATAAGAAGAACCCGCGCGTCCTGCGGAACCGGATGAAGATCAAAAAAGAGGGCTTGACAGCAGCAACGAAGAAGTCCGCGGGATCGGACAAATTTATTATGCCATTCACCGGCCTGGGATTTATTGGCGCCATGATACTTCCCGGGTTAGATTACCGGTACGGGTGGACTTCGATTCCCTTTACGGTGGAGATGATCGGGCTGGCTGCCGTGAATGCGGGGGCAATTATCATGGATATCGCGATGCTGCAAAACGCATACGCCTCCAAACTCCTGGATATCAGCAAAGGACAAAAACTGGTTGACACGGGACTGTATGCACACGTCCGTCACCCCCTCTGCTCGGGCGCAATCTTACTGGCTCTGGCATTACCAATCGCCCTGGGATCGTGGTGGGGGCTGATTCCCGCAGCTGTTTTTGCCATGACCATGCTAGTGCGGATTAAATTTGAAGAGGAAATGCTGGAGAAGGGCATGGACGGATACACGGACTATCAAACCCGGGTCAAATATAAGCTCTTACCAAAAATATATTGATGCCCTCAAGGAGGAATGGCCAATTAGGTACACTCCAACGTGTGGGGAAAACCTGGTATTGCGTGCAGGCTATTCGCGACAGGAGATCTCATCGCTTTGTTCATGATGACATGAATACAAGCGCCATCATTTTCTCTTCCTGTCATTCTGAGCGAAGCGATCGCGAAGCACACCCGAAGGGGTGAGAATCTCGGCCTGCATTCAACTCTCCTAAAAAATCATGCACTCTTGAACCCCGCAAAGCGGGGTGTGGCAATCTCCTTCATACCCACTTGTCTTCGCTTAGCACACTCTTTGTGTGTTGCACGAAGTACGATGAAGCAATCTCCCACTAAAAAATCCATGTCATTGCGAGAAGTGCGAAGCACGACGAAGCAAACTCCTCCTTTTGCGTTTGTAGAAACTTGGATATTAACTTATTCCCTTTGATTCTACAGTGCATACAGCAGGAGATCACGTCGCTGCGCTCGTGGTGACAGATATGTAAGTGTCCTCGCGAAATCCGCAAAGCGGCACGTATCAATTTCTACTTAAGAATCATGTCTTTGCGAGGAGGCACAAATTGCTTACTCACCTTCTTCGCAGCCACCCTTCCCCTTCAAAATGGGAGGGGCTGGGGATGGGGTCACACCTGATTATCTTTTAACCATTTCAATGCTGTTTTTTTCTTCTTCCAAAAACGTAAGTGGCGAAGGGCATAATCTGCGGCTTCATCCTCACCCCCAAGCGTGATATAAGGAGAACGCATATCCGGAATAAGCTTACTACCCAACAAGTATGCAGGCACATATTCGTTAGTATCTATTGCTCTTTCCAACAGTGAATGCGCAAGAACACTATCGCCATTTTCCCATAGTTCCATCAGTAAAGCGGTATAAGCCCAATCCATGTTATCAATATCCAGATATTCATCCATCATTGCGTGTACCTTCTCCAAATTATTCATATCAAGCAGCAGCTCGAGGAGAACAAACCGAATGCCCTGATTATCACCCGGGTTCAAGCGCAGCATTTCACGGTAGTGCAGCTCGGCTTGTTCTTTATTTCCCATTTGCCATAATGAATCTGCCAGGCCCGCTAATGCGCGCATATAAGGGCGCGTTTCCAAAATACCCCAGAAATGGCCAATGTTCTCTTCATCCTGGAAAAAATCTTCTCCCAGCGCACGCCTGCCGGCTTCTACTCCTTGCTGAAAAAGCGTTTTGGATTTCTGAACTGTACGTGCTTCCTCCTCAGCCAGCAGCACATATGCATCAGCGCAATCTAGTGAGACTTTGAGCGCTTTTTTAGCTAACCTGATGCGCATTTTAACGTCCGGGTTATCCCAGGCATCATACATAATAAACTGTGCTTCTCGCACCGCTGAGCTTTCAGAAGGATCAACATCATCCCAACCCAATTGTGCAAGATCTCCTTCCATACCGCGCCGGTCAAAGGAAATTTTATCGGATAGGTTTTCATCAAGTGCGTGATCTTCCAGACCTGGAAAAAATGTCGGTTCGGCAAGATAATAGCTAATTTGTACTATTTGAGTTCCGAGGCTGGTTTCTACCTTCAGCTCGCTGATACCTTCCCAGGGGACATCGGTGAGGCCATTTTGCGATTTATGCTGGGAAATAAAAAAGGGGATGGCGCGCAGTGCGGCTTCATACCAGGCAAGCATATCAGCGCTTGGACGCTCCATGGATTTGGGTTTAAAAAAGAATGGCGATGGGTAAATATTGGGTGCAGGCAGCTCCCAACCATATTTTTCGATTGCGTCTAAATCATCAAAACCCACATAAGGAGGGGAGCAGAAACTGAAAAGGTGATGTTCTTTGAATTTATCAATTGTCTCTGCCTTAGCCATGGAATAAAATTCCTTGGCTTGTTTCAAGCTGGTATATACTGATAACCCGTACTCAGCACCCTGGCTTCCAATCACGTTGGCATAGTATGGCGCGGGTTGACCGCCAGCCCTAATAACCAGCAAACTTTCATCGTCGATAATTTCCCAGGGTCTGCTGTGGTAAAAAATACAGGCAGCCTTAAAAAGAGCTGCCACCATCCTGCTTGTCACCTTTGGCTGCGACAGCAGCCCGGGTACCCGTGTTTCTTTGGGGTTAATTTCCTGCGTGATATCTCTGAATATATTAGCAACCAGGCGATGATTGGGTTTAAGTTTCACAGCTATATGATTGACCAATAATGTTGGGCTGAGGCTGTCTGCCAGGTGCTTATCCGCAAAATGGATTTCTTTCGGAGGCGGCATCTTCTTTCCGCTATCAATTGGCGTGCGAATCAAGTCAAATAAACATTCCAATAACTCCTTGGGGGTGGGCTGTTTGGAAAAAAATTTGGCTAAAAGGATGAACCTGCTGGGGGCATGGATAACCAACAGCAACCAGGGGCGATAATGCTCCTCCTCATTTTCATCACTCTTTATCCAGGCGCGCAGCTTTCGCAGTGCACAATACCAGAACACGTTATTTGAATGACCTGATTGTTTTTTACTCATAAAGAGATTTTAAACGATTATTTGGATCTAGAAAAATCGAATTTAATATCTGCTTGAAAAAGATTTATGATTCTACCGGCACAAATCGAACATACACATGTGGTTGGAGAAAACCGGATACTTACTTTTTTTGGTTCTGCAATGCGAATCGGAGGAGATCGTGATACATGACGGCATGCGCCACGCACTTGCGATGACAGCCGGAGTAGGGTGCGTTCCCAACGCACCACTTCTTACTGTCATCCTGAGGTCAAAGGCCGATCGCGAAGCATACCCGAAGGGGTGAGGATCTCGGCATGCATTCAACTCTCCTATAAAATCATGCACTCGTGAACCCCATGAAGCAGGGTATTGCAATCCCCTTCATACCCACTTGTCTTCGCTTAGCACACTCTTTGTGTGTTGCACGAAGTACGATGAAGCAATCTCCCACTAAAAAATCAATGTCATTGCGAGAAGTGCGAAGCACGACGAAGCAAACTCCTCCTTCTGCGTTTGTAGTAACTTGGATATTAACTTATTCCCTTTGATTCTACAGTGCATACAGCAGGAGATCACGTCGCTTTGCTTGTGGTGACAGATATGTAAGTGTCCTAGCGAACTCTGTAAAGTCTCCCTTCCCTTTTCAAGGGGAAGGGGTGGGGATGGGGTTATTCTTTCTCCTTCTCCTTTATTTAATTTATCCATATATAATAAAACCATCCAAATATTAAAATCTTTTGAGGTGGTCATGGTCGCAAACAACTCCGACATTGAAAAACGCTTATGGAAAGCAGCCGATGAGCTGCGCGCAAACTCCAAGCTAAAATCATCCGATTATTCTGTCCCGGTATTAGGCTTAATTTTCCTGCGTTATGCCGATCTGAAATTTGCAGACGCGCATGCGCGCTTATCCAAACAAACCACCGGCCGCCGCCAGATCAGCGAAATCGACTATCAGGCACAGGGGGTTTTATTTATCCCTGATAAAGCGCGCTATGAAAATCTGCTCAACATCCCAGAGGGCGAAAATATCGTCCTCACCTTCCAGGTGATTGAGCAAGTGGATGAGCCGCGGGCCGAGAAACTGGAAGATACTTCCTTGCAGTTGGATCTGTTTGACGCTCGCGGACGGCAGCTCAAAGGATGGACCAATAAGCTCATCTGGGGTGATAACAAACTGATTCTGTCCAGTTTGAAAAATGGTCCCCTACGCGAGGAGATCGAAGCACAGGGCGGGATTAAGCTGATCTATATTGATCCGCCTTTTGATGTCGGCGCAGATTTTTCAATGGATGTTGAAATATGGGATGAAACCTTTACAAAAAAGCCAAATATCCTTGAGGAGATTGCCTACCGTGATACCTGGGGTATGGGCGCTGACAGTTTCATTTCAATGATTTATGAACGGTTGGTTTTAATGCGCGACTTACTTTCAAACCAAGGGAGTATTTATGTTCACTGTGACTGGCGAGTAAATAGCTACATCAAGTTGGTTTTAGACGAAATTTTTGGTCAAAATTTTTTCCGTAATGAAATCATTTGGCAAAGGAGTTCAAGTGGAAAGAC
>Ga0307422_1001717_pt1 | contig 11289 bp, 11 predicted proteins | sample SalMarWE160290MG_FD_202153 | JGI IMG/M metagenome (GOLD analysis project Ga0307422, IMG submission 202153) | Salt marsh sediment microbial communities from the Plum Island Ecosystem LTER, Massachusetts, United States - WE1602-90 | ecosystem: Environmental > Aquatic > Marine > Intertidal zone >...
CCATTCCTCTTTTTCACTATTATAAAGCTGAAATTATTGAGATCCCCATGACCGAAGCGGGTATGGATTTGGATGTTCTCGAAGACGCAATACGGAAAGAACGTTCCGCTTTGATATACACCATGCCCAATTTTCATAATCCTACCGGTATTACAACGAATCAGGTTCATCGTGAAAGGCTGCTATCGATTTGTGAAAAATACCGAATTCCGCTTATAGAAGACGGTTTTGTTGAAGAGATGAAATATTTCGGCAAAGCCGTGCTTTCTATAAAATCCATGGATCAATACGGCGTTGTGTTTTATCTCGGTACTTTTTCAAAAATACTGTTCCCCGGGCTCCGTTTGGGCTGGATTGCGGCGCATAAAACATGTATTCGAAAATTAATCGCCATTACGCACACGTTGAATATATCGGGCAACATCTTAAGCCATACCGCGTTGTCCGGTTTTGTGAATCCGGGTCTTATGATCTGCACATAAAACGTATACACAGAATTTACCGTAAAAGGATGCAAACCGCTTTAAAGACCATGAAGGATAATTTCCCGCAAGGATTTGTTTCTTATACCAAACCCGTCGGCGGTTATACTATCTGGATACAAATTAAGAAAAAAAATCTCAGCGGTGATGAATTGATAAAATATATCGACTCGTACGGTGTTGCAGTATCACCGGGAAAAATTCATTTCCCCAAACGGCCGGATATCCCCTGCTTTCGCATTTCGATTGCCCATCAGGATGAAGATCAGATAGAGGAAGGTATAAAGAGAATCGGCCGCGCGCTGCACGATTTATTATAGGAGTGTTTTCATGAAGCATATAGCTGTTTTTTTGGTTTCGATCATAAATATATTAATTACCGTTAGGTACTGCTGGCTGACGAGGACACAAAAAATAAAACCGTCTTTGGCCATGTGGGTGTTTTTTACAATCGCAGTTACTTTAAGCCTTGTTACCTATCTCCAGTCGGGAGATTTTTATCTATGGGATAATATCTTAAATTCAACGGATTTCATACTTGTTCTATCTGTTTCAATAGCCATATTGGTTTTTGGGGATAAGAGCACAAAATTTACATACTTTGACAAAGGCTGTCTGGTGGCCGTACTAATTATAACTGCTTTTTGGATATTCACCCAAAATCACATGGTGGCCAATATCGTGGTCCAGGCTATTACAACCATTGCCTATTTCCCGGTGGTAAAGAGACTGTGGGAGTCCAAGAATAATACAGAATCATTTACAGCATGGATCGGTATGCTGCTGGCATCCGCCATTTCCCTGTTCTCAAATGAGGGATTCCTTGCCTCGATTTACTCTGTAAGGGCGATTGTTTCTATATTTCTCCTGTTACTGCTGATGGTCAGAGTAGAAATAATTAAAAAAAGAATGAGCACAAACAGTATGTAAAATAGTATGTTGAACAACAGGATAAATCACCACCGCCACCATTTGCTTTGCCTGCCTTTCATGGTAATTGTTTATTAAAAAATAATATACGTATAATGGAGAACAATAGTAAACATACAATTATGAAGACTTACGTGTATCAAAACACTGCCGCCAGCTACGGCGGAGTCTGTTTCCATGGCAGCCTGCGCTATTTTGATAAATATATCGGTTCAGTATTTCAACAGAAAAATTTCACCTCTTCCTTCGAAGAGCTTGAGCTCATACTTAGTTACCCCCCCTTATATATTCTTCCGGAAATAGCTGATTTGCAAAAAAGCTTCATGGAGTACTACCAAACTCTTCCTTACTCCCGTTTGGACAGAAGATATAAAAAGATCGAAGTAAGCATTCGAGCGCCTGAATTTTCAGAACACATCGAGAAGACGGAAAAAACGCAGGACGAACAGCTTGCAAGAGCTCTATCATTTAGAAAAGAGAGACAGCTTAAAACCAGGCCTAAAACTAGATTAATAAGAGACTTAAGAGTATATACGAGCGGACTTCCGCAAAAGGCTTTTTATCCTTTCGATTTTCAATACAGCGAAATCTTTCTCAATATTTTAATGCAGAAAGGGCTTTTATGCCCGGTATATCATCATCTCTATATAAGAATCACGCCGACGCGGGAAGAAGCGCTTAAAAATTCGATTGCCGGGGAAGATTGGTTTGTCTACGGAATCGCGGCAGTTGATTTCATGAAATACAAAAGCTTAAGCGAGTCCGAGAAAGCAAAGTACGTGTTCGAACTTATATGTACAGGTATAAGAGATATTGCCGAAATAGACAAGCTCGATAATTCGATAATCGAAGACACAATTAATGAAATAAGAAAAAAGGGATTGGATACGGAATTGTTTTTTAAGCGGGTCGAGAATAATTTGTATACTTTAACCGTAAGTTATTTTTCCAAAAGCATGGAAGAAAAGTCCCCGGTCTTTTTTTCATTAACAGACAAGAAAACAGGCAAAACCGTAAAGAAGCAGATAGGAAAGGCAGACAACTCCCAGATCCATCCGTGGCTTCAAAAGATTAATCTCACCAATAAACTGATAAAAGTAACATCAAGCAAATCCTCAAAACCTGATGTATGGCTAAAAGGCCTTCCCAGAAACATGGAATTTGATATAACAGAGTTTATGAAGGAGTGATGTAATGCCGCTTGTCGAACGTAAAGAAAATCCGAAGTTGCACGAGACTCCACGCTGGTGCCAGGATTTCTATGGCGATTTAAATCGTCATGATGTAGAACAACTTGTACAGGATGAAAAGCTCAGAATCTTATTTTTGAAAGACTACAGTGATCATAAAGTAAGCGACAAAACCTGGAAGATCTTACATTGAGATCAATCAGCAGTGATGATGTCTCTTTTTTATCGCATCTTCGAAAATTAAAGTCCCTTGATATCAAGCTTGGGGGAATTTCCGATTTACGGGCCATTAGCAAACTACCCAACATCGAATACATAGAATTATGGAATATCCGCGGATTAACCGACATAAGTTTTATTTCTGAGCAATACAGCCTTAAAGAGCTATTTCTGCAATCTCTGTTAAGAGTAGTAAAGCTGCCGGACTTTTCTAAACTTGCACATTTAAAAAAGATTACCCTCGAAAACCTGCGTTCAGTTGATAATTTCCAAATTCTAAAAACAGTACCGGCTCTTGAAGAATTATGGTTTTATCAGGGAGAAAACGGCAATAACTATGAACCAAGGGATTTTGTACCCGCGTTAAACTTAAAATCGCTCAAACTGGTGAGTTATGGCTTTAGTACTATCGAAAAGAGAAACCGGTTTAAAGAACTCGTTCAAAAGTATAATATTAAGACGGTCTGATTTTATTACAATTTCCGCTGTTCAGATTTTTTATTGAAATCCACTTATTAATAATTATTTGACTTTCCCCTCTATCTATGATACTTCTTAATTTTCACAATCATACTAAAAGGAGCAGGCCGTTATGGAAGACAGCATGAAGACCATCGGCGAGAGCTTAAGTAATTTTCAAGCCGCACTCAAACAGAGCGGGAGCAGCCTTGAAGAGTATATTCGGGAGAATTACGCGCAAAAATGGATTTCCGATGAAATATATCATATAATGGCGATCCGCACTGTATTTGTACAGGCCTGTACGGATTTTTTGGCTGGGGAAGGTTTGCATAATATAGAAAAGGTGATGCTGAGCATTCTTACCGATCCTCTGGCCCACGATATCGAGCATACCCCGACAATCGCCTATAAGGGACATACCTATGTTACCACCCACAGCATGATCTACAGTAAGTTCATGGCCTGCTCCAATAAAAAGATAAAGGGAATCTATGTGGACTCCCCCAATATCAGGCTTGAGCTGGAAAGCCCCAATAATATACAAAGAGGTAAATACCTGGCCGATTTTTCTCAAATCGATGTGGAGCTGAGACGCAATCGATATATCACACTTGAGGACTATTATCATAAACAGAAACAGGTAACGGAAATTCTTAAAGAGGATTTCGCAAAGATTAAGAATTTCTTTGAGAGAATGATCGTGGCTGCGACGCAAGCTCTGACTACACAATGTGCCGACAACCTCAAAAGTCTCGGAGTGGCTGTTGAAGTCCCGAAAATTCCTTTTCCCAGCTTCCCCAAAGACGAGAGTATAGAAAAATACGGTGCCAAAGAGTTTGAAGAACAATGCGGCAGGGAAACCGCTTCTCAATTCTTCTGGATTACAGGACTGTTCCGGGAAAATTATGATCTTGTCTATCCGTACCTGCTTCCGGGCGGCAATAAAATTGATACCAGTAAGCTAGATTCCGCTTCAATTTATAACTTTGACATCATTGCCAAGAGCATCGACGCACAGACCGGCAAACAGTCTCCTGCCAGAGAAATCCTATCAGGTGCCATCAGAGAATGGTTGTTCGCACCGATTGTGCAGAGAATTCTTGATAATCGCGTGCTTTCGGTAAGGCCGCTTATCAAAGACGGTAATATAGAAAACATAGAAAGCCTGGGCGGGTACGGACCGTTTCTCTACTTTACTTCCATGAAAAACGGCGACGGCAGCCCCCTCTTTCCCGAGACCATGGGCGGTGGAATCGGAATCGAAAGAACCCTCTTTGCCCTGCTGCGCGGAGAAAAGGTAACCAAGGTCGATGACATTACCTTTTTCGGTAAAAACCCGGACTCACATCCGCTCTATCTTTTTTAAGGAGTTTATCTTATGCAACCCATGCGTGTAAAATACATTTTAAGCCAAAAACCGCTGGATAAAAAAATAAAAGCATGCGGTTGGATCCGTACTACCCGCGATTCCAAAAGCTTTTGTTTTATCGAGCTCAACGATGGTTCCATAATTACCAACCTGCAGGTTTTTATCGATAAATCCAAGGAGGAGCTTGCAAAGCTCATTCCCGACCTTACTACCGGCGCCAGTATTGAAGCGGAAGGTATGCTAAAAGCTTCCCCCGGAGGAAAACAGGATGTGGAGCTGAACGCGGAGCTGATTACGATTTTGGGTAAAGCTTCGGCGGAGGAGTATCCTTTACAGAAGAAACGTCATTCGTTTGAATACTTACGCGAGATTGCTCACCTGCGTCCCCGCACCAATACTTTCGGCGCGGTAACCAGGGTCAGAAATGCTTTAAGCTATGCCATCCACAAATTCTTTCAGGAACACGGCTTTTTATATATTCATACACCGATTGTTACGGCCAGCGACTGCGAGGGCGCAGGACAGATGTTTCAGGTCACCACTCTGCCCCTGGATAAGCTTCCCCGTTCCGACGGTAAAGTGGATTATACAAAAGACTTTTTTTGTAAAAAAACCTTTCTTACGGTAAGCGGCCAGCTGGAAGGTGAAATTTACGCCTGTGCTCTGGGAAATATCTATACCTTCGGTCCCACCTTTCGCGCCGAACACTCTCTTACCAGCCGGCATCTGGCTGAGTTTTGGATGGTGGAACCCGAAATGGCCTTCTGTGACATACAACAGGATATGGATGTGGCTGAAGAGTTTTTAAAATATATAATTTCTTATGTGCTTAAAAACTGTGCGGAGGATATGGAATTTTTCAACAAATGGATTGACAAAACACGCCTTGAAACCCTGCAGCAGATTGCCGCATCTACCTTTACGCGTATTACTTATACGGAAGCTATCGCAGAACTCGAAAAAGCCGAAGTGGAATTTGAATTTCCCGTTAAGTGGGGAATTGACCTGCAGTCCGAGCATGAAAAATACCTAACCGAACAAGTCTTTGAAAATCCGGTAATCATAAGCGACTACCCAAAAGAAATAAAGGCCTTTTATATGAAAATGAACCAGGATAATAAAACAGTACGCGCCATGGATGTTTTAGTCCCAAAAATCGGCGAGATTATCGGGGGCAGTGAGCGTGAAGCTGATTATGATAAACTTTTAGCGCGACTAAAAGAACTGCAATTGGACGAAAAAGAATACTGGTGGTATCTGGAGCTGCGTAAATATGGTACCATTCCCCACTCAGGATTCGGACTGGGTCTGGAACGGCTTATTCAGTTTATAACAGGCATGCAGAACATACGGGACGTCATTCCTTTTCCGCGCGCCTATACCAGTGCCGAGTTTTAATAAATCATTTATTGAAGCATTCTATTAATTTTCTTTGTTATGTTTATATGAAAGAGATTCTTTAATTCGCAACAACATAACTTTATGAAAGGAAAACAAATAACATGCTTGAAAAATTAAGAGAAATATTTGGATTCACTTCTTTTAAAGCATGTCAAGAAGAAATAATTAGAAATATAATTGCGAAAAGACATGCATTCGTTGTTATGCCTACCGGTAGTGGTAAATCCTTGTGTTATCAAATGCCCGCAAAGATTTTAATGGGTACAACTATAATAATAAGCCCATTAATTTCGTTGATGAAAGATCAAGTCGACGCAGCTTTAGAGAATGGTATGAAGGCAGCATTTCTAAACAGTTCATTAGATTATAAGCACATAACTAATCTCTATCGAAGAATTAGAAATAATGAGCTTGAACTTCTCTATATTGCACCGGAACGCTTTGCCATGCAAAACTTTATTGAATTATTAAAAGGAGTACGAATTTCACTCTTTGCAATTGACGAAGCGCACTGTATTTCTGAATGGGGACATGATTTTAGACCCGATTATCTCTCTTTATCTAAAATTGTTGAATTATTTCCAGATACACCTATTGCAGCCTTTACTGCAACAGCAACTTTAAAAGTGCAAACTGATATTATTAAAAAATTAAAACTTCGATCTCCATATATTGTAAGGGCTTCTTTTGATCGTAAGAATCTGTTTTATCGAGTAGAAAAAAAGGAGAATTATAAATTACAGATTCTTAATCACATTAAAGAACATAGTAATGAATCAGGAATTATTTACTGTACAACTCGTAATACAGTTGAAGGATTAACTTGCTTTTTAAACAATAATGGAATTAAAGTCTTACCATATCATGCCGGGCTTTCTAAAGAAGAACGAAGCAATAACCAGGATGCTTTTAATAAAGATAATGTACTTATTATTATTGCTACAATTGCCTTTGGTATGGGAATTGATAAATCCAATATTCGTTTTGTGATACATGCAGATCTTCCCAAAAATATTGAGAGTTATTATCAGGAAACAGGACGAGCCGGAAGAGATGGGGAACCGGCTGACTGTATCCTCCTTTTTAGTAGAGCAGACATAATAAAGCTTCGCTACCATATTAATAAACTGCAAGATGATTCTAAACGAAAGGTCGATAGCTATAAACTGACTCAAATGGTGAAATATGCCTCACATAATGTATGCCGCCGAAAAACACTTTTAGAGTATTTTAACCAGAAGCACACAGATACTTCATGTTCAAATTGTGATGTATGCACAAATAATGCAGATAAAATTGATATTACTGAAGATGCAGCAAAGATTATATCAACTGTACAAAAAACCGGCCAGAGATTCGGGATTAAATATTTAATAGATGTAGTGGCAGGAGCAGCTACCAAACGAATTCGAGAATTAAACCATGATAAAATAAAAATCTATGGTGTTGGCAAAGACAAACCTAAGAGGTATTGGAGCTTTTTAATGGATGAACTTATAGCACAGCAAGTGCTTTATCAAGATGGAACTGAATACCCTATAGTACGAATAACATCAAATGGTATCCAGGTGCTTAATGGTACACACTCTCTTAGTGCCTGTATGAATAGAGAGGTAGAGCCAAAGACGAAACTTAAGAAAACTCAAATCTCTTCTTCCTATGATGAAAAACTTTTTCAAAAGCTAAGGATATTAAGAAAACATCTTGCGGATGAACAAAGGGTTCCCCCATATATCATATTTTCCGATAAATCACTTCATGAAATGAGCAGTTCTTATCCCATACAAATATCTGCCATGAAAGAAATTAACGGAGTCGGGGAGATAAAATTAAAAAGATATGGGAATCTGTTTATTAATGAAATAAAATCATATTTACAAGAACAAAAGGCACTTGCTGTATCGGAAATACCTATGAGAAACACCAATTAAGATATTACCTAAAGTTTGGGAACACATATTGCCCGGATTGTATAGAATCTTTTAAAATAAAAATCTACGTAATCTAATATTCTGTGTAATCTGTGTAATCTGTGTAATCTGTGGTTCCAAATTCCTTACAAAGCAGTAGTCGTTTTACTCCCGCTCAAACAGCTTCTTATACTCTTCATACCCTTCTTTTTCCAGGTCCTCCGCTGGTATAAAGCGTAGAGCTGCGGAATTAATACAATAGCGCAGGCCGTCAGGCCCAGGGCCGTCGTCGAACACATGCCCCAGATGTGAATCCGCGTTTTTACTGCGTACTTCAGTGCGTATAATGGAAAAACTGTCATCCGTTTTCGCGACAATATTTTCAGACTCCAGCGGCCTGGTAAAGCTAGGCCAGCCCGTACCCGAATCGAATTTATCCAAAGAGCTGAAAAGCGCTTCGCCGGAGACAATGTCCACATAAATACCGGGCTCTTTATTATTCCAGTATTGATTTATAAAAGCCCTCTCCGTGCCATCTTCTTGTGTCACCGTATACTGTAAGGGTGTAAGCTTTTCCTTAAGTTCTGCCTTGCTCATACTCGTTTCCTCCTCATTTATAGCAATACTTTCCTCTGCGGAAGTTTTTTCCGCGGCCGAGCGGCAGGCTGTGAAAAGCACAAGCCCGCTTAAAAAAAACACAATCATTAATCTAAACATAAGCACTCCTTAATATACTATTTATAATATATTACAATTTTACCATAATGGCTACAGTTAATAAAACATTGTTGTCAAAGCTATTTTATTCAGAAAAGGCACTAATAATTTTAAATCTCTATTCTCATAGAAAACTAATAAAAAAAATTTTATCTGTCTGATAACAAGAGATAATAAAGATTAACAAATTTTTTTCTATAGTTGTAACCTTTCTAATCTTCAATTATATTTTAATAAAGACATGAAAGAATCTGTTTTAAAAATTGATCCAAATCAAGAATTTCCACATCTTAAAAATGCTCCAATTGTGGAAGCAGCTCTAGAAATTAGAACTATTCCTGAATTTGAATGGGATGAAAAAAAAACCAGGAAAATGATTGAGCAAAAAATAAAAAAATACTCTAATATACAAGTTCAAAAAGAATCACTTACTCAAATACACCCTCCTAATCTTCCTAAACCAATATATTCAGATCGCTGGAGAGGTTATTTATGTAAATCATCAGATAATTTAAATATTGTACAAGTAAATAAAGAAAGTTTCGTTTTCAGCAGAATACAGCCATATGAAAATTGGGAAAGATTTTTTTATGAAGCACTAAGACTCTGGGTGATTTACAAGGAATATGCAAAAGTAAAATCTATTCGGAGATTAGGGCTGCGCTTTATTAATAAGATTTCAGTTAACGATACTAATAGTATTAATATTGATGAGTATTTAACATATCCTCCTCATACTCCTGATAACACGGATATGTTATTTACTGAATTTTTACACCGTGATTCTCTCGCAATTCCCAATTATCCGTATAATGTTACTATTATTAGGGCGTTAAAATCCAATCCCAAAATTAATGGTGCTGATATTATTATAGACATTGATGTTTTTGATTTATCTTTAGAAAACAGTTCTGAAATCAGCATAGAATTATTAAAAACAAGATTTTCTGAAATGAGATGGCTTAAAAATGAAATTTTTTTTAAAACACTAAAAAAAGAAAAATGGGAGAGTACGAAATGAGTTCAGTTGCAATTATTAATAAAACCTACTTACCTGGAATGACACAAGGCAAAAGTGATGAAGCAAATAAAAATTATCAGCTTCTATCAGAAATAAGTCAAAGACTTCAGGAGTCACAATATTTTGGTTTAATTGCAAAAGGAACATTTCAGGAATTAGATGAAGTGTTTAGAGAAACATTAGCACCAGACTGGGATGGCTATGGTGCTTTGCCAGTAGAAAAAGAGACTTTTTTAATTACTAAAAAATTTTTAATACTATTACCTTTATATGTTAATCCTCCAAATATAAGTGCCGAACCGGATGGCAACCTTACCTTAGAATGGTATAGTTCACCAGAGTGGTTATTTTCTTTAAGTATAGACTCAAAAGGTTTTTTACACCATGCGGCAAAGTTTGGAATGCGCAGGCATTATGGAAGTGAACCATATTTTGATTCTATTCCTCAGACTATTTTAGACCTCATTTTAATGGCTATCAAATGATGACAGAGTTTACAAATATTGAAGATTCCGAAAGCTTGGCAAGATTTATTTTATATAGTAGATGGTATAGAAAAGAAGATAAAAGTGTGAAATCCGATGCTTTCATACCCTATCCACATAATGAGTTATCTGTTACGCGTACAAAGGATCTATCTGAAAATGAGTTAATGGAAATTGGTAAAAATATTATTCATAATAGTAATAGATCTGTCAAACCCACTCTTTGTGGAAATGCAGAATTTAATGTACATGAAGTCAGGAAAATTAATCTTGATGCTATCCCAGCTCTTGTTAAAGGAAATCCCAATCATTCAAATGTTACCGGGTGGCCACATGAAAAATCAAAGCAGAAAAGCCTAGCAATAGAACTTGCCTCGAAAGCCACATTAAAGCTTTATTTATAATAAATGGTTATAAAGAATAGATTTTCCTGTTTTTCAAATAATAAGTTTTAAAAAAAATAATAACACATTTATCTAATATATTCTTCTATATCCTTTATCTTTACCAACCTAAATTGCGGATAGTAACGAAGTAAAATCTCCCTATAGCTATATCCGTGGCGGCCCAGGGCGTCCGCGCTGTACTGGCTCATACCGCATTGATGGCCGAAGCCTCTGCCAATGAAGCGAAAGGAGCCGCCCTGTTTTTCCACAACAAACTGAATGGAACCCAGCTTAAGCGTTCCGCTCTGCTGGATTAATGATACAAACCTAAAAGCTTTAAGCCAGTGAACATTATATGCCTCATCGACCAAACCGATAAAATCCACACAATCCGTATCCTTAAAATTCTTGAGTTTAATGTCGGATATATGATTTACTTTTAAAAGCGGTGAGAGCGCACGCGTAAGTTGCTGTGAGGAAAAGGCAACATCAAACTCAAAATAAGGTGATATTAAAGCCAGGGGTCTGCCCCCGGCATCCAAATCCTTCCGCAGCACAGGATGAGACGGCGGATTATAGAAATCCGAAGAAAATACCTCGTCTTTTAATATCCAGCCGCCGGATGTTGAATGAAATAAGGGTACGGCAAGCGCGCCGTCTGCTTGTATAAGATAAAGGTCTTTTGTCTGCATGACAATATCATACATCTTTGGGGTG
>Ga0307422_1001718_pt1 | contig 11289 bp, 13 predicted proteins | sample SalMarWE160290MG_FD_202153 | JGI IMG/M metagenome (GOLD analysis project Ga0307422, IMG submission 202153) | Salt marsh sediment microbial communities from the Plum Island Ecosystem LTER, Massachusetts, United States - WE1602-90 | ecosystem: Environmental > Aquatic > Marine > Intertidal zone >...
GATTGTATCATTTAATTACGGGATGGAAAGGGCCTGGAAGTCCATTTAATCTGTCGGATATCCGTTTGTATATTCCCGCTTAAATTCGATGAAAAAAATGGTTGCGATTGTGTGAGTTATCTCAATTCTATTTGATTTTCTCGGAAAAACTTCACATGGTGAGAATTATATCGGTACAACTTGGCAAGGTGCAGGCAATGGGTATTCCCGTCATTGCTACGCCTACCACTTTATTTACCGCTTTACATTCCTCTTTGATTATTTTCCCGAGTGCATAACCCACCCTTCGTAAGAGTTCAGGATAAGAAGCGAGTGGTCTTAATTGTATGTAGAAAGGGCTCCACAAGCCAGAAATGAGCGTCCAACCATCTGGATTATCGCGATACCAGGTTTTAATTAGCCCCTTCTCGTATAGCAAGCGAGTTATTTCTTTTCCAAGCTCCTCTTTCTCCTCTTGCCATATCATTATTAGAGAATCGCTATGAGCCGGATTTCAAAAGTAAGGCTTTTACCGGCCAAAGGGTGGTTGGCATCTAACGTAACGTGCGATTCCGTGACATCAATCACAGTGGCTACAACTATTTCTCCATCGGGTTGACGCCCCTCTAACGGCTGCCCGATCTCAGGTTTCAAGCCCGCTGGGAGTTCTTTTCTATCTACTACCTGTATCAAATCATCACGATGTGGGCCGTATGCTTTATCCACGGGAATATTGACGGTTTTCGATTCGCCTGGATTCATTCCTACTACCGCCTCCTCAAAGCCGGGGATTACCTGACTTTCGCCTATTCTAAATTCCAGTGGTTCGTCGTCAATGGAGGTATCAAACACCATACCATCGCCAAACTTGCCAGTGTAGTGTACCTTAACAGTATCACCGATTTTCGCATGAGTCATTCTTCCTTTTCGCCTTCCTCTATGTAGCTATTACCGGTTTTTGGACTATAAAAGCTTTTCGGTTTTTTAACTTAAAATGCTATGCTTCCTTTATACAAGCATGAGGGACAATATATCTGTGTGGATTCATAATGACATTATAAAAATAGAGCGGAGGTTAGAGCTATGAGCATCCCGAGGGTACTGATTGCAGGTGATAGAAGCTCAGCAGGTAAGACTACCGTGTGTATCGGACTATTAGGTGCATTGCGGGCAATGGGGCTTGAGGTTCAGGGGTTCAAGGTAGGACTTGATTATATAGACCCAGGCTTTCATACATTAGTTTCTGGCAGACCCTCACGTAATCTGGACGGTTTCTTGATGCCACTAGACGTAGTGAAGGAGCTGTATACGAGGAATTGTAACGGTGCGGACATTGCAGTAATAGAAGGAGTAAGGGGACTTTATGAGGGTTTGAATTATTCCGACGATGTTGGGAGCACCGCGCAGATAGCAAAGATATTAGACTGCCCGGTTATACTGGTAATTGATGCAGGCAGCATTACGCGGAGTGTTGCTGCGATCGTTAGCGGCTATAAAAGTTTCGACCCCAAAGTACACATCGCAGCTGTGATTTTAAACAATATTGGAAGCGAAAGGCATGGCGATAAAGCGGAGAAGGCAGTAGCGAAGTATTGTGGTGTAAACGTTATCGGTAAAATCCCACGTAAGAGCGACCTGAGAATCTCTATGCGGCATCTCGGTTTGATTACCGCTACGGAATGTAAAACCGGTGGGAGCGAGTTTAACACCGTTTTGGATACGATAAGGACAGCGGTGGAGGAATATGTCGATCTAAATGCGTTTTTAGATGTTGCGAAATCGGCACGTGCACAGAAAATGCAGGAGGAAAAGATATTTCATACTGGCATGGCGGAACGGGCAGACGTCAAGATTGCTGTTGCATTTGATGAGGCGTTCAATTTTTATTATCAAGACACATTGGACCTACTCGTTCAGGCGGGTGCGGAACTCGTATATTTCAGTCCGATAAGGGATAAACAGCTTCCAGACGGTGTGGGTGCACTGTATATCGGTGGCGGCTTTCCCGAGATTTATGCCGATACGCTTTCATCGAACACGCAGATGCGTAACGCCATAAAAGACTTTTACAATGGCTATGGTGTTATATATGCAGAATGTGGCGGGTTGATGTATCTGATGGACGAGCTCGAATATAAGGGCGACCGTTTTGAGCTCTGTGGTGTGATAAACGGATCCGTGCGATTTGAAGAGAAGAGGGTAGTAAACTATATAGAATGCGAACTTCAGCAGGATTGTATCATAGGAGAAAAGGGCAGCCGGTTTAGAGGGCATGAATTCCATCATTCTACTATAAAGCTCGAATCAAACGTTGATTTTGCTTATACAATGATCCGGGGTGAGGGTATAAAAGATGGCAGGGATGGTATCATATCAAAGAACTGTCTTGCTTCTTTTGCTCATCTGCATGCGGCTTCTTATACGGATTTTGCCCCGAATTTTGTTAGAAGTGCAAGAAAATGATCTACTCTTTCCCCGCATTTATCCGGACATAATCATAAGATAAATCGCATCCCCACGCAGTTGCTTCGATCTCTTCGCCCGCCCCCATATCCACATCAATGTATATCTCCTTACCCCTCATTATGTTCCTTGCAATGTCTGTTAAAGCCATAAATTCGCCTTTCTTCACTGCTAAGATCGCATCGGCATTCTCGTTTCTTACGCTTATTGATATCCCCTCGGGACTAACATATCCCGCAGAACTACCGATTGTTGCTATTATACGACCGCACGTAAGGTCAATGTGTTCACCAAATATAGCACTCTTCACTAACGGCGATCTGAGTATCTCACGCGCTATATATTTCGCATCCGAAACAGCACCTTTTACACGCACTTCGACAAGCTTCGTTGCGCCTTCGCCATCTCTCGCTATCTGTTTCGCAAGCGCTTTACAAACCTGATTTAAACCCGCTTTAAAATCCTCTTCTGCTATCGCCACACTTCTACCCGTTGTTACCAGCAATACCATGTCGTTCGTGCTCATATCTCCATCTACCACAATTATATTGAACGAATTATCAACTGCATCTTTCAAGCACCTTCTCAGCGCTTCTTCGCTTAAAGAAGCATCGGTATAAATAAAAGAGAGCATAGTGGCCATATCGGGGAATATCATCCCCGAACCTTTAGCTATTCCGCCTATTACTACCCTATCGGCATCGCCAGTATCTATACTTACTGCATGTTCCTTATGGAAAGTATCAGTGGTCATAATGGCCTTCGCCGCTTCCGTGCTACCCGTATCATCAGAAGTTAGCCCCTCTGCAACTACCCCAAGCTGCCGCTCTATTAACGTCATATTTAATTGTGCCCCTATGGGGCCGGTAGACAAAACAGCTACCTCTTCTTTTATTACACCTAAGGCGGAAGCGACAAGCGCAGCCATTTTTTCCGCATTCTTCATGCCCTGCTCACCTGTAAAACTGTTTGCACAGCCACTGTTCGCAATTACAGCACTTATACGCCCATTCTCAAGCTGCCGCTTCGTAAATAGAAGCGGTGCCGCCTTCAGTTTATTTAATGTGAATACCCCCGTAGCTTTGCCGCCGCCCTCTATCAATGCTAACCCTTTACTACCCTCTTTCCTACCGTATGCTCGTACGCCTTTTACTGCGCAAATCCCGCCACTTACCTCTTCTATCTTCATATCTCGCTCTTCCCCTTCATCTTAGCTAAAGAAAGCCTATAATGAACCTTTCATAACGCCTTTCCATTATGCAGAATGGAAAAATATTTAAGTTATTACTTGATGGTATATAATAAATAAGTATAACGGGCTCGTGGTCTAGTTGGTTATGACACCGCCTTCACGAGGCGGAGGTCATGCGTTCGAATCGCATCGAGCCCATACTCCCTCTGCCCTTCTCGCATTCCAGTCACTCTACCCTCGTGTAAGATTGCCATGCATTAAACTACAATACTTTCAATTCAAATATTTCAACTTTTATCTTTTTATTTTACTATATCCTATATACCTCTTAAAGTATACGTTAACTGGTAGTAACAGTTACTATATTGCCAGAACGGGATAGAAAGAGTATAGCTGTGGTAAAGTTAGAAGATAAAGGTGATAACGCCTTAAAGGAGGATAATAAAATGCATGATGTAGATACAACGAAATATGTTATTCATGCTGACATCTCAGCAGAGGGTTTTGTTGAGAAATCAGATGTGGTAGGTGCAATATTTGGTCAAACCGAAGGGTTGTTGGGTGAAGAACTGGACCTTAGAGACTTACAGAAGAGTAGCAGGATAGGCAGAATAGAGGTTAATATCGAGTCAAAGAGTGGGAAATCCAAGGGTGAGATACTTATCCCTTCCGGCCTGGACAAAGTAGAAACAGCGATATTGGCTGCCTCTTTAGAGACCATAGATAGAGTAGGGCCCTGTATCGCGAAGGTAGAAGTCAGTAAGGTGGAGGACATAAGAGCGACAAAGAGAAAAATGATAACCGAACGCGCGAAAGAGCTGATGCGTAAGGCTACAGAGAAAGGCATAGATAGTGAAATGATGGTGAACGAAGTGAAACAAGCAGTGAGAATGGAAGAGATAATGTATTACAAGGACTTACCTGCCGGACCGAACATAGAGAATTCAGATGCTATTATAATTGTAGAAGGGCGTGCAGATGTGTTAAATCTACTCAAATACGGGATTAAAAACACCATCGCCGTAGAAGGTACGAACATATCGCCGATAATAGGTAAACTGAGCAAGAGGAAGACCGTTACTGCTTTCGTAGACGGTGACAGAGGTGGCGACCTCATATTGAAGGAGCTTTTACAAATTGGTGATGTTGATTATGTCGCCGCGACTCCGGAAGGTAGAAGCGTGGAAGACATGACGTACAAGGAAATAACGAAAGCATTGCATAACAAGGCGCCGATAGAGCAGCAAGGATATACTAAGCGAGAACCGGCGCCAACACGAGTAATACAAAGAAAGAAAACCAAGGAAGCGAAGGTAAGCCCCAACCCTTTTAAAACTGACCTGGATAAGCTCGAAGGCACGTTTAAGGCTAGACTGTTGGATAAGGATAAGAAGCTAGTAAAGGAGACAACAGTGAGGGATCTCGCAAAGGAATTGAAAGAGACAACAGGAAATACAAACAGCGTGGTGTTTGATGGCGTAATCACGCAGAGAATAGTGGACCTTGCGAAAGAGAAGGATTTGGAATACGTAGTGGGGCTAAAAATGGGCGACGTAGTAAAAATGCCCGCATCGCTAAAGATTCTGACAGCCGAGTCAGCCTGACCTGAAAGAGGCAAAATGAAGGTGTAGGTTAGAGCTTTGTACTCTAACCTTTTATTTATCTTTATCTATCTAATGTAGCCCAGCTCTTCCTCTCGCCTTCTTGGAACTTGAGCTTGTTCCATCTCTTTCAAGCGTTCGATGACCTTTTCCATCTCTTCTGCACGGTCTTTCAAATCCTGCATATCTATTTCGAGATTTAATGCACGACAAAGGATTTTTAGAACCGCCTGGGCGCTTTTAGGGTCCACTAAATACCCTGACGTAAGGCCTAACAAACACACTGCCGGGATACCTCTCATCTTTCCAAGACCTAACAAAAGTCCTGATGCCCCTACGATACTCCCGCCTGGCTCATCGTCCCGAAATTCCACGCCATACCCCTTCATCTCATCCACAAGTCCTGCCTCATTCACTGATCCAAGCACTGTCTGTTTCTCTACAAGTTGACCTATGCCATATCCACCCAGAGTGTATATGCGCGAAACATCATGCTGTTGTGCGAAGTCAAGAAGCCGCTCAGAGATGAGATAATGCCCCTCGTTTGTAACGCTCTGCTGGTCACCATTGATGATTAACAGATCAAGCTCCTTTGACTTCCATGCATATATCACGATTTTACATAACCGGACTGTTCCATCGCCATTCACCAACACTTGTGGTGGAAAATGTCGAGAGTATATCTCCACAATCTTCTCAGCATTCAATTCCTGTATCATGTGCTCCGCAACCAACTTCCCTACGTTTCCCACACCTGGAAGCCCTTCTATCATCACTGGCTTGTTCAATTCCACCTTTTTTAGCTCATGCACTTCTATCTCTTCCATATTTCATTATCCTCCTATATTTTCCATAAGGGTCTTTAGGAGAGAATCTGGGGGGCATTGGATTCATTGTCCTTCGCCCACACCTTGCGCATACCTCCTTCAACGTATATTCCCCACATACCCTACATTTCCACAATTTTGACTTCATAAATCCTCTCTCTTATTATAAAAAGAAAAGTTCATCAAAGGTAAATCTTTTCTTCTCATTAAGGCAGATTCCGATAAAACGACCCTTGTCCTCCTTTTTTCTTTAATGCTTCTATAGCAGTGTCCGCAGCATCACTTAAGATGCTTTCCGCCTCCTTATAATGGGATGCGATGACTCTTATCTTATATCTTGGTGCACCTATGTAGAAGCATTCTACCTTTGTGCTTTCACCACCACTCATCTTCTCCTCCGCATTAATCAACGCTTCTTTTATTATTTCTACACCATCATGCAAGGGACACGTCAGCTCCACATATCCGACTATCTGCACGGAAGGCAGTTTAACATTAGTGACAGCCACATGTTGTATTGCATCCGCCTGTTCCTCCTCTAGCCCAAGAGAAATCAGTGCGCCCTTGCCGACCTTTACAACATCCTCAAAAGCATCGTACAGACTTCCATAAGCATCTAATAATTTCTGCTCTATCGCAGCGAGCTCTTCGCTGCTGATTTCAAGTGGTGGATTTGAGAGTGCGAGAGAAAACCACTTCTTCGCCTTTTTCTCGTTCTTCCACTCTTTTACCTTCTCCCTTTTTTGCCCTTCATTTACCGCCTTTAGTGATAAATCTATATGCCCCCTTCGAGCATCCACAAATAGTACTTTGCAGACCACTTTTTGCTCTTCTCTTACGTAATCCCTCAGATGTTTCACCCAACCGAAGGCGACCTCAGAGATATGTATAAGTCCTTCTTTTCCTCCATATTCCACAACTGAGACAAAGGCACCAAAACTCTTAAGCTCTTTTACTGTGCAAATCACTAATTCGCCCTTCTCCGGCCATTCCTCGCGCCCCATCTAATCAAGGACCTCTATCACTTTGCTTTTTATCTTCGCTTTACCGCCCCTTGGCTCAACTAAGGTTCTTCCACAGACATTACATTGTACAGTCGTAGCTGCATGATCAAATACAACTTGCTCATTCTCACAATCTGTGCATTTCACCTTCAAAAATTTGCTTTGTGTTTTTTTCTCTATCCTCATAGCCATACCCTCCTTTTACTAAAAAGAGACCTTTTCCTTTGATAAAACATTTAGGGTCATTCCACGAAATCAAGTTTGGCTACCCTAAAGCCTTTCCTTTGATGTGATTTCTTGCAATCCAAGCACTTATATCGGAGAAAAACCTTCTTCGTTGGCTTATCCCCGCCCGGGACCTTTGAGAATTTACCACTGTTACCTATGCCCGACCTACGTTTCTTCTGCCTTACTATCCACTTCAAGGAAGAAGCTCTCCCCTTTTTCACCTTTTCCACTTCGTGCATTGTATGCTTCCCACAAAAGGGACAATAAATCCTCATCCGTTTTGGCATCTTCATTTTCATACCCCCCTTTTCTTCGCTTCACCACTGAATCGCACTGCAACCCCTCGCTTACACAATATCTCAGCGTTTGTCTTTGGCAGCATAATAACATCTTCTTTTTTTATTTTATAAATCCTTCCATCCGTACCCATAAAAGTGGGTATGTCTTCTAATACCCTAACAATATGCAGTTCTTCATTTCCTGCTTTTGTAGAACTTGTTTCAACTTCTTTAAACATCGACCCCACAATTACCTCGTCCACATTTTCGCTTCCACCTTCGCTTTTTTCTCTATTTTCTTTATCGCCCAATATCAACGCAAATATTCGCGCTTTCCCTTCCTCTACATGACCTTTCACACCCGCAAATATCGCTTCCTCTTCGGCTAACATACCCTTAGGGACAGCTTTTATACCCGAACTGGCGAGCTTTACTATTTTTCCTATACGCCTTCGGATTATGTCCTCCGCCTTCATTCGTACATTTCTTATCTCGTCTTCCACAAGTTCCCCCCGCCTTTCATCCACTTCCCCTTTCTCATTCTTCAACTGCTTTATGTATTCACGCACTTCATCACAGAAGTTGTCCGGTAATTCTTGCAGTGATGACGTATTTCTCTCCTTATGCAGGATTTCCCAGAGCTTCTCTATGTCCATACACTCAATTTTTCTTTTTACTTTACTACTAAAGAACTAGTTTCTTTGGTAACGCTTTCTTTTCTAAAGAAAAGTATCTAGTAAAAGATTTTTGCGAAGCAAAATCTCTATTTGATTTCCGCAACACCTCGGCACATAAAATAAAGCGCAACATGCTCCGGCGCCGAAGCAAATTCGCCTTCTTCCACCTCATAGCTTTCGCCTTTCATCGTTATCGACGAATTTCGTGTGGCACTTATCTCTATTAGCGAATCCCCAAATGCAACTGCATCCACTAAGGGGTCAAAGTCATCAAAAGAGTCTATACTTAATGGCTTTACCTGCAAACTCGATTTGCCATGTAACGAAGTAGGCAGCCGGATAAGTCTTTTTATGTCTGCAGTGACCGGCGCGTCTGGCTTATCGGCATAAGCCGAGTATTTAGCCTCCGAACTTTTTGCCAGGCTCTGCCAGATAGAATCAGAGAAGCGAGGTATTTGCCCTTTTTCTATCCTACTCATCACTGTTTCATCCTTTGCAATTCGTAATATCTCTTTTGCTTTCTTCTTTCCCATCGCCCCAACACTCTTTACCTCTTTGATAGCTTGTTCTTCTTCCATAGCCGCTATTTCGTGAAGGAACTCTATTAATCCTTTAAGAACCCGCTTTCCCCAGCCCTCGGGTATCAACCACAAGTCATCCCTTCCGGACTTTTTGCCACCCTTATCTTTTGAATCTGCAACTAAAAAGCTATTTATGTCCAGCCCGGTGGCCATTACATAATCGACAATCTCCCTTCTTTCTCTGTTTCCAAGCCCTCTTACTTCTTCTGTTTCTATATGTAGGTGATAGCCCCGCGAGCCGGAAAATACCAGTTCTATCTTATTTTCCGGAAATCCGAAATCGTTGAGCAGAAAGTCAATCAGTTTAAGCGTTTCTTCTTTCACTGACTTCAATATAGCCTCATAAGAATAACACCGGAACTCCGCTTCGCCTATGACATGGTCTGCATCGAGGTCAAAAATTAGGTCAGCGCCGAGCCAATCTTTATCCGCCATCTTAGCCGTAGGATACTTGTATATCGCGGTTGAGAAGTATGCATGTGCCGGGGCATTTTCCCGGAGGTAATGCACTAACTCCTTCTCGACGGCAAAGGATTTGTGCCGCCGCATCACGAGTTTCTCCGGGTAATAGTGGTCAAAGAGAACAAAACCCCACTCCCGCATCCATAAATCCGTTGGGATTTCTACTTTTGTCCGCTTATAATAGTCACCAAATTTGGCCGTCACAAATCTTTTCGTCTTCTCGTTCATTTTTGTAAAATCTCATGGTTTTTTATTCGCTATATTTTATCAAAGAGATAAAAAAGATATAAAAGGGAAAGAAAGAAGGAACATGATAAGCATAACGATACCAAAAGGCAGTTTAGAAGCGCAAACGCTGTTGCTATTCAAGCAGGCCGACCTGGAAATAAAGGTGACGAGTAGAGAATACAGCCCGAAGATAGAAGACCCGCGGATAGATATTGTAAAGATATTGAGACCGCAGGAGATACCGGAATACGTGGAGAGAGGGTACTTTGACGTTGGCATAACCGGTAAAGATTGGATAGAGGAACGGGGTGCGGACGTAGTGGAAATAGCGGACTTGAGTTATAGCAAAGCAGCGGAGAAAGAAAGCACAGTAAATATCGTCCTGGCTGTGCAAGCCGACAGAACCGAAATAAAAGAGGCAAAGGATATACAGCCGCGGAGTAAAATAAGCACTGAATATCCCAACCTTACCAAATCTTTCTTTGACCAGCTTGGTATTCCAGTCCAGATATTCTTCTCTTACGGCGCGACCGAAGCGAAAGACATGATGGACTGCATAGTCGAGCTCACGGAGACTGGCGAGACCCTTCGGAAGAACAACTGGCGGATAATACATACGATACTCGAATCTTCTACTAAGTTGATAGTGAATAAGGACTCGTGGAGTGATGCAGTAAAAAGGAAGGAGATAGATGAGATAAGAACCTTGCTTTCGGGTGTGATAGAAGCAAGAGGTAAAGTATTGCTCAGCATGAATGTTGCAGAGGCTAATTTGGCGGCTGTGGTGTCTGCGCTACCGGCAATGAAGCGGCCTACTATATCACAACTTTATGATTCCGAACGGCAGTATTATGCAGTGGAGACGGTGGTGAGTAAGCGTGATGTGAATATCTTAATACCTGAGTTGAAGAGCATGGGCGCTGAGGACATTATAGAGCTAGATATAACCAAGATAGTGAGGTGATAGCCGTCCAATAACACTTCCCCATATCTTTCGCTTCACGATCCCATCAGCAACCAGTTCCAGGACCTTTATAGCGTACATTTTCACTGAATCGGACAATTTTGGATATTATTTATCTTATCCGGTTGGATTAACCCCCAGGATAATCCAATGAGGCCTAATAAGGAAAAATCTATGATTGTCTCTTTGGTTGTCAAAAGCGATTTGGCGGTTATACAGGAAGAGACATTTTAGCAAATGCTCGGGCTTCCTTATCTGATATTTTCACATATACCAACTTGAAGACTTTTGGAGGTATTGACATTGATGGCATCGTCTCACGCTTACAAAAAGCACAAAAATGTAAATAAGTATTGCAACATCGGAGAGAAAGTATCAATAAATCACTCCTACGAAAAAATATCCACCCACCTAAAGAAACACACAAATACATTTTCTGAAGAATTGAGATTCCTGATAAGACTATACGAGGCTATTGGTTTCCTTGGGCGGAATCTGAGATATTCTGACTCCCCAGCATTTTACCCGCTTCAATGAATGAGTCCTGTGAGCATGGAAATTATCGCTTTGTTTTTCCCTGCTTGATTATGAAAGATGGTAGAAAGGTGTTAAATAATCAAAAAGTTTCTACTCGGGGAATTCCCCCACTATAAAGGTAACTGGATATATAGAGGTAGTCGTGAAAAAGGAACTGTACTATAATAAGTACTTTTCCAGCATATAACCCGCAGCAATACCTAGAACATATTCCCAATATTTCCATCGTTTAACGAAAGCACCATTATGCCAAGCTTCCATCCCTCTC
>Ga0307422_1001723_pt1 | contig 11277 bp, 8 predicted proteins | sample SalMarWE160290MG_FD_202153 | JGI IMG/M metagenome (GOLD analysis project Ga0307422, IMG submission 202153) | Salt marsh sediment microbial communities from the Plum Island Ecosystem LTER, Massachusetts, United States - WE1602-90 | ecosystem: Environmental > Aquatic > Marine > Intertidal zone >...
GGTATAATCTCACTCTGTACGTATTATGATACCTGGCGAACCGACATTGAACCGGCCACGCGGGACGAAAAGCAGGTTATCATTGATACCTGCTCCGATAAAATGCGTGAGATACTGTTAAACACCATTGAAAAAATTTAATTACACATCGTATAATAAAGTGACTGGAATTATTCGTGCCGAAAAATTGCTGAGAAAAATATATCAGTCTTGATCAATATGTCCATAGGCAGACTTCTCGTTTGGGTATTGTTTTTCTTTGTTAATGCTTACTATAAATATAAAAGCTCCATTTTTTAATGAAGCTTAATGTGGTCCCACTTGGGCTCGAACCAAGGACCCCCTGATTATGAGTCAGGTGCTCTAACCAGCTGAGCTATGGGACCGATTTTAATAAATAATATATAATTAAAAATGAAGAATTAATCCATTATTAATTTTTAATTATTCATTGTTAATTCCCTTATTAAAAGGGCTTGCAATATTAGTTATTTGTAAAGAATTATGCAATATTTTCGGGAAGTTCCGAATACATTGGTGATTTCATATATTTAAACTCATTATCAGATTCAATTCGGACTCTGGTAGCAAATTATTAAATACATTATAAGACACTAATATTATTTCGACTCTGCTAAATCTGACTATAAACGGACTATATATTCCAATCGTACAATTGATAATATTTAAATCATTTTCAATTAAATCTTTCCCTGTTAATTGTTTTGGATAAATGTTTTCTGAAGTGACTATTCGTATTGAATTAAAAAACCAGTGTATGAATGGGAGTGAAAAAAGCGTTGAAACTTCTTAACTGAACCCACTCTCACACTGGCTATTACATGTTATTTCTCCTTACTAAAAAGTTTTATAAGGAAAAATATGAGAGCTCAAATATAATCAATTATAATATATGTTGTTTTCCAGGAGATATTGTATGCTTTCTTCATCCAAAAATCTGGCAACATTAAAATATTTATCGTCTCCTTCAATTCCAAAATACAACAGATAGGCGTCATCGAGAATGGATTGATCAGTTGGGATCATCCAAAACTTGGAGAATTCATCTTCAATAACTCCAATGCCTTCAAACGTAATTTCCTTGCCGCCAATATTAAAGGTTTTTGAAAATCTCGGGAAATCGATTACTTCAAAATCGTAACCACCCAGTAATTCACTCAGTGTCATATATTTAGTCTGTGAGAGGCCTACTAATATCAGTTTATCATTGACCTCACCTTTAACATAAAAACCCAAATCTTCTTTATCATCATACCAGCGCCAGTCGGAACTGGTAGATTTAAAGCTGATGGCTCCTTTAATAGTTCTTTCGTTAATTCCCTTTTTGGCATAAGCATAACTTTCGAATATTTTATAGGCAATCTCCGGATTTTGGAATAAATAATCTTTATCGGCGATTAATGTTATTTCATTAAAATTATTTCCTCCTTCAGGTATAAGAAGTGTAAAACGATCCCATCCTTTCTCTTTATGAGTAGCGGTTAAAATCTGGGCTTTATCACCTTCGATCCGCGTATCGTAAATCTTTATATTTTTATAGTTGGGCTTAAAATAATTTTTAGCATAGAAATCTGCCAGTTTTGAAGAAGAAATTGTGATATCGTCATCCAAAGAATAGTAGTAAAATGAACCATACACTACTTCGTTTCTGTCAGAGAAAGAAAAAAACTTTTCATCCGGATCGTCACTGTCCGTATCGGAAAATGTCCAACCTTCCGGTATCGATAGAGCACTTTGAAAGACAATTACCCTGTTATTATCAATAAACGTTTCGTCGTGATAATTGGTTAGATAAACAGAGCCATCCTGCCCATAAACAGAGATTGCACTAAAGGCCAGAAATATCAGACCCGAAATAATGCTTTTAACATTTAAATACATAGTTCTATTTTTCATTTATCAGGATTTTAGATGAGAATATTAATTCTTGCAAAATAAAATAAATATGCGGTAATTCAAAGCCGGGTTTTAGTTTACCCAAACAAAAATCTCAAAATGCACTCATACTCTGGGATTTGGAATTAGCTTTTTTATTACTTTTTATCCACATAACCGTCTTAATAAACCCTTCTTCAAGCAATTGCGGTTTATAGTTGAGTTCCTCTCCAGCTTTATTACTTGAAAGTTTCCAATCATACAGATATTTTCTTGCCCATCCGGGAGTAAGCAACGGAGGTATCTGAAAAAGAATTGCGAAAAATTTCATTGTTGTAGCGAGGAGCATTATGATTGCCACAGGAATTTTAAATAATGTATAAGATTTGCCCGTAATGTTGGATAGCCTGGCAAAAAAATCGGAAAAAGAAACATTTTCTCCTCCAAGAATATAGCGTTCGCCTGCACAGCCTTTCTCCAGGGCAAGCAACATTCCCGTGACAACATCGTCGATATAAACATAATTCCCAATGGATTGACCTTTGCCGGGAAGAAAGCGGTATTTTCCGGAAATGTATAAACTGATAAGCCGGGTTACACTGTTACTCGCACTCAGCTCACCAGGTCCGAAGACCCGTGTAGGACAGACAATAGTGACATCGATCTTTGAGCTGTATTTTTCCATTATCATTTTATCAGCCAGGTCCTTGGTTCGCTCATATTCAGAGAAATAGGGGACTGTTCTTTTTGAGAATTCATTTACCGGTATAGCATTCGATGAGGGTCCGAAAACTCCGGCTGTTGAAGTAACTATGACTTTTTTAATTCTATGTTGGATTGCTGTTTCCAGCACATTAACAGTTCCCTGATAGTTGACAATTTCGAATGTGTTCCTTTGCTTTGACCAAACTTTTGCATAAGCCGCCAGATGAAAAACATATTCACAATTTTTCATAGCGATGTAAAGGCTATCGATGTCGGTGATGTCTCCCTTGAAGAAAATTATGTTCGGGTGTTGCATATCGACAGTCTTTTTCCCGGAGCGGTAGAGTGCATGAACAATATTACCTTGTTCAGCAAGCTTTTGCGAAAGATGTTTGCCGATAAATCCCGTGGCTCCGCTTACAAATACTTTCATTGGGGATTTCAGGTTAAATCGTATCCGGAAAGATATACCGGATTATTATAAAAAGATCGTTTTTCTTCATCGGTGAAATTGACAAATTTTGCCATCACAACACCATGTGCATTTCCGAATAATTTATTGAGAATTCCCAAACTCTTATTCTGTTCAATCCTGAGGCGCAATGGATCCTCATTATCGATATAGAGCAAGGCTGCATATACTTTTGTAATGGAACAAACCGAACGAAATAAAACAGGAAGCAAATGATCCGATCCCTGCCTGCAATACAGGGTATCGAAGGTCAGGAATGTGAAACGCCCGGGCTTGATAAGACGTGAGAGAATGGGTATGTATGGGAGAATATTTTTAATAAAACCACCCAATACACCCGGTAGTTCTTCTATTTTCCAGTTCGTAATCCTTGCCTGGACACCAGCAAGAATTTCACCCTTTTCCATTAGAACATAATAGTTGGAAAGTAATTTTTCTTTTTCCAGGAAAAATAGGGAATGCTTATAAAAACTTGTTTGTAATAAGGCGGCAAGACGATCGTATCCGGAAGAAGAAATTCTGCTGACCCTGGTATCGGCGCGTGGGAAAAGCTTACTATAAGTGATCATAGTAAGATTCCGGATCTTATCGAAAAAAAATTCCGTATAGTTCAACGATCGAAAATTACTTTCTTCAACATAGGCATAATAAATCTTTTTTTTAGGGTCGGCCCGTTTATCTTTTAATAAAAAGGAAAAACTTTCAGCATGCTTTTTCATTCCTTCTTTCAGAAAAGAATTTCCCATTCGGTGTATAGCTAAAGATTGACCCGGCGATTTCGCTGCTTTGACAGCATATTCAGGATTAAAGCTTACATAACGAATATAATAGGTGTAGTAAGGAATATCCTTTAGGTAGGTTATCCTTTCGGCCAGAGCCATAACCGAGATAATCTCACCCTTTTTACGTAGGGGGAAAAAGTGAAGGGGTTTGATTTCTTCCACTTTTTGCAGGGCATCAAGCTGACGGTAACGAATACCTCCCGGATTTCCAAGGATAGTTTTTTCGATGGTTTCTTTTACATCGGGGAGAGCTTCCGGTTCGTGGGTGAGGGTTAATGATTTTAACTGCAGTAGAACGGTAGGTTTCATACTATTAAAAATAATAAACTATAGTACAACTTTCTGAAATGAGATAATAATAGTGCTGATTGAAATCCCTTTATTATTCAAAAGGAATTTTACCGGTCATTATTATTGGATGTAAAAATGCTGAATAATTTAGTATTACTCAGTTTCTTCATCAAACACCGAAGCTTTCAGGGCATTTCTTCTAATGCCATATTCGGTCTCAAATATTTGTCTGCCCCACCAGGTGAGTTCGTTTTTACCCCGTAATTCAGCCAGATCGAGCCAGGCATTTTCCTTATTATTCCCAGTCCACATCCAGGGTATGTAACCGATTTGCAGTTCATGACATTTCCGGAGAATAACCGTATGGTCGACTCTGCATTTCAGGTTATTAAAGCCTTTATCGAAATCATAGCCAAATTCACCAACTATCAGCGGAATTGACAGGTCATGGGTTTTTTGAAGTTCTTTGTCGATCTTCTCCGCATCGTTCCAGGAATAATACATATGAATATCGAATAAAAGATTTTTTTCCGGATCGGATTCAAGCAGTTCTTTCCCATATTTCTTTACGGCATAGATGTTCTGTCCCCAGCCCGGGGCATCGATAACCAGGGTAGTTTTATAACCGGCATTGCGGAGTATGGCAATAGCTTTCGTATAGTTCTCCTTCCAGTGTTCTGCTGTTGTATTATGATCTCCCCATTCGTTAGCGATATTTATAAGCAGGTATTTTTCATAGTGCAGGAGCACTTTTTTCACAGCGGGACGGGCAAAGTACGCCGCCATTTCAAGAAGCTTTTGAGTAGTTGTATCCCCGGTAGCATTGTGAAGTTCGATCATGGGGATCATTTGTAGGGCTACGCAGTTTTTTATTACCTTTTTCAGTTGGGAAGGCTTATCGTTCGATTGCCAGACAATACGAACGCAATTAACATTCAGTTCGGCAAGCTGCGACAGCCATTTCATCGATTGTTCATAATGCCACGAATGAGGATTGTTAACCCCCCTGATGACGAACTCATTTCCTTTTGCATCGAGCAATTTAGTACCGGAAACAGTAAAAGTCTGAGCGTTCAGGACCTGCGATACGAATATGGAGGCCGCTATAAAAAAAATACTATAAAATATGGATTGTAATCTCATGAGTTCTTTTATTAGTAAACAGGACTTTATAAATATAACATTTTCAGCAATAATACTTAAAATATTTAGAACTGGATAGCATAATTTAAGATTTGGACAGCCAATAGAGAAGTTATGGATGTTCAAGCCTAAAAAGGGTTTTATCATAATACTTTTATTTAATTATCTCAACTCATCATTTAAACTCCCACTCAAAAATCCGGTTCATCGCAAAAAATTCTCATTCGGTAATGCAACTTTTCTATTCGTCAGCTTTCTTTTTACATAACCAGATAAGCTCTTTAATTTTATCTTAAAATTGAAAAAATAATAACCATGAAAAATTCAATCGTAACCTTATTTCTGCTCTTGATTATGAAATTTTTATTTGCTAATGAGGGCGACTTTACTCAAACAATAAGAGGAAGTGTTCTTGATGCCGTTACCGGTTATCCCCTGATAGGTGCAACTGTTATTTTAGTTGGTACAAATCCGCCAGTTGGCACTATTACTGACATGGAAGGATTTTTTGAATTGAAAGGTGTTTCTGTCGGAAGACAAACGCTTGATATAAGTTATATCGGATACTTTTCAGGTAAAGTTGAAAACCTGCTGCTTACCAGTGCAAAAGAGGTAGTTGTTGAAATTCGGCTCGAGGAAAGTACTATCGAAATGGAAGAGGTAGTCGTTAAAGCTAATCATAGGAAAGACGAAGCCCTTAATGAGATGGCCATGGTTTCTTCCCGTACTTTTTCTGTGGAAGAAACTGAACGTTTTGCCGGAAGCCTGGGTGATCCTGCACGCGTGGTGGCTAACTATGCAGGAGTGATGACACAGAATGATTCGCGCAATGATATTATTATTCGTGGCAACTCTCCGATAGGTGTATTATGGCGTCTTGAAGGAGTGGAAATTGCCAATCCGAATCATTTTGGAGCATTGGGCACAACAGGTGGCCCGGTGAGTATGCTTAACAATAATTTATTGACAAACTCTGATTTTCTGACAGGAGCATTTCCTGCCGAATATGGTAATGCAGTTGCCGGAGCCTTCGATCTGAATATGCGTTCAGGTAACGATGAAGTCACCGAATTTACCGGGCAGGTTGGCTTTAACGGATTTGAGCTGGGAGCAGAAGGCCCTTTTGTGAAAACAAAAAACGGGGTGAATCCTTCCTACCTGGTTAATTTCAGGTATTCGACTCTCAGTGTAATTGATAAGTTAGGCTTTGACCTGGGAACAGGTTCAGCAGTTCCTCAGTATAAAGACCTAACTTTTCTGGTGGATATACCTAATCGTAAAACCGGACGGATTAAACTATTTGGTGTATGGGGCAATAGTGATATTAAATTGATCGATTCAACCGATAATGCCTATAACCAGGCAGGTGTTGCCACTCATTTCGGCAGCAATTTAACCGTTCTGGGATTATCACATACTTATTTTCTCAACGAAAAAATGCGCTTTAAATCTACTGTATCCTACCAGCAAACAGCAGCCCTAACTGAAGTGGATTCCGTAGACTATGATGAAGATATCCTCTCACCCTGGTATCGGTCCGATCAGGCAGAAAATAAATTTTCTTTCAGCACCCAGTTCAGGCATAAGATCAATGCAAGAGATAATTATAGCATTGGAATTATAGCCGATTTTTATACAATCAATTATCGTGATAGTGTCTTCAGTCATAACTATGGGCATTTTTTAACTCTGACAGATGTAGCCGGTGATTTAAGTTTATTAAGGGCTTACACACAATGGCAGCACAAATTTAGCGATCAGATAACTACCTACGCTGGCATTCATTTACAGTATTTTGGGATGAATGAAGAATTAACTGTTGAACCCCGGCTGGCTTTGCGTTGGCAGATCAATCCCAAGCAATCGCTTAATTTTGGGTTTGGAATGCACAGCCAGCTCCAGCCTAAGGTCGTTTACTACTATCAATCGTACGATTCTTTAAGCAATACCTATAATAGAACCAATGAAGATGTAAAATTCACCCGAAGTTTACATTATGTATTGGGATACAATTATGTTTTTACTCCCGATTTCAGGGTACGTCTGGAGACTTATTACCAGGATCTGTATAATGTTCCCATTGCTGAGAGTTTCCCCGAATTTTCCATGGTGAATGCCGGTGACTTTTTCGGTATCCCGAATGTGGATAGTCTGGTAAACGAAGGTACTGCCTATAATTATGGGCTGGAACTTACTATTGAGAAATTTTTAAGTCGGAATTTTTATGTCCTGTTTACCGGTTCAGTTTTTAACTCAAAATACAAGGGCTATGACGGAATTGAACGCAACACTGCATTTAACGGGAATTATGTATTTAACCTGCTCGCTGGTTACGAAAAAAAACTGAATGAAAAAATCATGCTCACTTTTGATATCAAAACGGTTTGGGCTGGAGGAAAACGCGCGCTGCCGATTGACATACCTGAATCCCGGATCGAGCAGGAAGAAATTTATGACTGGGGCAGGGCTTATGAAGATCGGTACAGTGATTATTTCAGAACTGACATCCGTATTGGCTTGAAAATTAACGGAAAGAAAGTGAGCCAGGAGTGGGGACTCGATCTGCAGAATATTACCCGACATGATAATGTATTTAGTGAAGGGTATGATCTGGCAAATGATGAGATAACCACGGTTTATCAACAGGGATTCATGCCCATGATGCTTTATAGAATTAATTTCTGATATTAGCACAAATCAGACTGAAATATGATAAGGGCCCAATATAATAAGCTTTGGTACTATTTGTTAATACCGGTAGTCGGGATTGCATTAGCAGTACTGTTTATTCCGGAACATACAGGTCAGGAAGATATTTCCGCATTCCACTATATGCTGCATGCTGTCATCATGACCTCCGGGCTTTGGTTTGGATGTATGCTGATTGTAGGTATTCTCTGGAAAAAGTTTCCCTGGGAACAAAAGCCTGCCCGGCATCTGATTCTGGAGATCATCCTGATCCTTGTTTATACCAATTCTTTTTCCTATTTACTCTATAAGATAGAGGTACGTATTGGCTTTGCTGACATAACGAACGATGTATTTTTAAGCGCTGTGATCACAAACCTGATTACATTATTGATAACAGCCATTCACGAAGCTGTGGAATTTTACCAGCAATGGAAATACAACTTCTCAAAATCGGTGAGGCTGGCAAGAGATAACATCGAGGCCAAATATGAAATGCTGAAAACCCAGATCAATCCGCATTTTTTATTTAACAGTCTAAACAGTCTTACTACACTGGTTGAAGAAAATAATGAAGCGGTTGGTTACATACAGAATCTATCGGAATTTCTACGGTATATGTTGAAAAGCCGCGACCGGCAGCTCGTGCTTGTAAGGGAAGAAATTGCAATCCTCATGCGATATGCCGAATTACAGCGTTCGCGGTTTAAAGAAAATCTGAGCATTGACATTGAAGTGGACGAGAAATTCTATCATTATTCAACACCGCCACTGGTATTGCAAATGCTGATAGAAAATTGCATTAAGCACAACATCATTTCGAAGGAAAAGCCATTACGCATTTCCGTTAGGGCAGAAAAGGGATGGCTTATTGTGGAAAATAATCTGCAAAAGAAAAATGAGATATATTCAACCGGTCAGGGATTGCGTAATATTTCGGAGCGTTACAGCTTCTTTACTCCACAACAGGTAAAAATTCACGAAACAAATAGTACTTTTAAGGTTTCGATTCCGCTCCTAGAAGTTGATCTATGATCCGAACTTTGATTATCGAAGATGAAGAACCTGCTGCTCTACGTCTGGAAAAACTCCTGATTGAAGTTGAACCCTCTGTGGAAGTGGTAGACAAACTGGAAAGTGTCGGATCTGCTGTTACCTGGTTTAAAGAGAATCAGCATCCCGATCTACTAGTGCTCGACATTCAACTTGCCGATGGTATTAGTTTTGACATTTTTAAAAAAGTTAAAGTTGAAAGTTTTGTGATTTTTACAACGGCCTACGATGAATATGCCATCAAAGCATTTGAATTGAACAGTATTGATTATCTCTTAAAACCCATCGATAAAATAAAATTGTCGAACAGTATTCAGAAATTAAAAAATCTAAGCCACACAACACCTCAGTTCGATCTGAATGAACTTATTAAGACTATCGAAAGCCGCAAGACCGGTTTTAAAAAACGTTTTGCCATATTCATCGGAGCAAAAATAAAATCAGTTGAAGCCGATCAGATAGCTTTTTTTTATTCGCTGGAAAAGAATTCATTTCTGGGTACTTTCGACGGGCATGAATATCCCATCGATTTTTCTCTCGACCGGGTTGAAGCTATCATCGATCCTGAGATTTTTTTCCGGATAAACCGGCAGTATATCATTAATTACAGAGCTATCGAAAAAATCAATGTACTCTCTAAGAGCCGACTTGAATTACGTGTTACCGGAACTTCCGAAGAACTCATGGTAAGTACGGCAAAGAGCCATAGTTTTCGTCAGTGGATCGATAAATAAGTTAAAATATGTTGAAGGTAAAATGACACTTTGAGCAATTTTTAATTGCTGTTGTTTTTGTATTCAAATCATTTCTTTAATAACTTGCTTTTAATTCGTAACTAACTAACAACCTGAATCATGAATCAAATCCGAATCATCGTTTATGTAGCCTGGCTTTGTATTTTTATAAAAGGTAACAGCCAGCCTGTTAATCTTCCTGATGCTTCAGTTGTATATCCGAGAGTAGGAAATACATCCTATTATGATTGGATTATTTTAAAGAATCCTGCCTACACGAGTTGTATCGATACCCGAATTAATCTTCCGGTATGGGTATCGCATGTTATTACAAAAGAAATGCTCGAATTCGGGGATACCATAAAACGGAAAAGGCCCAAAAATCCGGGGTATAGCAAGGATATCCGGTATAAATTGTTGAAAAACAATGCTTTTAGCAGTTCAGGGTACGATCACGGGCATTTGGCTCCGGCAGCCGATTTTAAATGGGATGCCGAAGCATTTCTTACCTCATTTTTAATGACTAATATGGCTCCTCAGCACGGATGCCTGAACCAGAAGGGATGGTGCCATATTGAAGCACATTGCCGGAAATGGATAAAAGACGAAGCCGGAGGCATATTGTATATAGTATCGGGTATTATTCCGGGAACCTATATCGATACCCTCTGTATTAATAAAAAACTAACCGTTTTTGTCCCTGAACAATTTTTTAAGGCAGTTCTCTATTTAGATAATCAGGGAAACGGATCGAAAGCAATAGGATTTATCGTGGATAATAAAGATCTTCCTATTGCCGATATTGGAAATAATACAGTCACTATCGATCGGATCGAAGAATTGACCAGCCTGGAATTATTCAGTTTTCTATCTGACGATGTGGAGGAAGAAATTGAATCGGTGTCAGGCGACTTTGAGATTGTTCCTACTTTTCTCGAATGTCCGGATAAGAATTGCAGTTCAGTTTACAGTGGCAGCAGAAAACTGCCGGAAGAAAGAACTAAACTTCGATGCGATTGATGGACCCTCTGTTTTAAAAATATGGGAATTTTCAATTATTATTGCAGGTGATTCTAAAATTTGATTTTTCTATTTTTATACATCTGAACCTTTCACAGAGAATGATAGTAGCTGAGTGAAAATTTCTTTACTTTTTCAACTGGTGTAATTCATTTGATGCTGGAGGAATCCCTTTGCAAAAAGCAATAGGAGAGAAGATAAAAAATCATTATGAAACAACCGGGTAACCGGTTTTCATCAAATAATTTTTGCAGCTTCATAGTTGTTTAATTTAATTGTTCCAATAATGTCATATATACCCGCATTTATAAATATTGATCCGGTACTTTCTAAATTCGTTGTATTGTCCCTCATTATTATATTGGCCGGGTTCATTCTTCGTTTGCTAAAACAACCCAGTCTGATAGCCTATATCTTAGTAGGACTTATTGTGGGTCCGTCGGGTTTTAGTTTCATTGCAGATGAAACCCTAATATCAAATCTGGGATCACTA
>Ga0307422_1001724_pt1 | contig 11276 bp, 10 predicted proteins | sample SalMarWE160290MG_FD_202153 | JGI IMG/M metagenome (GOLD analysis project Ga0307422, IMG submission 202153) | Salt marsh sediment microbial communities from the Plum Island Ecosystem LTER, Massachusetts, United States - WE1602-90 | ecosystem: Environmental > Aquatic > Marine > Intertidal zone >...
AACAATCATCACAAAAAAGGGTGATGAAATGGCTTTCGCAAGATTGGCAGATGTTCAAGGAAATGTTGAATTAGTGATATTCCCAAGAACCTGGAACAAATTCAGTGATCAAATCCGTAAGGGTGAGGTGCTGTTTGCCAAAGGGAAAGTGGATACAGAGCGGTCTGATCCGAAAATTTTAGTGGATTATGTGGAAAAGATTGATTTGGATAAGTTTTCCGCTGCTGAACCGCACCTTTCAGAACCTGATGCCTCTCGATTGGATTTGGGATTAGATAACGGAAGATTCGGCAATTCAGATCTGTCAACAGAAACTGATCCCTGGAATGGTCATAATTTATTAAATACTTCACACACCGAGAATTTATCAAAAGAAAGTATTGTCAGTGAGTATGCTGGGGCTGATGAAGATTACAACTCTCGTATTGAGTTGGAAGATGCTGGAGAAAATTACCAACCATTGATAAAAAATCCCAGTACCAATAAATGCAAAGTGATTGAGATCACGCTAAACAGTACTGGATCGAATCAAAAGGATACACGCCGGCTGCGACAAATCTATGGTATCCTGACCTCTACTCCGGGAAATGACGAATTCGCTTTTCTGTGCAGGGAGAATGGACATACCTACCGTTTTGATTTTCCAAATGATTCCACAGCAGTGAATGACAGCCTGATTAATGAACTATATGGCATGGTGGGTGAAACCAATGTACGGATCCGCCCATGAACACATCTGAGCGATTTTTTCCCTGGCGTATTAAAGCATTACAATAAAATTTTCTATAGGATCTAAAAAATGACCGAATTATTTAACAACTGGTTATTTATATTTCCGATATTCTTTCTTATATATTGGTTCTCGTTACGCTGGATACGAGTAAATAATATCCTGCTATTTCTCTTTGGTGTTCTCATCTATTCATGGGGCAATATTGAGCGTGGAGTGCTTCTTGTTATGTTAACTGTAATTGATTTCCTTCTGGTTAAATATATTTATCCAGTTAAGAATTTCAGAAAAGCAGCGTTATTCACGGGTATTTTTATCAACCTCATTATATGGTTATTTTTCAAATATTTTTATATTGGCAACCAAATGATTGAAACTTTTTCATTCCCAATCGGGATTTCTTTCTATATGCTGCGGAAAATCAGTTATTTAGTTGATAACTATAGAAAACCTGGGAATTTGCTCTGTGATTTCATCGAGTATGGATTATTTGTATCTTTCTTTCCACAAATATTGAGTGGCCCAATCGAAAAACCGGATGCGTTTTTACATCAAATCCAGAATAGAAGAACCATCCAATTGAAAAATTGCATAGACGCTGCACAGCTGATCATTTTAGGATTGGTTAAGAAAATTGTGATTGCTGATAATCTAGGGTTGATCGTAGACCGCGTTTTTCGATTGGATCACCCCGAGCGGTTGATAGTGGTGAGTGGATCTTTAGGTTTTGCATTAGAAGTGTATTCAGATTTTTCTGGATATACAGATATATCTCGTGGAATTTCCTCGCTGTTGGGTATACAGACTGCGAAGAACTTTAACAAACCATATTTTGCATTTACTCCTAGTGAATTCTGGAATAGGTGGCATATAACCTTTACACAGTGGCTGCGAAATTATATTTTCTTCCCGCTTCGCAGAATGTGTTTAAAAGTATTCTCAAAAAAAATACCTCTAATTAGTGACCTTTTTCCATTATTAATTACTATGGTCTCCAGCGGAATATGGCATGGAAACGGGATTACTTTTCTGGTATGGGGAATATATCACGGTTTGCTGATCTTTTTCTACCGTTTGTCAGGTTTAGACCGATCTAGACAAAACCAAAATCCTGTCATGAAAGGCATTAAATGGGCTGCAATGTTTGTTTTCACTCTATTTGGATGGACAATATTCAGGGCTCCGGATATGATGTGGTTTTTCAGGGTGATTTTTTCGAATCAATGGGGTTTTTCAGACTATGCATTGATTGTATCCCTATCAATTATTTCAATGATATTCATGTATGCTTTGCCACTGATCTTGCTGCGCATGGTTGAATTATCAGAAAAAGCAGAGCAAATAACTAAACCAATTTTTTACGCCGCGGCGATTATTTTACTGGTCATATTCAGCGAGTCCGGGATGCAGGATTTTGTCTATTTTGATTATTAATGAATAAAAAAACTCTGTTTTATATTGCGTTCACATTTCTGCTGTTTACGATAGTAAATGTGTGGGTGGTCCAGTTTTATGATTTGAATGATTTTCCTATTCAACGATCGGTCACATTTGATGAATATATCCGGACAGATTATCTTGAACGCATAGAAAATGAAAAACCAGAGATTTTGGCGATTGGCGATTCCTCAATTCGACAATTTAATGATTCCGTTTTCAGTGAAATAAGCGGATTCCGAAGCTCCTTTTTCTCAGCTCCAGGTTCTGGTTCCGCATACTGGTATTTATTTATTCGCAATGAAATCCTGCATGCGAGGTATTATCCGAAATACGTGCTTGTTTTTTTCAGAGGAACTACGCTTACTGTGCCGGAATTCCGTGTAAACGGTAATTATTTCATAAGGTTAGAAGAAATAGCTGTGCCGAAAGACGTGGATGTATTTGATAAGGCGGTAAACAGCAGAAAGAATCAGTGGATGTTGATGCTTGAAAAATACATTCCAATTTTTGCTTATAGATCAGAAATTTATTTCAATATTGTGCAGAGTTTTCGAAATTATGTTCCGGAAAAAATATTAGGTTGTGACGTGAATTCCATTGATCGGGCATATGATATCGTTTTTGATGACGCCCAAATCAATGACCTTCTGTGGGAAGAGCATCTTCTAAATATAGAATCAGTCCTATACCAACCAAAAGCATTGAACTTTATCGCCAGGGTGGATCATTCATTTCTTCCTGACATGATACAAGATTTGCGTGCAGCAGAAATCACTCCCGTTTTTATCCGTGTAAAATATCGATCTCATGCTGAAGGTGAGAAAGATAGTTCAGCATTAATTTCCTATTTGAGTGAATTAGAAGCATATATCGAGAAAAATGGCGGTATGTATGTGGACCTTGCGCAAGTTGAAGCGCTATCTGCTGAGATGTTTAGGGACAACTTCCACATTGATGAGGATTATGCAGGAACAGCGACGGAAATAATTGCTGCTGTGATTAGAAACTATCTAAACCAATGAAAAAAAATATTGGTTATTCTTCAGTTTCCCGAAGGTGCGGGAAAAGGATAACTTCCCTAATTGAGCGTTTGTTTGCCAGCAGCATCACCAGACGGTCAATGCCCATACCGAATCCGCCGCTGGGGGGCATTCCGTAAGACATTGCTTGCAGGTAATCATCATCCATCGGGTGGCGCTCCTCATCATCTACTTCATAAGTGCGCCCCATTTCAAGGAAACGCTTTTCTTGTTCAAGTGGATCGTTAAGTTCTGTGAAAGCATTACAAAGTTCCATTCCGCCAACAAAGCCCTCAAAGCGTTCCACAATTGATGGATCCCCCGGTTTATTTTTAGCGAGTGGTGAGATCTCGCGCGGATAGTCATATAAAAAAGTTGGTTGGATGAAGCTGGGTTCAAGGATATCTCCGATCAATGCATCAATCAATTTTCCACGTGGAGCTCCTGGCTTTGGATTGAAACCTTTTTTATCCATTGCCGCAGCTAATGATTCAGTATCAGGATGATCTGTAATATCAATGCTTGTTGCATCAATAATACACTGCCAGAGCTTCATGCGTTTCCAGGGTGGTGTTAGGTTGATCTCATGCCCATTGAAATGGATTATTTGCGTTCCAAGAACCTTTTGGGCAGTTTGTGAAATCATCTCTTCAGTTAATTCCATTACCTTGAGATAATCCGCGTACGCCCAGTAGAATTCTAATTGAGTAAATTCCGGGTTGTGTTTGAAGGATACACCCTCATTTCTAAAGTCCCGACCTATTTCATAAACACGGTCGAGACCTCCTACAAGGAGCCGTTTGAGATATAGTTCAAAGGAAATTCGGAGAAATAAATTCTGGTGCAGCTGGTTGTGGTGGGTTTTAAAGGGCTGAGCCGCTGCACCGCCGTAAATTGGTTGAAGAATTGGAGTTTCAACCTCAATAAAACCGTGATCATCTAGGAAATCTTGTAAAGCTCGAATGGTTGCGAAACGGAGTAGGAAAACATCTCTAACCTCTTGATTCACCGCGAGGTCAGCGTACCGTTGCCGATAGCGTGTTTCAGGATCGGTGAGTGTTGCATGGCTGATGATCTTTCCGTCCTTCTTCACATCTTTTGCTGCGGGGAGTGGGCTGATTGCTTTTGCCAGCATTTGAAGATCAGTTACTAGCAAAGTGATCTCGCCAGTTCGGGAGCGCATGACAGTGCCTTTTACCTGAATGAAATCACCCAGATCGTAGAAATCCTTAAATTGATCTAATTTCTCTTTCCCGATTTCATTAATCCGAAGCATGATCTGAATGCGCCCGCTTCCGTCTTCAATGTGGCAAAATGCTAATTTGCCCATTGCTCTTTTTGATCGGATTCGACCGCCAACCGTGAAGGTTTCAGTGAAATCTTGTTCTGGGTTTTGTTTTTCAAATTCCGTGAAAGAATTTATGACCTCAATGATTTGATGGCTGATTGAATTACGGGTAGGGTATGGTTCAATCCCTTGCTGGCGTAAGGTATTTATTTTTTCTACACGAATCTTTTCAAGATCACTTAATTCCATACCAATTTCCTACATGCATGATAAAAACCCCGCTCTTCCATCCTGGGTAGAATGGCAGTTTTATTTGAACATTATTATGAAACCTTTAATATTTTAACGTTAAATTTTCCATCAGGCGCTTCGACCGTAACAACATCATTCTTATTGTGATCGAGCAGAGCGTGTCCAAGTGGGGATTCATTGGATATCTTGCCTTCGCTGGGTTTGGCTTCTACCGCACCGACGATAATTAAGGATTCCTTTTCGTCACTTCCTTCTTCCTGAATGGTTACTTTTGAACCAACCTGGATAAGCCCATCAGTGATACCTTCACTAATAATCTTAGCGGTTGCTAACAAGACCTCTAATTCTTTTATACGGCCTTCAACAAATGCCTGCTCATTCTTAGCGGCTTCATATTCGGCATTTTCAATAAGATCTTCGCCATCGGAAGCTTCCCGAAGACGGGCTGCTACTTCCTTGCGCCTATCTTTCCGAAGGAATTCAAGTTCCTGTTGTAATTTCTTATACCCTTCTTTTGTTAGGAAGGTGTTGTTCATATTCCCTACCTCATCTTTTCAATGATACTAACGTAATTTATACAATTTGGGATGTGTTTTAAAAAAACCACTCCTCCAGGAGCGATTAAAAGGTTAATTTAGGTGCTATTGTCGCAATATATTACCATAATTGCAGGTGTGAAGCAAGTATTAAAAATCCGTAATAACGGGGTTTATTGTTTGTAGTTTGCGCCTTTGTGCAGAGCTGTCTGATTGATTTCGAATAGTGTTTCTTTTTTACCCGACAGACTTTTTTTCATTCCTTTTTCAATACTTTTCATATCCAAAAAATCTGAAGCAGCTACTAATCCCCCCAGCATAACCATATTCGCATAGCGCTTATCACCGATTTCTTCTGCTAATTCGGTCGCCGGTATCTCAATGGTAATAATATCCTTGCGTTTTACAGGTCGATTGACTAATGATGTATTTACAGCCAAATATCCACCGGGCACAATAAGATCTTCATATTTATCCAGCGAGGGTTGATTCATCACAACAGCAGCGCGAGGGCTAAGAACCTGAGGAGAACCTATTTCTTCATCAGCAATGATTACTGTGCAATTTGCTGTACCACCGCGCATTTCAGGGCCATAAGAGGGAAACCAGGTTACTTCCAGGTCATTTGCTAATGCCGCATATGACATAACTTTACCAATAAAAAGAACTCCCTGCCCACCAAATCCAGCAATAATGGTTTCGTTTTGCATCATAATCTCCTAAATCTTGATATCTTTTAATAGAGGATGGACTTTATAGTCCCCAATTGGGTAATATGGAATCATATTTTCCTCAAGCCATTTTGCCGCATCGGAGGGAGATAGATGCCAGTTGGTTGGGCAGGTGGAAAGGAGTTCGACCATAGAAAAGCCTAATCCGCGAACCTGGGTTTCAAAAGCTAGTCGAATTGCTTTCTTTGCCATACGGATATTTTTCGCATTGTGCATACTACGCCGAACGATATAGCTGGCTCCTTGTAAGGTGGAAAGCAGTTCACTTGCTCGGATGGGGTATCCCATCTTTTTTACGTCTCTTCCATGAGGTGATGAGGTTGTTTTCATATCTGGCAGGGTAGTGGGAGCCATTTGCCCGCCTGTCATGCCGTAATTGGCATTATTGAGAAAGATCACGGTGATATTTTCGCCACGGCCAGCAGCCGCGACTATTTCCCCGGTTCCAATCGATATCATATCTCCATCCCCCTGGTATGTAAAAACGATCCGGTCTGGTCTAACTCGTTTTATACCAGTAGCCATGGCAGGAGCACGACCGTGGGAAGCTTCGACAAAATCAAAATTAAAATAGTTATATGCGAAAACAGAACAGCCGACGGATGCCACACCGATCGTTGTATCTGATAATCCCATTTCGTCTATCACTTCTGCTACCAGCCGATGGGCGATGCCGTGAGTACAACCGGGGCAGTAATGGGTATTTATATCTATCAATGTCTCAGGGCGTTTATATACAACATCCATGTTCTTAATGTCTAAAGTCACCATCTTTACTCCTCTACTGTACAATACTTTCCATACGTTCCAACCACAAATCTCGCGGATGACCAGCATCTTTTTGAGCTCCTTTAGAAATTCGTTCAATTTCTTTGAGGATCTCATCCGGGAAAGGTATCAATCCGCCCATGCGGCCGTAGAATTCTACATGGGTTTTTCCCTGCGCTGCGCTCAGTACATCTTCAAGCATCATCCCGGAGTTCATTTCAACAACTAAGATGCTATCTACTTGTTCTGCAACTTCACGGATTAGCTGTTTTGGGAAAGGGCTCAGGCTGATTGGTCTGATCAGGCCAACAGGTATCCCCTGACTGCGGGCTTCCCGAACAGCAGAAAGAGCAACGCGACCAGAAGAGCCATATCCAATAACCGCTAATTTTGCGCCGTCCATGAAATATTCTTTATAACGAACTTCATCCCTTTCAATCTGTTGCCATCGTTTCATCATCCGCAGATTTGTTCTTTCCATTTCTTCCGGCGCCAGGTAGATAGAAGTTAGAACCCTGCGATCTTTTCCTTTTCCTCCTCGTACAGCCCAATCAGGAATATCTTTTCGAACTTCCAGCATTGGTGGAATTTCCGCGGGTTCCATCATCTGACCGATGCTGCCGTCGATCATGACAACACCAATAGTCAAATACTTTTCTGCGATATCAAACATGTTATAGACAGTATCCACGGTTTCTTGAACGCTTGCTGGTGCAAGAACTATTGGGTGATAGTCCCCATGTCCACCGCCGTGCACCATCTGGTTGTAATCTCCCTGAGATGGGGCAATGTTTCCTAAGCCGGGACCACCCCGGACCACATCCACTAATAACATTGGAACTTCTGTTCCGGCAATATATGATAACCCTTCCATCATCAAACTCGTTCCAGGGCTGGATGTGGATGTCATCACCCGCGCGCCTGTGCAGGCAGCTCCATAAACCATATTGATTGCCCCGAGTTCACTTTCCGCTTGTAAAAAGGCGCGCCCTAACTCGGGCATGCGGTTAGACATATATTCCAATGCTTCAGTTTGGGGGGTGATGGGATATCCAAAATATGCTTGCAGCCCTGCTCTAACAGCTGCTTCAGCGAATGCGTTGTTTCCTTTCCAGAATTCACGTGTCATAATAAGCTCCTATTTTTTTACTGGTTTTTCACGATACACGGTAATGGCAACTTCCGGACACACGAGAGCGCAGATGCCGCAGCCGGTACAACCGTCTTTTGCTAGATACGCAGGATGAAACCCGCGCGGTGTAATCTTTTCATTATTTAATGCAATGACATGTTGTGGACAAGCCTCAACACATAATTCACAAGCTTTGCAAAGATTTTCATCGACTATTATGGTTCCTTTTAAAGGCATATTGAAACTCCTGTAAGAAATAATCGGACAAACTTGGTAGGAAATTAATCGTAATTTTACTACAGGGAAATTGTATCAGGTAGTGTCAGTTATCATATTAAAAAATATACGATATTCCTGATTGGTTTATAAATTGATTTGTGAAAGAGAAAATTAACCTTTGAAATCCCCAATTTGGATATAATCTTGATATTCATTTATGAAAGATTTAATTAAGAGATCGGGAAAGCTTTTTTCTATATCAATTCTTACACTGATAGTTATATCTTCTAATTTGTGTACGGGATTCAAAGAAAACACTGCGGAAGTAACCGCCATGAGCAATACAAGGGACCATATTTCCGGTGAAAAAACTCCTCCACCCCAAAAAAAGATTATTACACAGATACCAGAAGTTATTTCCACGGAAAACCAAGAAAGAAGACGAGAATTACCCGTAATTTCCATTAATAATGCATCTGGCTTAGTACTACAAGAAAAAATCTACCCATTTTTTCCCGAGGTTGTCCACATAGCTTCTGGTGGGGGTACAGCGGCGGTGGGAGACCTTTGCGAGATCAGAATAATTGACTTAGATTCCGGCAGTGTCTTAATGCAGGTGGATACGGCGCTTCCTATGTGTAATTTTGGGATGGACAGGTATTTTCAACTTAATTACGATGGCTCTTTTTTAGCAGTCACAACGAATAAGGCAGTTCAGGTATGGCAGGTAGGTGGTGGCATTGTATATGAAGCACCTTATTTTAATAATCACTCACTAGATACCGCTGTTTGCGGCGCGGATATACCACAAATGGCTTTATCTCCGGATGGGATGCTCCTGGCTGAAAGCGGAATGTGGTTCTCTGCAACCGAAGTAAAAAGTTATTTCCGCGTGGTAGATATTTTAAAGAATTCAACTGTTTATGAGTGGGATGGAAAAAGCGGATCCCTGAATGGTCAATTTTATCCTTTCCCCAGTTTGGGTTTCTCTTCAGATGGTAAAGTATTGCAAACCTTTGATCCATCGCGGTTTAAGATTAATGGTGATGATTTTCATACCGCATTCCGATTCTGGTCAATGGAAAATTGGCAGGAACTTGATCCATCTTCAAAGGCAGTAACAAGCGCCTTTTATGAAGGTGAACTGCAGTTTGGAGTAATTAAAAAAGATTCCATCTCTGTTTTCAGCAAGAAAAACGGGGCTGAATTGGAGACAATAGAAATTGATGGGTGTGAATGGGAAAATCCATGCCCAGTGGAATTCTCTCCTGATGGCAGTAAGATGGCTGTTTTGTTAAGGGATGAATCTTTTATATATAAGCGTGAATCGATCGGTACTCATTTGGTAGTTTATGATCTTTCTAGTGGTCGGATGGTTGATGATAATTCAACAATGATGTGTAATTTAGATGGATTATTGGTAAGGGATGATGGTGAAACCATAGGATATAACATTACTCCCCAGGATGGTAATTCTACTTGGTGGATGAATACGGATTATTTTGCAGGATTTCAAGTTATTGGTGAGAACACGATTGCGTTCATTCCGCAGGTTGTTGATTATCGGAATCAATCATCCCCGCCGTATTCTGGCAGCTGTAAAATTCACATAGATGATTTTGCAATTGAATGCAGTGGAACATTATCCTTCCAGAATGGAATTAGTATAACGGTTGAAAAAAAGGACGGTGGTTTTTCTGTAATTGATACTACTTTGGAAAAGGATGCACTACTAGCCGAGATAAAATACCCCAACGATGAACCCGGTAATTCCTGGCAATTCAGACTGCTGGATTATGTACGGGAAACCGGGACAGGATTTTTTTGCTTGGATCAGAATCTACGGGAAGAGACCTGTGTGATCATGGATTTCCCTAATAATGAAGTCTTATATGAACAGATCGATCTGGAGGGACTTAATTATTCGCGAAAGAGCGATATCGCTGCCTTTATAAATAGAGAAGAGAAATCATTATACCTATTCAACGACGAAACTGGTACGATTAAACGGATGAGATCCTATCGGGCGGTTTCTCTACCTATAAAGCCAGCTTTTCTTTCTGGGGGGAGCGAATTGATTTATATGGTTCAAACCCTTAGTGAACCAGAGAATACATATATTGAAAGGATCAACACGAGTCTGGGAAAAGTTATTAAACGGTACGATATTAATGGATTAGAGACAAAAAAGATCTCATCTATTTCAGCTAGCGGGAAGGAAGAATTATGGGCTGCCTCTGATACATCCGGCAATGTATATATAATTGATCCCAATGAGGAAACAGTCATTCACATATTTCAGCCGGCAGAGGAAGAGATCATTGATTTGGTTTTTAGCCCGGACGGAAAAACACTGATAATAATGGGGAAATCTGGAAAGACACAGATTTGGGTTGTTGGGGAATAAAAAACCGCTGATATTGTTTTTCAGCGGTTTTTTTTATAAATCAGATATGAATTAGGCAAGTTCAATGACTGCGCCGGCTCCTTCGAGTTTTTCTTTGGCGTCATTTGCGGCTTCTTTACCTACCTGGGTGAGTACTTTAGAGCCACTAGTTTCTGCCATGTTCTTCGCGTCAACCAATCCAAGGCTGGTTAACTGGCGGATAACCTTAATAACATCGATCTTCTTTGGGCCAGTTTCTTTGATGAGAACATCGAATTCTGTTTTTTCCTCAACCGCTTCAGCGGCGGCACCCGGAACTGAGCCAGCAGCCGCAACAGCAACAGGCGCAGCGGCGGAAACGCCCCATTCTTCTTCTAAAGTTTTAACTAATTCGGATACTTCTAAAACTGTAAGTTTGCTGAGTTCTTCAGCTAATTTTTTAATGTCTGCCATTTTTAATAATCTCCTATTTTTTTTATGAGTTAAGAATTAACCAGCAGCAGGTGCCGGGATTTTCTCTGAATAAGCTTTAAGCACAGCCGCAACCTGCCGGGCAGGTTCGGTGATTGTGCGAACCAATTGTGTTGCTGGTGTTTGAATGAGCGCGAGCAGTTGTGCGCGCATTTGTGGCATTGGTGGTAGTTTGGCGAGGGCTTTGATTTGGTCTATCTCGATAGGCGCACCGTCCATGAAACCACCTTTTATCGCGAAAATATCTGTTGAACTGGCTTTATCAATAATCTTAGCCATAGATGGTGCGTCTTCAAATGCAAAC
>Ga0307422_1001729_pt1 | contig 11261 bp, 9 predicted proteins | sample SalMarWE160290MG_FD_202153 | JGI IMG/M metagenome (GOLD analysis project Ga0307422, IMG submission 202153) | Salt marsh sediment microbial communities from the Plum Island Ecosystem LTER, Massachusetts, United States - WE1602-90 | ecosystem: Environmental > Aquatic > Marine > Intertidal zone >...
AATTTAGAAATGGCAGGTAAAGAAATCAGGCGTGTATTAAAACCGGGAGGAAAAGCTATTTTCCTGGAACCAAGAATTCCCTTCAGGTGGATTATGGTTTTTAGAAGTTTAATTCCTAAAATCTGTGATGAATCCCCGGGAGGGGGTTCATTAAGCGATAAAGAAGTTTATGGATTTTCCCATAATTTTTCAAATCATAAGATATATTATTTTCAGTTGCTTAGCAAACTTTTAAAAATGCCTTTTCTGAATAGATTTCCGACCATCATATACAAACTCGATTCTTTACTCATTAATAAAATTCCGATTTCAAGAAAATTTTGTTGGGCTTTTGTACTCGAGTTTACAAAATAAAAAGCAAACAAATCTATTCTTATCCGCGACGAATTCTATATCTGTAAAAGGTTTTTAAACAATAATAAATCTAGTAAATCCGCGTTAATCTACGTCCTATTATCTTTGCGCTCTTTGCCTCTCCGCGAATTGTCTTTTTAAATCTTGAGTTAATCTGAGAAATCGTGTGGTTAAATATTGCAGGGTCGGAGGTATTGACAACTAAGATTAATAATCTAATTTTCTCTCAATGAAAGATAATCTTGCAGCCATTCCGTTTTTTGGACCTGAAAAAAAAGTAATTGATATTGGATGCTGGGATAATATCGAACCTTCGATAACGCTGGCATCGAATGGAGCAACTGTTTTCGCTATAGACCGTTACCAGAAAATGACCCGGTTTAAAGAAAAACTGTTTAATTTCGTAGAAAGCAAAAAAATCAGCGAGGAGATTTCAAAAAAAATAATTCCTGTAAAAGCAAACGCGGTAAACCTGCCCTTCCCTGAAGAATTTATTGACGGAATACTCTTTTTGTATTCTGTATCCTGGCTCGAGCAATTTGGAACCGAACTTCTTTTAGCCTATAAAGAAGCTATGAGAGTTTTAAAATGCGAAGGGCTCATAATAATAACCGAATCGAATATCGAACGAGCTATAACTCAGGAAAGATTCTTGAATACTATGATGAAAACGGAAAGAAAGGATAACATTGTTATTGGAAAAAAATTCGCTCCCGAAGAAAAACTTTTTTAATCTCACCGCAGAGACGCCAAGAACGCAGAGAAAAAAAATAAAGGATATGTTTTTATATCACCCAACCCGATCATGCTTTTTATTTTAGGAGGAGAATCTTCTATTTTTCAAATAAACGTAGCGTTGGGGCTCGTCCCCAACAATCAATGACGGGGGATAAACCCCCGCGCTACAGCATATCTTTGTGGCGTTGTGGCTAATATCTTCGAAAAAAACAAAAAGTTGACTGACAGTACTACAGAGAAAAACCAAAGATTATATGTCTATACAACCTAAAAAATTTATTTTGTTTTAACTAAATCCCAAATCCTGAAATTGGGACACAGATAAACGCAGATTAAAAAGAGTTTTTTATTTGTTGTTCTCATTCAAAATTCAAAACCCACAATTCAAAATTATTTATTAACCTCACCTTCCCACTGAAACGATTGCCTTTTCAACACTTCTCGCTCCACTATCCGAGTCTTCGATTAAGAGGAAAACTATGTATAAACCTGTAGTCACCACTTCACCTCTTTTATCTTTTCCGTCCCATATCCATGTTCCTTCTTCTCCACCATATACTTGCGAATTTTCCCGCAAAAGATGTCCCCTCCTATCATATATCCTCAGAGTTATTTCATTTCGCAAATAAGGAAGATTAAATGAAATAATGCTCGTTTCATGCTCTCCATCACCATCCGGAGTAAAATGCCGGGGCGTTACGGTAAGAGCAACATCGGTTCTTTTATACTCGGCAAATATGGAATTTACCGTTCCGGGCGTCCCGCCTTCAGGAACCGATTGTCCCCAATTGGTCTGGTTTTCGGACGGTATATCTGGATTGACCTTTTCTAACGAAAAATTTCTCTCGGCATCATTTTCGGAATAAAAAACCTCATCAAAAACAAACCCATTTTCATCCAACAAAATGACACTATCACCACTGTTAGAAAATGATAAACTCGTTTCCGATACAAAAGAAGAAACCCTGCCATAATAATTCAAAAATGCAACTGAATCCGAAGCTATGATAACATACTCTCCTGAGCGAACTTCCATTCTTCTGGCAGAGACATCATCTATATAAAAAGAATCCAGAGAAAGCGTGTAATCGGATCTATTAAAAAGTTCTATCCATTCGGGAGGTCCGCTCGGACCATACATAATTTCATTTATAACGAGATCCGAAACTCCCTCACCTATCCTGATTCTCCTGAAAACAGTTTTTTCTATTAAATCGATTCCGATAACATAAAAACCTTCCATAGATACAGAAAAAGAAATCAGGCACGAAGAATCCTGAGAAACCTTTTCAAATTTAAAACTGTCCAATAATTCTTCGTTCTCGAAAATCCTATTTTGGTTCTTGTCATTAAAAATCTCTACCGTTCCCCTGAGTTCAACATCATAGGGATTAAACAAAAGAACAAATACCGTATTACCTTCCACCCAAAGAGAATCCAGTAAAAAGTGGGGAGAAGAATAAATCGAATTCTTTCTTCCGGGCGTCGAACCAGAAGTATCTTCACAGCTCTGCCAATTCTCCGGAACATCACCGGCATAAGGATAGACCCTCTCTACCGAAATTCCATCCCCCGAATTAAAAGGATGATAATAGGTAGAAATCGTATCGTCATCAGGAGAAATAAGCGCGATAGCATCAGTAGTCGAAAGCCCATTTCCTATCGTGGTATTGCCGACTGTAAGCAAAACACAATCGGGCTTTCCGTAAGGCATATAATTTTCACCGGAATCAACATATTCAGGATCCATAATAAGAGCAAATTCTCCGGGCATCAGAAGGGTATTGGAATCACTCGAAAAAACACAAAAAGGAACGATTACATCTACGGCATCAAAATCCGTAATTTTCCAGCCTTTCAAATCAACCGGGGTTGACCCCAAATTAAAAATCTCGATGAACTCATTTCTGTCCTCGGGAAATCCGGACCCGCTCGTCCCGAGAGGGTTTGACATCACCTCGTTAATACATACAAACGAAAAAAACAAAAACAGAAAATACATTTTGATTCATTATAGAAGAAAAACATTGAATGTCAAGAACTCTCCACACCAGTAAAAACGGAAAAAATTCCGCTTTATACCCATAAACAAATCACCAAATAGGCAAAAATAATTTATGTGGAAAAGTTGTTAAAAAAGATTTCTATAAGCCATAAGCCATTGGCATATAAAACCTTATGCTATCGAACTTATCCACAAAGATTTAGTATAAATCCTTAATTATTAAGGTCTTAACAGAAGTTCAATATTGGATTAACGAATACCTCTTTTTTTCTTTTTTTTTCGAAATTTTTCTCAAATGGAAATACTACATTGCTAAATCCTGAAATAAAACGACTGGAAGCATAAAATTTCTTAAAAAAAATTTTTAGGATTTTCCATATAAAAATAAGCTTAGGAATTTTTACTTGCTCAAAAAGTTAAGAAATTGTGGAAAACAAAATCGATCTCAGGATAATTGCACCGCAAAGACGCAAAGGTCGCAGAGAACAAAAAAGAAATTATGTTGATTTGCTTCCACCCGACTCCAGATATTAGGACGCAGATAAACGCAGATTATCAGGATTAAAAAAATGTTTTATAATTAAAAAAAAGGAACGGGGGATGGGTGGTAATCTGAATGCATCCGAGTCAATCTGCGTACTATTAATAATTGTAGGGCAAACCCTCGATAGAATAGCTTCTCATTCCATCGGGTTAGCCTTCAGGTTTGCGGACTGGTTGTCTTTAGACTACTCTCGCCGTGCCACATGAACGAAATCGAAGGTTGAACGGTCTATTAAACCCCTGTGTTCGCACTGTAAAACAAAAAAAATACTAAGATAAAAATCTGCTTAACGGGTAGGGGATTTAAATTTTCCCTGAATCTACCGTAATGAGTTTTAGTTATCTAACAAAATATTGCTAAAACTCCACTGCAATTGAACCATTAGAAAGTTAATGTCAGGCATTTCGTTTTCGTAAATCGTTTTCTGCCCCTGAATCTGAAGAATAATCTGGGGTCGATCTTTTGCATCTCTAAGGATATTCCAGTTCAAACCTCCGATAATACGTTTGTGACCATCGTTTGCGATATCTGTGTTTATATCCCACATATCAAATCTACCAACCATATCCAAGTCAATACCCATTAATTCTTTAAGCTTAAAGATAGGCATGACCATAAAACCGCTACTTTTAACATCGTCTTTATTTTGAAAAAGATGTTCATATCTCAACTCAAAAAAACCTTTAGAAAAACGCGCCAAACCTATAGCCGCAAATTTGTCCGCATCGGTTACGTGCAATACTGAGCCTCCGAAAGTAAAACCCGGAATAAGAGTGAGTCTTATGTTACCCAAAAGTTCAGGATCAAGATCTAAATCACTACCTGTGGCGGTATAGCCTTCTCCGTTATAAACCCCAAAGCCATAAACGCCTTTGTCCTCAGGAAGCTTTCCAAGAAAAGCGATTCCGTAATCCGCGGATTTGGCGACACCTTCTCTTTCCTCCAGGACCTGTTCTATTGTAATGTATTCCCAATCGTAGCCGAAACCAAAATAATGTTGAATAATACCAGCGCTAATTTTACATTCCGTTATCGGTAAAACCTCTGCAAAATTGAGGTAGGCATACTTCACTCTAACACCGGCACCTGTGGTAGAAATCTCATCAGAAAAAAAGTCCAGATTAAATCTGCCATCTATTCTATTCGTAATAGTTGGTTCAATCCTGAAGTAACCTCTTTCAAGAGTAAATTTACTATCGGTTACCTCATTATCTACAACCTCACTTGTGTATCTATTCCACAGCAGAGCGGACATTTTTGTCTCTCCGCCGATTAAACCGAAGGAAACAACAAACACAAAAAAAATCAAATTTAGAACTTTATTCTTTGCCATAATGAAACCTCCTTTAAATTTTCTATAGTTCTACATTTTAATAATTTAAAACAGTTCGTCAAGTCTCCAATCACCGTACAATTCCTCTTGACTATTTCACTTGTTTTTATAAATTACAGCAGATATGCGCTTAAAGGAAATTAGATTATCAGGATTCAAATCCTTCCCCAAAAAAACCTCATTCATGCTAAAAGAAGGTATTACAGCTTTTGTCGGTCCAAACGGTTGCGGTAAAAGCAATATAATTGATGCCATAAAATGGACACTCGGCGAAACGAGTGTAAAATCCTTGAGAGCGGAAGGAATGGAAGACCTGATATTCACGGGTACTGAAACACGCCCTTCCGTGGGTATGGCGGAAGTTGCCCTGACTTTCGAAAACAGCGGAGGAATACCCACAGACTTCGATGAAGTAGAGATAAAAAGGCGATTTTTTAGATCGGGAGAAGGAGAATTTCTCATCAACGACACTCCCTGCCGCCTCCGCGATATACAGGATCTGTTCGCAAATACAGGTTTAAAATCGGCTATTTTAAATCAGGGGATGGTCGAAGATTTTCTTATATCTGATTCGGAGCTCCGCAGAGAAATCTTCGAATCGATTTCCGGAATAAAAAGATATAGAGCAGACAGGAAAGAAGCGCAAAACAAATTAAACTCCGTGTCCAACTCTCTGGAAAAAATAGAAATTTTATTAAACGAAAAAAGAAGTACCGCCCGTTCTCTTAAAACCGAAGCAAACAGAGCAAAAAGATATTATAAATACAAAGAAGAATTAAAAGAAAAATCGATTATACTGGCAAAAAATCAGTTGTTTGAAATAGAAAGCATATTAAAAGAAAAAGAAACACAAAAAGATGAAAAAAACAAAAAAATCGACGATATCAATAGTATTATAAATAAATGGGAAAGCGAGATAAAAATAGCCTCTGAGGAACTGAAAGAGAAAAGAGAAGAATACCGACAAGGAGGAAATGAAATACAGGATATTCAAGAAAATATTACATCATTAAGGGAGAAAAAAGCGGAAAATTCAGGTGAATTAAAACACATAGATAATTTTACCAAAACCTTACCCGAGAATATCCCTTCTATAATAGAAAATTTAGAAAAAGAAAGGGACAATATAGAAGAAGCGGAAGAAAAGCTAAACGAAGAGATTCAAACTCACAAAGAGAAAATAAAAGAAACAGAAAAAGAATATTCCGAAATAACAAAAGAAATAGAAAGTTTAAAAGAAAAATCTATAACCCTTACCGCAAAAAGTGAAGAACAAAATATACGTATTACTTCCTTAAAACAAAACGAAGAAGAATACAAAAAAGAAATCGAGAAAGAAAATTCAAAAATAAAAGAACTGATCTCATCTGCGAAAGAAATAGAGAATACATTAAAAAACAACACGGAAAAAATCAACGAACTTAATAAATTTATTGAAAAATATGAGAATGAAAAAACTTCCGTTTTGAAAAAACTCACTTCCCTTATATCCGAAAACGAAAAAACAAAGAAGGAAATAGAATTTTACAAAAACAGGAATATCGAAATATCGAACGAGATTAAGAAAATAAACGCGAAGTTCGATCTGCATTCACTTTCCGATAATTTAGAAGTCAAAAAAGGGTATGAAGCGGCTATAGAAGCTATATTCGGAGAAAGAATAAAAAGCTCTGTTGTAAAATCCGGAATGGTAAAAGAAGTTCTGGATTTTATCAGAAAAGAATCGCTAAAAGGCGGGGCATTTGCTATAGAAGACACAGGAATAACTTCACAAAACAGCGGATTTCCTGACGTTATTTCAGGAAAATACGCTAACTTTTTAAAAAAGGAGCTTTCCAGATATAATTTCGCGGAAACTCTCGAAGAAGCTTTAGATAAAGCAAGAGAAAAAGGAGGATTCTGGGTAACAAAAAAAGGAGATGTAATAGCGGATAATTTTATTTTGCTCTCTAAAGATAAAGAGGGAATTCTGGTAAGAAAAGCGAAAGAAAAGGAGCTCACCCTTAAAGAGAAAAAATATGAAGCAGAAATTAAAAAACTGGAAGAAAAAAGAAACAATATTATAGAAAACATAAATCGTATTGAGAATGAACTTAAAAAGGAAAATACCGAAAGAGAAAAAATTACGGCAGAAAAAGCAAAATTCGAATTTGAAATAAGTCGTATCGAATTTAAAATCGAATCTTTTAAAAACAATATCCAGGAAGGCAAAAAGGAAATTCAACGAATAAAAGAAACACTCGAGGAAGAAGACAAAAAAAATGAAAGTATCGAAAAAACACTTTACCTGGACTATAAAAAACAGGAAGAAATTAAATCTAAAAGAGAAAAAGCTAAAAAAGAACTCAGGGAAGTAGAAAAAAAGAAAGAAAAGGTAACTGACAGGGAAAGCGAACATCGGGAAAAAATAGGGAGATTAAAAGAAGGTCTTAGATTAATACAGCGGAAAAGCATACTCGAAGAAGAAATAAAAAATTTAGACATAGAGATTAAAAAAGAAACCGGGAAATCTGAAGAATTAAAGAGCAAAAACAGTAAAATAAACGACAAAATAGAAAAGGAAGAAGAAACACTCGAAGAAAAAAAAGCAAAATATTCTTCCGCCAGGGAAGAAAGAAGTCAACTCGAAAGAGAAATAAACGATTTGAAAATTTCTCTCTCGGAAGAAAAACACAAAAAAGACAGCATTAAAAACAGCATGTTCAAAGAATATGGAATTGAAATAAGTGGAGAGAACGTAAAGATCGAAAATACCATAGAAGAAGATATTGAAAAAATACAAAGAAAAATAGAAACTCTTTATCCTATAAATCCGCTTGCTCTAACTCAATACGAGGAAAAACAGGCTGAATTAGATCAAATCGAAATCGAACGGTCCGATTTGATATCTTCAAAAAAAGATATAGAAGAAACGATACGGGAAATCGATACAAAAGCAAGAAGAGAATTCAAAGAAACAATTTTAAGCATCAGAAACGATTTTAAATCTATTTACAGTAAACTATCACCTGGGGGAGAATCCGATATAAGATTACCAAGTCAAAACATTCTCGAGTCCGATATAGAAATTCTTGTCCGCCCAAAGGGGAAAAAACTTAAAAGCATGGAACTTTTTTCCACCGGAGAAAAAACCCTTGCCGCCATCGCTCTTCTTCTTGCGATTATGAAAAAAAGGCAGTCTCCCATATACATTATGGACGAAATCGATGCCCCGCTTGATGAAAATAATATCGAAAGATTTAATGATATTTTACGAGAATTTTCAAAAAACGCTCAGATATTGATTGTAACACACAACAGAGCCACAATGGAACACGCAGATTTCATATACGGAATAACCATGGAAGAAATCGGCATATCCACCTCCTTATCGATAGACGTCAATAAGATATAAGCCTGTTAAAGAAGAGATAAAGAAGACAATGAAAAAAATTTCAAATCGTAGCAAAACCTTAATATTTTTTCTGACATTATTTTTCGTCGCAGGATGCGACCGAAAAAACGATAACCAGAACAATCTCACAACCATAGAAATAGGAAAAGAAATAATACGGGTGGAAATCGCGGATTCTCCACGAAAATGGGAGCTTGGATTATCTTATAAAGACACACTCCCGAAAAATCACGGAATGTTATTTGTCTTTCCCGATGAACACAGAAGAGTTTTCTGGATGAGAGGATGCAACTTCGATATAGATCTCGCCTATATAGAATCGGATGGAACTATTTCGGAGATAATAACAATGAAAAAAGAACCTCTCAATACCCCTTTAGATTCTCTAAAAACCTATCTTTCCCGATCAACAACAATAAAATACGTTCTTGAAATGATAGGAGGATGGTTTGATGAGAATAACATTAAAACGGGCAAAAAAATCGACCTCGACCACTTGGGCAATTAGTTGTTTTGCAAAAGAACAATCTATTTTTTAACTATACTGCGACATGAGTTTAATCGACATTAATATTTTTTAGAACCTATAAGTAATCCTCGCCATATAAAAATCTTCTGAATTTTTAAATATTATTTTCACTTTATTTTCCTTGCAAGGATCCGTAAACAAATTAGAGCATCCAATTCCGACCATCACACCTCCCAGAACATCCCACCAATCGTGTTTCTCCACGTACATCCTTGACCACCCCACACATCCAGCTAAAAAGTAAAAAGGAATACCGTAATTAAAACCATACCTTTCCTGCACAAAAGCTGCAGCGGAAAAAGAAATAGACGTATGACCGGACGGAAAGGCGTATTTTTCTCCATCCGGACGATCTTTATTGATTATCCTCTTTATCAAATGGGTGCTTATAAAAGTTGCTCCAAAACTCGCAGTTGCCTGTAATATTCCTTTGTTCTCGTTTTCTAAAACAAAAGATAAAACAAAAGCCGAAGCAGGTAATCCTATTCTTATTATATCTCCAGCTTTTTCAATACACGTTTCCTGAGCTCTAATATCGAACAAAATTAAAAAAAGAGAAAAAAATACAATTTTGGCTCTTGCTTTCCTCATATCAAAATAAAACTCTATACCTTAAAACCCGATGTAGTAAAAGAGTTTTGTTTCATTTTAATCCTTCTACCCTGGTCTACTCCGATAACCTTACCACACTTCTTACATTTATATTCTTTACCATCTTTAGAACTAAAATCTTCTTTAATTCTATCTTTATAACAATAAAGAACCTTACCCATACCAATCTTTTCATATTTAAAAACCTTGCTTTTGCATCCGGCACATTTGATAGTTAACATAAATATCTTCTTTGCGTTAATATTGTCTATTTCAAGAAAAAGTCAAGAAATAAAATTATCATAAAATCAGGATTTCGGATTTAGTAAAAACAAATAAAAAACTTCGCGCCTTTGTAACAATTGATTGTTAATAATCACATTGCCAACTTGACAGACAAACAAAAAGAAATAAAATAAAAAAAATTAAGGAGGTTAAAATGTTTTTGCTTGCTGTTTTTGTTGGAGCGATAACCATGACTATTTTAAGCAATATTCCCGTTGTGGGACATATTCTTGCGGGATTCCTGGCGGGTATTATCGCAAAGGGTGCCGGCAGAGGAGCTTTAGCCGGTTTTCTTAGCGGTACGATAATAGGTATAATCGCCACCATATTTTTTACGGCAATAGGCGGTGTATGGGGCGCAATCCTGGGCGGACATCCGGGAGCTGTTCTCGGCATTATTTTAGGAGCTTTCTCGGGAGGCACAATTATTATTTCTTCTCTTTATTTTGGAATACTCGGTCTTATAGGTGGAGCTATAGGCGGTGCTCTAAAAAGCTAAATCAGCTTTTCCTACTCAAAAAGTGATTCTATTTTATTTTTGATAATATTAACCTTCTCCCCTGTGTCGCAATCGGAATTATCTTACTATAATCGTGAAAACCGATCCCAAAAAATCCCGCAACACCCTGAAGGTTAATTAAAAGATAAACTCCAAAAGCAATTACCGCTAAAAAAAGAGCCTTTTGTTACCTTCAACACAGGCTTGCCAGGTAGAAAAAGTTTTCTTGCTGGTATTATCCCCTATTCAACCGGTCATGTAATTTACCTGTGGGGAAAGATACCAAAACTAAAGTGCTTTTTTCGAAACTTTATGTTGAGAACAAAAGTTCAACGAATTTTTTTAACTTTTTCGGCTTTTGGTCCCTTATCACTTTCGATGAGTTCAAACTCCACTTCATCGCCTTCCGAAAGTGTAACCAGACCATCACTAAGGGCTGTTGTGTGTACGAATATGTCCTGAGAAGTGTCATTAGCTGTAATAAAACCGTATCCTTTCCTGTCACTAAACCATTTTACTTTACCTTCTGCCATTCTGAAAAAACCTCCTTTGGTTTTTGTTAGAGTATACAACGATACTTAAATAAACAATCGATTAATCATATTCGGTTTTGTTTATTTGTCAAGGCTAAAAAATTTTATAAGTGTTAAAAAAAAACGACCGATAATCAACGTGTAAATATTCATATTTAAGACATAAACAAACACACCTCTAACGTATCGACCAAATCAACAATTGACATTAAATCCATAACAGTTATAATCCAATATGTTCCAGTATAACAAAAGCAAAAGAATTGTCAAGGTTGCTCCTCATAATTCAAAGTGGGAAGAAAAGTTTAAAGAAGAAGCGAATAAGATCGAAAAAATATTTGAAGAAATATTTGTAGATATATATCATATAGGAAGCACCGCCGTTCCACTGGTTAAAGCCAAACCGATAATAGATATTATGGTAGAAGTCGAAGATATAAATAAAGTAAACAGCTA
>Ga0307422_1001730_pt1 | contig 11260 bp, 10 predicted proteins | sample SalMarWE160290MG_FD_202153 | JGI IMG/M metagenome (GOLD analysis project Ga0307422, IMG submission 202153) | Salt marsh sediment microbial communities from the Plum Island Ecosystem LTER, Massachusetts, United States - WE1602-90 | ecosystem: Environmental > Aquatic > Marine > Intertidal zone >...
TGGATCGCCACGTTATCTTCATCACCGCCCGTGGTATCCAACGCGGCCGTCGCCTCCGGCGAAGATTCGTCATGGTAGTACAGTTGACGACCCTGCGAGAAATAACAGATGTCATTCCAGGTATCGAAGCAAAAGTAGTCCTTGTCCGTTCCATCGAATACGTCGCTTTCGACAAGGTCGGTCAGCGTCTCTCCGTAGGTGTCCAGACGATAAACGCGCTTGCGATCACAAACCAGATGGACGGGGTGCCCATTTTGAATAGATGTCCCGATCCCCATGATCGGATAGCCCGCGCCCGTGTCCGCCAGCTCGTAAAGGCCCTGCCGCTTCTCCAATACGCCACGTTCCACCCGTGCGTCCAGAAGCACGGGGAAAGCGTCCCAGGGCGTGCGCCACGGCTCCTGGGCCGTAACCAAGCCTTGCTTGAAAGGAATTCTGAATGGCGTATATTGCGGCATCAGTTGTCACTCGCAGCAGTTTGAACCCATCGATCACCGATGTATCTCAACGTCACGTTATCGTAAGTGCTCAGAGTCAGTGTGGTGCTGTTTGCCAATTCGCAGACTCCGGTGGAATCCACAATGTCGATGTTCTCTGCCCCCACATTCACAATCGTGACGATCAATCCTTCCTGCATGCCCGTCTCACCCATCGTCACATCGCATCCGTCAGAATCGGGATTGGTCAACTCCACATAGTCGGTCGTCGGCGTCAGCGTCAATGCCGCCGGATCGCTGTCATCGCTGTCGGTGATCGTCGGGGCATATTTGATGTCCAGGACGTGATTCGTCGTCACGATCCCTTCTTCCAGAATTCGCGTCAACGTCGTGCCGGAAACGAAATCTCCGGCAGCGTAAAACCGACACCCGACAGCGATAGCGCCGTTGACGTTGCTGCTAAGAACCACATTCCCCTGAAATTTGCAGGCGACAAATACGATGGGTTGCCAGCCGGTGTAGTCGATAACGTTCGTATCGGGAACCACGGCTGCCTGATTGAAACCGGACAGAAGGATCGGAGATATGAGTTGCGAACCCCCTTCCGCTTCACTGCTATTGGTCAGGATGGTGCCGCTTTCCGAACTGCCGCCATAGAGTTTCAGGCTGGTGATCGAGCCGTTGATATAGATGTCGCTGGTCTCATTGAGGCCGAAAAAGGCATCATAGCCGGTGAATATGCCCGCGTCGATTCGTACCCCGTAAGTACCGGCATTGGTGATGGCCCCGCCCCGCCAATTGATTTCGCGCACCCCGCCGGCAATGAGCATGTTGATCTCATTATTATAGACCACGCACTGGTCGAACGTCACGTAGTCTGTCGTTGCCCCTTCTTGTTGCACGATGCTTATGCCTATACTATTGCAGTCCATGACCCAGACGTGATCGAAGGTGTTCCGTTGGCTGGGATGACTGCCATCCGTTTGAATCACGATCCCATTGCAATCGGACACTGAATTACCGTCGATCACAATGCCGTAGATCGTGGATTCGGACATGCCTTCGATCTCCAGAATGTTGGCGTCCGTCGCACCGCACCACGTCAAAGTCGGCCACCGATCCCCGATAATGCGAATGCCCGCGTCCGTTGTGCCCGACCCAATCGTCAAGGCCGTCTCCAGGCGATAATAGCCCGTGTCGTCGGCCGACGTGCGGGGGATGTAGAGCGGCTGCTTTTGACTGAGCGCTGCATCGATAGCCCGCTGGATGGCGTTAGCGTCATCTACGTCGTCCGTATCATCCGCGCCAAAACTCCGCACGTCCAGATAGCTTCCTTCTAATGGTAAGAAGGCAGCGCTGTCATGGTCGTAGACGTAGAGTTGTTTCGTATCACTGTCCACGCCTAATCGGCCTGAATCATTGCCGTCATAGGCGGTGCCATCAGGCCTTGTCAGGGCCAGACTGGACCCGTACTGGGCTACGGCGCTGCCGGCGCGATGAAATCCTTCTTGCGTCGCGGTGGCCGTGCCAGTGAATTCGTGTTCGTTGTCAAACGCTCCCTGAATCGCGGTGTTATTCGTGCGTATGTCGTCATCGCGATAACTGTAGAGACGCGCGTTCGTAGGCTTGCTGGCGTCGAACTGTCCGTAAACCCATGGACTGAGCCAGCCCATCAGTATCAGAATCATCACGAGACTGAGCCATAGCATCCAGGTTTTTCGCAGATGGCGCATTATCTATCCCTCGCCTCTATAATCAGGGTAGTGCTGGCCTGCAAGGTCGTTACATCGAACGCCAGATAGCCTACCCTATACAAATTCGCGGTCACTAAGCAGAGCCTATCCGCAGCACTATCGGTAACGGTACTCGTCAATAGGCCATCGGAAGCTGATATCGTGTCCACATATACGTCTGAATTAGGCCCGACCTGCGTGCCGCCTGTGAGCGTCCAGGTGGAACCCAGGCCAAAGCTATCCGACAGTTCCGTGCCCCGTATATTCGCAGCGGCACACATCCATACTTCCACCACGTCCGCATCGGCATCGGCATCCGTGCGAAACCGAAACTGGACATTGCGCCAGCCGACAGGAACGGCCCATATGACAAAGTTTGGGTCCGCCACCGCCGACATGTCCTCATACAGACGGTCATCGACACCGAAACTTTCGTTGACGTCCGTGATCGTAGCTACAACCCGCCAGTCACTCTGAGGCTGTGCCGGCCAGAAGAGGCTGATAGGATCACCCGTTTCGGTGTGCTGCAATCCCATCATTAGGAATGCCCCGACCAAGGCCGCGAGTAATCCGATTGCCGTTTGTTTCTTCATGTCTTTGCCCTTTATAGTTTCGTCGTCAGCTCATTCCAGATCTTCTCAAGCCACGCCAGGAGTGCGTCCAGTTGCGTGTCCATGTCTGCCGAGGCCATGCCCAGCGCTGTGCGAATACCTGCCGCATCGAGGCCGCCAGTAGGTGCCTGCTCCAGCGCGTTGGTCGTTAAGCGCCGCGTACCGGCGTCATCTTCCGTCATCTCCCAGAGATGATCGAGTTTCGATCCATCCGTCTCCATCGCCGTCACAATGGCAGTAATGCTATTGCTGTCCGTCAATACCGGCGTGGTGTTCGGATCGAATTGGGCCGCAACGATGGCCGCCAATTGCGTACTGTTGGCGTCAATCTCGGCGCGGACCTGCTGCATGGTCGCCAACCCGGACCCGGCCGAAACGTCATCCACGACCGCAATCAGACGGCCGTTCGGGTCTACGTACTCGGCCAGGGAGATATCGAGGGCGTCGAGGGTATCCGTGGCGTCCGCACCCTCAATCAATTCGGTGTCCGCTTTCACCCGCCCCGACACGATAGTGGGGGCGTTCGCATGCGCCCAGACCGCCGCGGCGAAGGCATCGGCATAAACCGAGAACTCACCCGACGCCGCCTGGATGGCCCCGATGTCCATATACCCCGCTCCCGTCTGAGTGATCCGCGCGTCGAAGCCATTGTCGATCGAATTGGAATCCGCCGCCGGCGTGTAGTCGCCGCCGCCAACAAAGGTAATGTCCGTCACGGGAGCGTAGCCCGTGGAGACGTTCGTAGGCGCGGACGTGTTGTCATCGAACGCGCAGCAGACGCAGATCTCCTGCCCGCTGTAGTCGGCGTTGCAGGTGATAGGCACGCCGAGATTCGTGAATGAACTATTGATAACGCGCGGCATGGCCGCCATATTCGTCACCGCGTCGAAGTCGAGCCCGACACCCGCATTGGTGGAGGCAATGCCGTCGAATGTGGAGTTGATGACCCAGCACGCGTTTAGCGTTGCGGTCGACAGAAATAGACTTTCTTCTTCATCGTCGTAGACCAACGACCCCACCACGGTAATCGTATCGTGCATGATGATCTCAGGCCCCGTGTTGTCGTGCACGATGCAGCCCAGAATGGTCCCCTGCGCGTCGATGTTGATGCCGCCACTCCCGTTGCCCGTGGCCGTGCAACGGTACAGCAAGATTCCATCATCCATGTTCCAGCCGTACTGCGTGGCGCCGCTGCTGTTGCAATAATAGAACTCGCAGTAATCGGGCGTGGTCTCGACGTCCGTCCCCTGGACGTTGTTTTGGCTGCCCCCGATGAAGTCACAGTATTTGAAGATCGTATAGTCCATGCAGGCCGCCGCCGCCGTGCAACCGTTCGTCGCCCCATCGAACGTGACCGTAGCCGGGTTGCCCTCGCCGTCGTCACCCATAACCGTAATGGGCGCCGCGATCGTGCCGGCCACGTCCTGATACCAGACCGCTGTCCCGTCCTTGACGCTGTACGTGCCCCCTTTCATCATGATGATGTCACCGGGTGAGAAGTCGCTGGTCACTTCCGATAGAACCTCATTCGCATCCGTCCACGACGTGCCGTCGTCGGCCCCGGAGGCGTTGGGGTCCACATAGATCGTCGCCGCGAACACGGAATACGATAGCAGAAGAGTGAGAATCAATGCCGTTTTCATCATATTACCCCGCAGAATTAGTGAACACATAACAATCAGTGCGGGCTCGCTGTCCATCCCAGCCTCCCGTCACAATAAGGTTGTCGCCGCTGACTGCCACGCCGGCCGATCTCACCGCGAAGGGATAATCGGGCAAAGGTGTACGGTCCCAGACCCTTACATTCGCTTCCGGCGTATTCGTGTTGATGCGACAGCCTCCGACGATAACCAAGGCCCCGCCCCAGGAGGCGACGTCGGTGTAGCATAGCCCCGTCAAGCGCGGATAGTGGGCCATTGAAACGACCCCCGTGGCGAACTCGATCTGGCCGTTAACCTCACAAGCGAAGTCGCCCAGTGCGCGAGATTGGTGCCAGGGGTGCAGTTCCCAGTGGTTTTGTAGGGGATCGTATATCTCGTAGCTGTCTGGCATGGCATGACCCGGATTGCCGACGCCGCCAAACACATACAATTTGCCATCGGCAACAGCCCCACCATGATCCTCGCGGGCGACGTTCAGGGCGGCTTTCTTCATCCAAACATCACTCTTCGGATCATAGGCATAGACGGCGGACGTTTTGCCTGTCGTCGGGTCCCGACTGTCGTAGCCGCCCACGATGTAGAGTGTGCCATTCAGAACTTCGGCCACCGGGCTCTGAATAGCGAGTGGGTAATCCGCAATACGATGCCAACTGCCCCCCGCCAGGGCATATGACGTTGGCACATGCTGTTTGCCTGCAGTCAGGCCCGCGATAACGTACACCACATCGCCGACCGCTTCGCAACCATGCTGCTCTTTCGGCTCCGGCAAGGGAGGCAGCGGTTGCCATCCGGGGACGCAGATCGTCGCCGCTTTCGTCGGCAAGGCCAGTACGCACAGGAAAAGCCATGTCATTCGTCTCATAAGTGACTCCCTTTTCTAAATCCATGATGCTCGCGCAGGCGATGTTCAGTCCGTTCAGCGTCCGTTGCACAACCGGACGTAGACCACCATTCCATTCCGATCATAAGGATGATGGAAATGGCCACGAGACCCAAGACGTTGCGAATGGGATGCGCCATGAACCAATTGATCGCGTTATCCAGCATTGCCATCATTCCAAAACCACTGGATTGTAGAAGAGCAAACTATAAACGCCGAGTGTGTACATTTGGTACTCATACCCATATTCCCCTTCCCCCTGGCCGGTCAGGTAGGTGTCCGCATCTTCGGCCAGGTCGGGAAAGTTCTCGTTGATGAGCATGACCTGCGGCCGGTAGACCGGAAGCAGATCCGAAGATTTGCTGATCGTCATCCCGTAGAGCGTCCCCGCATTGCAGTGGGCGTAGAAGGCGTCCAGATAGGGATAGCTCTTCGCCGTTGTGATCGGAGAGACCTTCAGCACGTTGCTGAACAGTTGCAGGTTGCCGCCCTCCATCGTGCTGAGGGCATAGGCCGTGCGGTCCGCCCAGCAGCCCACCGCCAGTTCCAACGCATCTTGAGGCCGCACGGTCGGCGTTTCCAGGAGCAAGGTGTGAATGCCCCACACGCGGTACATATTGGGCCAGCCCGGCATCGACACACCCTCGGTGTAGAGAACGTCCTTCCAACTCAGCGTCTGATCGGGGAACGGCGTGTAGGCGTGGGTCGCCGCCGTCCCATCGAACCCGCTGGTCCCATAGGCCACGCTGTCGTAGCCCGTCATGACAATGCCGATCATGTAGGTCGCCAGCTCGCGAGACGTCCCCCACATATCGCGGATGTCCGGATTCTCCCAGGCAAAGTTTTCGTACAGCCCACAGGTCATCATCCCTTCGCAGGCGTACTTGGCCAGACTGTCTCGAATCTTGTAGTCTTCGATCGGGGTAATACCCAGCGCATCATCCGTGCTGTTGTAGTCGTGAATCAGCAGGTCGTAGGCGAAGAGATTTCCGAGCGTGATGTAGATGTCATAGTAGCCGCGATACCTCTGTTCTACGCAGGGGTTCGGGCAACTGTTGCCACAGTTCAGCCACATATCGTCAATGCCGAGCGAGTTGTCGAGCAGCATCCCCTTGGCCCGCTTGATGCACGACTCCCCGTCCGTGGCCGTCCCGGTGTCGTTCGTGTAGCCCTTGACCTTCGCCACAAAGGCGTTGTTCAAGGCATCGTCGTCGCGCCAGAAGTAGCGCTTGCCCAGACCCGTCCGGGACTCGAACAACTGATCGTCGGTGGCATTGACCAGTAGCCCATACTCATAGATGTGCCGAGCGCTGTCGGTCAGGCACAGGGCCTTGATGGCATTGAACTTGGTGTCATCTTCCCAGAGTGCGTACCCGTGCGTCTCGCCGATGGACGGGAAACACGGGTCCATAACCACCGTCCGCGTCTTGACCACGTCGTTGCGGTAGTAATACCGCAACGTGTGACTGCCGTCGCTGAGTCCGGAACAATCCACAGGCCCCGTGTATTCGGTGTACGATTCGGCGGAGTCCCACTTGTAGTAACAAGGGGCCGCCGTCATGACGTTGCTAAGGGCGAAAGTAATGCCCGTCGGTGAAATGTAGGTCGTCTGAGCGTGGACCTTCGGAATGTACCACATCTTCGCCGGCGTGGTGTAGAACTGACCCACTCCCGTAGCCGCCCACCGCAGGCAAGGCGTATTCGGGGCCACCACCAGCGTGAGGCTCTTGCCGTCCGAGCTGTACGTTTCTTTCGTCGTCTGACCCAGAGCGATCTGCATCGCCGTGTCGTCGTCGGCCCAGGCCAGTTCGTGCCATTCGTCCCCGAAGTCGTCGACTTGACCGTAGCAGTAGTAGGCCACCCGGTCGTCTATCGACTCGCCGTTGTCCCCCGTCGAACCGACAACGGCCACGGTGGAAGAGTCATCAGAATAGCCCGACCCATAGGTGCGGGAGTCCAGGGAGAAGGGCGCCGTGTAGGCCGCGTACCGCCGGTCCGTACCTGCCTTGAGTCCCCACTGGTATCGCATCTGCCGGTTGCGGTCGATGCAATAGCGAATGTCACCCCCACCCGTGACGCCAATATCATAAACCACCGACCGACTGCCGGCGGAGCGACAATTTCTGGCATTGTGGAACAGGGCGATTTCGGTGGTGCTGCGCAGGTAGATCGTTTTGCGGTCGTCCTGGGCGGGAATGTACCAGTTGACCTCCTCGTCCCAATCCGTCCCGCGAATCCCCAGAGGCAGGCAACTAATCCCGCTCTTCCAGGTATCGACGGATGAGTCGTACTTGAAGCTGCCCTCGACGGTGGCGCCGGTCCGCAGTTCGACGTAGTCGCCCTCTTCCGCATGGGCGGCCACCAACTCATAGGTTGACCACGGCTTGGCTGTTGTCCCGTCGTCATCGGCTCCCGTGTAGGTGAAGTCCAGATACCAATCGGCTTCGCCCGGATCGGGCGGGAAGGGCGGGTCGGGCGGAATAGGATCCACGGACGGCTCACCCGACAGGACCAGCACATAGGAACCACGAACGGGCAAGCCGATCAGCAGCAGCAGAATCAGGACAGCATAGCTAAGGCGCGTCATCATCGCACACAGCGCTCCAAAACATAGGCCCGCACCGTCACGTTGTTGCCGTCGCTCGTCCAATCGACCGCGACGAGCATATCCTGCATCGGTGCGTACCGATTCGTGTATCGGTCGCTCCGATTGCCGACCGGACCCGGCGCGGTGTACAGGGTCTTAATCTCTGGCGCGACGACCACCGCGATCGCAATCCCTAGCGCGACGACCACCAACGCGCTCAGGCCGGATACTATCAGGTGCCGCTTCATCGTCTGCCCCTTACAATTCCCGCACCATCCACGGTGTAGGCGGAAGCCGCCACCGCGCTCAACATCATGACGATCAGGATTGCTCTTACCATAACGGTTCCGCTTTCGTTAGTACCCCGGCTGAATCGTGCGTTGATCGCGCGACCATTGCAGTAACTGTTTTTTGCGAATCGACGATAGCAGTGCTCGCTGCATCACAGCCAGTTCGTTCATGCGTTCTGTCTCACTTTCCTTGTCGGCGAGGAATAACAGCGCCGCCCCTACCGCAATGCACTTGCCCCACTTGACATCACCCACCACGTCAGAATCTTCCGACAAAGCCGTCGGCCGCTGCAAGCTCAACCGCGACTGGAAACGATACCAGTCGTCCGGCCTTGGCCTGATAGACAGAAGGTTCCCGCAAACCAAAGCAGCCTCCGGCCTGTTACGTATACCGGGTCTTCCGTCCGTGTATGTATCTGTCACCCCAGCCGTATCCAATCCGGTCGTACCTGGAGTAAAGGCACTGGTGTGCAGGACTGTCACATAACCCATCACGGCTTCATCGGATGCCTCTGCTTCTGTGGCCAGGGCCGCCACGGCCAAACCTGAACTGGCGTAACCCGTGGCGTTGTCATCGGCCTCCGTCACCGTAATCGTTCCGTCTGTATCAATGGTGAGCAGCCAGGCTCCATAGGTATTCGCCGGAACGGCTGAACCAGATAGTGATGTTTCCGCCACCGCTTTACTGTAGGCCTGTCCGGCAATGCGATATTTGAAAGCCGCATTGGCCACTGCGGCGGTATCGGAGGTCCCAATCGCCAATGTCGGAGGCGTGACATAATGCTCGTCCTCCTGATAACGGTCGAAGAAACTCTCTTTGTCGGTGTAGAGGTCGATGCGCGTCCCGTCTATCGTCACCGGCTCCTCTAATGCAACGACGGTCTGCGCCAAGGTATAATCTCCGTCGTCCGTAGCAGCCAAGTCTTGGTTGAAATCCGTCTGGAAGTTGGAGACGCCCGCTTCCTCTGGAAATACATTTTGCAGATACCAATTGATAAGCTCGTTGGCGTCTGAATCTGAAAGCTCCGCGGTCGTACTTCTGCCAATCAAACCGCGTAAGGTCGTGCGAAGGTCAGACAATGTTTCGTACGCGCTCATGCAGCCTCCTTGGCATACTTCCAAAGCATCATTGAGCCCCTACCTCATCCCAGCGGTATTCATAGGTCCCCACATGCGTGACGAGCTTGCTGGCATCGTGATCCACGTGCCAATCGAAGCCCGCCTTCTTGGTCTGCCAGCAGAACCAGGCGTCCTCCGTTGAATAGGTTTCCGCTTGCGTATCGTAAGCCAAGTAAAACCAGGGACGCTCCGTCTGCTCGAAGACACGCCGTTCGATCAAGCAAAAGCCAAAGCCCGTATATGCGACCGCCTCGAAGCCCGTAGAGGCTGCCGTCGTAATCACCCGTTCTCCTGGTTTCCTAAGCGCCGTGAAACCCATCCCCTTGACCCGATGAGGGTAATTGACGCCGATAATCGGTACTCGCCGCGACGCCAAGGCAAATAGAACCTGTGGCTCGAAGCCCATGTCCTCGTCGATGAAGCACACATGCGTCATGGCTGGGAACCGTTCGAGCGATTCTTTTACCATCTGTTCTCGGGCCGAGCAAATACCGGAAGATTCCAGTAAATCATAGGCCACGCTCTGCCGCCCACCTTCCGGGTAGATGTTGTGGCCGGGGAAGTATAGCAGCAGATTCGCCAATGACCCGGTGTACCGGGCCTTGATAAAACCTGTCGTTGGCGTCAGGATAACAACGTTGAAATCCATATCCGTCTCAAACTGCCGGGCGTGTGACCCCGTAAGAAAGACCGCACGCCCGGCCTACCTAGACGTTCATCCTAATACTATCAATTGTTAGCCACCGATGCCGCACCGACCAAAGCGCCTGTAGCTGCCGAGCTCTCATCCTCGTTGGTGTAGTTTTCAAAGAGGAAGCAATCCGCCGCTACAATCACAACGGGCAATGTGGCCGTATCGCTCACGATATAGTTGTCAGCGATGATCCCTGATGTACTTGCATAGAGTTCTATCGCCGGTTCAGTATTCATGCCGCCATTGCCACCAATCGTCCCGTTGAACAGCAAATTCCTCTGAATAACGATGTGGTTGCTGGCAGCCGTATCACTGACGATGCAGGCCGTGCTGTAGTCCCCGAAGCAGGTGTTGCCTATGATATGGCTGTAATGGGCGGTATTATGTAGAGAAATCGCCGATATCGCCGCCCCTGCACCCATATCAAACTCGCACCCTTGGACGACAAGTCGATGACAGGCGGCGCCACCTGTGATAATGCTGTTCCAGAACTCATCCGTACCTTCTGCCTCGGCGTCAAATCTGCAATTGAGGATATGGCAGTCTGTCGCGCCAGCCTCAATGTCGATAGCTTCGTTGACATCGGGGACGTTGGCGTGAAACCGCAGATTGAACAGCGTCACTCCATCGGCCCCGACCGCAAACGCGCCAGTCACGTCCCCGGTGTAGTCAAAATAAGGCATCGTATCCACGTTGCCCACCTGACCACAACCAATGATCGTTATACCCGCCACGTCGATATCGACTTCATCGGCGGCCGCACCCAATGCTTCGGAGTGACCCTGGGCTACCAGGAGGATGTCACCCCTATCGGCTGTGCAAAGACCCACGGCCGCGTCCAGGGTCGCTTTGGGATGTGTCCAATCGAGGCCCGTATAGGTATCTGCGCCGACGCCGGAATCCACGTAATAGATATTTCCGGTGCCCTTGCCGATAGCCGCCATAATATCGGAAACGTCGGATTCGACCAATCCGAACCGATTGCTCAGTAGGGATTGCAGCAGCGACGGATTCGATACCGCTTGGTAAGTAATGCTCTTCTTCTCCTGGGCCAGTCCCGTACCGACGAGACTCGCGAGGAGAAACACAATCAACCATCTTTTCATGGTCGTCATCCTTTCTTTTGAACCGCGAGGCCCCTGATCTGGTCGGGAGTGAACTTGACCACACAGGAGAAGCGGTTCTGTTTCGGTGTATCGCCGGAATACAGGTTGGAGATGAACCCTTCTGCATTGACGCTGACAACCT
>Ga0307422_1001731_pt1 | contig 11253 bp, 11 predicted proteins | sample SalMarWE160290MG_FD_202153 | JGI IMG/M metagenome (GOLD analysis project Ga0307422, IMG submission 202153) | Salt marsh sediment microbial communities from the Plum Island Ecosystem LTER, Massachusetts, United States - WE1602-90 | ecosystem: Environmental > Aquatic > Marine > Intertidal zone >...
TTTCGATAAGGTGCCTGATAGTTTATCTGTTTCCGAGACTGCTGCTCTTGTAGGGCTGATTCGTTCTCCGGGATATTATTCTCCCTATAACAGTTATGAGCGTTTCGTAGAGAGACGTAATCTGGCGTTGAACGAAATGTTTAAAGAGGAAGCAATTTCGAAAGGCGAGCTTGATTCTGCCATTGCGGAATCTCTTGTAGTCCTCGATCATTCAAAAGAAAAAATTGTAGGACCTTATTTTATAAACGAAACAAAAAGGCAAATGGAAGCACTCTTTGGCAGAGCTTATATATCCTGGGGCGGATACAAGGTCTATACAACTATGAATCAGGATATGCAGATGAAAGCTGATAGTATTATGGAGTGGGGTCTCGAGAGGGTTGAGCTATACTGGCATCTAACAAAGAAAGAAGCTATTCCGGATTCTCTTATTCATTCCGAAAATATTCCTTATCTCCAGGGAGCGATGGTGGTTATGGATCCGGGGACAGGGTATGTTCTTTCTCTTATTGGAGGTAGAGATTATAAGCATAGCCTGTATAATAGGGCTACCCAGAGTAAGAGACAGGCTGGTTCGGCTTTCAAACCTTTTCTTTATACCGCGGCTATAGATAACGGATTTTTGCCTTCGGATTTTGTTTTTGATCTTCCGATGATTAAAGAATTAGGAGGAAAAGTTTATGCACCTAAAAACTATGACGAGACTTTTATGGGAAGAATTACTTTGCGAACAGCTTTAAAGAAGTCCAGAAATGTTGCTTCTTTAAATCTATGTCAGGAAGTTGGACCCTTTTCTGTTGTTGAGTATGCCTATCAAATGGGTATAGAGAGTACTCTTCAACCTGTTCTTTCGATTGCGCTTGGTTCATCAGATGTTTCGCTTCTGGAGATGGTTCGCGCTTATTCAACGATCGCAAATTTTGGAGAGAAAGTTAACCCTATATTTATACGTAAAGTCGTCGATAGATACGGCAATACTGTGTACGAAAATAGAGTTGTTAAACAGAGAGTTCTTTCTGATGCTACCGCATATATAGTTTTGAATATGATAGAGAGTGTTTTTGAGGGTGGCGGAACTGCTTCATATGCAAGAAGAAGCGGTTTTACAAAGCCGGCGGGAGGAAAAACCGGTACCACAGATGACTTTGGCAATGCCTGGTTTGTAGGATTTATTGCGAGTCTTAATGTGGGTGTCTGGGTTGGGTACGATTACCCTAGGAGTATAGGAAATGGTGCAAGCGGTGGGGCGGTGGCTCTTCCGATATGGACTGAATTTATGAAAGCGGTTTGTGATTCTACTATGAACTATGATTTTCCTGTTCCGGAAAGTGTAGAGTTCAGGTATATTTGTCCTGAAAGTGGAGAATTGGCAACTTCAAGATGTCCAAATGTTATAAAAGAAATATTCAGAAAGGGTAACATACCTAAGACTCAGTGCCGACTTCATGGTAAAGGGGGACCAAGGATAGAAAGGCCAATAGAGATGCTTGATGGGTTTAATTTTTAGGAGGACTTTATGAAAAGAGATATTTTTTATTTTTCTGTTATTTTATTTTTATTGTTAGCATCCGGGTTTTTTTACGTACGAAAATACTCTCCGCTATATAATAGACTGCTTGAATACAAAGAAGAAAATAAGACTCTTGTTTCTATCGTAAATGATTTAAGAAAAACTACAGAAAAAGCAGATACACTCGGAGAGGAAGAAAAAGTAAATTACTTGGTTCAAGATATTAGAGATATGGTTGAAGGTGTCGAAATCGAGCTTGAAAGGGAAGCAATATCAATTACTTTGCCCTGTAAAAAAATGTTTCCTCCGGGTTCGGTAGAATTAAGCGAGGAAGGGCAGGAGACCTTACTCAGAATAGCAAATGTTTTAAAAGAAATGCCTGAAAGGGATATCCGAATAGAAGGACATACTGATAATACAGGTATATCCGGAAGTTTGAAGGAAGAATATCCTACTAATTGGGATCTTTCTGCAAAAAGAGCGGTTAATGTTGTTAAATTTTTAATTGCTAAAGTAAACATAGAGCCGTCTCGTCTGGCAGCTTTAGCTTTTGGAGAGTATAGACCAATCGCGGATAATGATACTGAAGACGGACGAAATAAGAATCGAAGAATTGTGATTGATGTCTTGCCGGAGTGACATAGTGGCAAAGCCACTAAAATTTAAAAATAAAATATGAAAGTGTAAAACTAAAAATCAAAAATTAAAAAATGAATTTAAAAAACAAGGAAACAACAGATAACACAAATGGCACAAATATTTCTTTGTTTTTTGTTTTTCGGGGAATGGTTGATTTTACATTTTTATTTGTCGTTTTACTTTTTAATTTCTGATATTTCATTCCCCAATAGAGTGATTGCTAGAATTGAATGAGACTTTCTTGTAAAAGAACTTAAAACTATAGGTAACACTATATTAAAAAGAAGGAGGGTTTGATGAGGGTTTTGATTTGTGATGCGATAGCCAAGGAAGCTGTTGATGGTTTAAAAGGACTCGGGATTGAAGTGGTGGAGAATACTTCAGTTGAAAAGGAAGAGCTGGCTGGAATTATAGCTGACTTTGATGGGGTTATAATAAGAAGTAGAACTAAAATAAGAGAAGATATTATTGATATAGCAGCAGGAAGCGTAAAGTTTATAATAAGAGCAGGTGTTGGGCTTGATAATATAGCTGTAGAATATGCAAGAGAGAAAGGAATTGAGGTTATAAATACTCCAGAGGCTTCTACAAATGGTGTTGCCGAGTTGGCTGTAGGACATATGTTTGCACTTCTCAGGCATATACCGCAAGCAACTGCCGGCATGAAAAAAGGAGAGTGGCCGAAGAAAAAACTTAAGGGTAATGAGCTTGGTTCCTGTACGGTTGGCATTATAGGTTTAGGAAGAATAGGTAGAAGAACAGCTGAGTTGGTTGGGTCTCTTGGTTCTAAAGTTCTTGGATACGATCCTTATGTCAAGGAAGTTCAGGGTATGAACATTAAGATGGCCGAGCTGGATGAGTTACTTACTTGTTCGGATATTGTTTCACTTCATTTGCCTCATACGGATGAAACTCACTATTTGATTGGCGAAAAGGAACTTGGAAAGATGAAAAACAGTGCGTATCTTGTGAATTGCGCAAGAGGAGGGGTAATTGATGAAGATGCGCTTTATAATGCACTTAAAAATGGAAGTATAAGGGGTGCGGCACTGGACGTTTTTGAGGTAGAACCTCCGACAGATTTAAAATTAATGGAATTGGATAATTTTATATGTACTCCTCACTTGGGTGCTCAGGCTGTCGAATCTTCAAATAGAGTGGGGGAAGAGGTTGTTAAAAAAGTGGCTTCAAAATTGTAAGCCAGTTGATGGTTTCTTGCATTATGCAAAAGACTTTCTTGTTTTGCGAAAACTTTTTCCTATAAGGTTTTGATTGCTAACGTCTTAGTATTTGGAACAGTTTTTGCATTTTATTCCAATGGCTTTTTGAAAATTTAGCGGAACGTATAGTATGGTAGTTATATACTCTAAAATTTATAGTTTTCGGAGGCTTTAGATTTTAAAGGAGGGAAGTATACAAAAAATACCTTGACAAAATTTTTTTTTCCCTTAAATTTCTTTTATGATAAGGTTTTTAGAGATTTATAAATAACTATTTTACACATCAATCTAAATTTAAAAGATAGTTTGTGGGGAGATATTTATTAAAGGAGGATAGCAGTGAGTGAAGGTGAGAAGACGAAAAAAGATATTGAAAAAGAGCTTAAAGCATGCCGCAAGAAGCTTAAAGAAATCACGATAAAAGTAAATCTGTTTGATGCTCTTTTAGAACACGTTCCGGATAGAATTTATTTTAAAGATAAAAAAAGTCGCTTTCTGGCTGTTAGCAGGTCAAAAGCTGAAGGTACTGGTCTTTCCAGAGAAGATTGTGTAGGAAAGAATGATTTTGATTTCTATAGCGAAGAAAAAGCAAAGGTGATGCGTGGAGACGAACAAAAAATAATGGCAAGCGGGAAACCAATTGTCGACAAAGTACAGAAAATTGAGTTACCGAATGGTAAAAAGGTGTGGGTTTCTGTAACCAAGGTTCCTTTTTATGATGATAAAGGAAATGTCAGGGGTACATTAGGAATTACAAGGGATGTTACGCGGCTAAAGACTCTTGAACTAGAAAAAGGAAAAAAGATAGAAGCACAGAGAGAGGAACTGATAGAACTCTCGACGCCTGTGATTGATGTATGGGAAGGAATCCTTACCGTACCTATAATGGGCGTTCTGGATAGTGAGAGGGCATCGAGAATTTCGGAAGCTTTGTTAACCCAGATAGTAGAGAAGAGTGCAACTGCGGCCATTATAGATATTTCGGGTATAAGTGCGGTGGATAGTGCGGTTGCCGGTCTTTTGATTCGTACGGCTAAGGCGGTAAAATTGCTGGGGGCGGAGGCTGTACTGACCGGAGTGGGCGTAGAAATAGCTCAGACGATTGCCGATCTCGGAATCGATATGGAAGAGCTTAAGACTGTGTCTACGTTGAAAGACGGCTTAAAGTATGTTATTGGAAAGGAGAAAAAAAGAAAGGAAATTTCGTCAGGTAAGTAGATTTTTTAAATGATAACGTTTTATTTAATAACTGAGAGGTAATATTTTGGCGAAAAAGAATGATAAAAAAGAAATAAAAAAGTTGCGCAGGGAGAATGTTGAGTATAAGAATTTGATTGAGGAAATGAGTGAGGGTTTTGCTTTCCTGGAGGAGGATTTAACCTTCTCTTTTTCAAACCCTGCTTGTGACAGTATTTTTGGAGTACCTGAAGGTAAATTGATGGGGAGAAAATTACAGGATTTTTTAACTGCTAAATCTTTTAAAGAGGCAAAGAAAAACATTATAACAAAAAAGAAGAAAAAAAAGAGTGTATTCGAGATAGAAGTAAATGCCGAAGACGGCGAAGGACGTTATTTGTTGACAAGGTCGAATCCGCGTTTCGACGAGAAGGGGAAATTTGTTGGTTCATTTGTTTTTTTCTATAATATAACTAAAAGAATAAAATTAGAAGAAGACCTTATTTTCGAAAGAAGTCTATTGAATTCACTACTTAATACAATACCCGATCATATTTACTTTAAGGATGAAAAAAGCCGTTTTATAAAAGTGAGTAAATCGCTGGCGCAGTGGTTTAATGTTGATGATGTCGATGGTTTAATGGATAAAACAGATTTTGATTTTTTTACCGAGGAACACGCCAGACCTGCTTTTGAGGATGAACAGGAGATAATGAAAACCGGGAATCCGATAGAAGGAAAGATCGAAAAGGAGACCCATCCCGATGGTAGAACAACCTGGGTTTCAACAACAAAAGTTCCCAGGTACGATAAAGAAAAAAATGTAATTGGTATTTTAGGAATTTCCAGAGATGTAACAGAAAAGAAACTCTGGGAAGAGGAGAGAGAGGAAAAATTGGAGGCGCAGCGAGAAGAACTCATGGAACTCTCGACTCCTGTAATCGATGTGTGGGAAGGAGTTCTTACTGTTCCCATATTGGGTTCTCTGGATAGCGAGAGGGCATCGAGGATTTCCGAGTCTTTGTTAACCCAGATAGTGGAAAAGAGAGCTGGTGCAGCTATTATAGACATTTCGGGTATAGGCGCGGTAGATAGTGCGGTTGCCGATCGATTAATCCGTACAGCCAAAGCGGTAAGATTGGTGGGCTCAGAAGCGATATTGACCGGAGTGGGTGTGGAGATAGCCCAGACAATCGCAGATCTCGGAATTGATATGGGGGGACTTAAGACTATGTCTACCCTTAAAGATGGCTTAAGATACGTTATTTCACGAAAAAAAGAACAAAGAGGAGAAATGAAATAAAATGGCAAGACTAACCCGTATGCATTTAGGAGATATACTTGTTGTTCCTATTCAAGAAGAGCTTCATGATACTGCTGCAGAGGAAGCAGGAGAAAAGATAATCAGAGAGGCAGATAATTCTAATATAAAAGGAGTCGCTATAGATATTTCTGCTCTTGATATAGTAGACAGTTTTCTTGGAAGATTATTGCAGAAAATTGCCTGGGGTCTTAGGGCTATGGGCAAGGAAGTTATACTTGTTGGAATTCAGCCGGAGGTGGCAGTTGCTCTCGTTGAGCTTGGTTTATATCTCGAGGATATAAACACTGCGTTTGAACTCGATTCGGCTTTGGAAAAATTAAGGGGAATGATAAATAAGGATTCTAAATGAAGGAGGAAATTTTACGTATTCCTATAAATAAAGAGATAGATGTCTTAATTGCCAGACGTGAGATAAAGAGCGAAGCTGAACGTACAGGTTTCAGGTGGATCGATCAGACGCGAATTGCTACAGCCGTTTCGGAGCTTACAAGGAATATAATAAAGCATGCTTATAGGGGGGAAGTTATAGTTAATAAAGATGACGGAGGGCTAGAGATTATATGCCAGGATGAAGGTCCGGGTATTCCGGATATTGAGCAGGCTATGGAAAGAGGATATAGTACAACTAATTCACTTGGTATCGGACTTATCGGGGCTAAGCATCTTATGGATGGTTTTGAAATTGAAAGCACTGATAGCGGGACAAAGATTACCACTTACAAAAAGTTGAAATGAGCACGAAAGAAATATTTCCTTTTATAAAATTTACTGTCGAATCCGACGAGGATATTGTTAGAGCTCGTTCGAAGATGGCTGAGTTTGCGGGTAGTATTAGTTTAACAGAGAAGGAAATTGAAGAATTGAAAATTGTAATAACAGAGATTTCGAAAAATATTATTAAACATGGTTCTTCAGGAAAGTTGAGTATTTCTTTTGGAAAAACCGAAGAGAAAAGTGTATATATCGAAGCTGAGAACCCTACTGATAATTCGGATACGACAAAAATCTTTGATGATGGATACAGTACTGCAAACACTCTTGGGATAGGTTTGGGTGCTGTGAAGAGATTACTCACGGATGTTAAAGTTAAGGTGGAAGATGGTAAATTTATTTTAACCGGAAAGAAAGTATTTACCGAAAAGAAGAATAGTATTATACAAACCAGTGTGTATAGTCGTCCCAAACCGGGGTTCAAGGCCAATGGAGACGCTTATTTTATAAAGCGATATGAGGATAAGGCGATGGTGGTGGTTATAGACGGAATAGGCCATGGGGATAAGGCTAGTGAGGCGAGTAAAATGGCTTTAAAAGTTCTTGAAGATAAATTTAGAGATGATCTTGAGCAAATAGCTGTTACAATTCATAGAAAATTACATGGGAGTAGGGGTTGTGTTATTGGGATTGTTCGTATGGATAAAGAAGGTAAAATAGAATATCTTGGAGTGGGGAATATTCGAACACAGATTTATACGGCAGAGATGTATAAACGACTCGTTTCCTTTGACGGTTTATTGGGTAGTAATATGAGAACTCTCCGGACCGATCATCTTACTCTTAGTACACCTTGCTTGATAGTCTTGCATTCTGACGGTGTTTCTTCTTTTAATTTTGATGATAAAAGGATTGTATATAGACCTGTCATGGAAATAGCAAAAGAAGCTTTTGAAAAAAATAAAAAGAGCTCGGATGATGCTACGCTTTTAATTGCACGTATTCCTTAAGAGGTGAAAGCGAATAATGATTAAGACAAGTAAGAAAAGTCACAAAGAACAAGAAAAAATAAATTATGAAATTTGGAGAAAAAACATTGATAAATAATAAAACTTTTCACTTTTTATACCTATATTAGGAGGTTTATAATGGCTGAGAAAGGAACAAGTAACGCGGCACTTGAAAAAAAATTGGCTTCTCTAAAAAAAGAGAATAAGAAATTACAATTAGACAGAAATTTGCTGAATTCTCTTTTAAAACATATTCCTGAGAACGTTTATTTTAAAGATAGAGAAAGCAGATTTGTAAGGGTAAGTTATGCTTTTGTCGATTACATGGGATTTAATAACCCTGACGAAATAATTGGGAAGACCGATTTTGATCTTTTTGATGAGGAACATGCCAGGCCAGCTTTTGAAGATGAACAAAAGATTATGAAGACCGGAGAACCCCTACAGCTAGAGGAAAAAGAAGTTTACCCTGATGGGAACGAGAAATGGGTGGAAACCACTAAAGTTCCCAGATACGACGAAAAAGGTAAAATTGAGGGTACTTTTGGAATTTCCAGAGATGTAACAGAAAAGAAACTCTGGGAAGAGGAGAGAGAGAAAAAAATAGAGGCACAGCGAGATGAACTCATAGAACTCTCGACTCCTATAATCGATGTGTGGGAAGGCGTTCTCACCGTTCCCATATTAGGATCACTGGATAGCGAGAGAGCATCGAGGGTTTCCGAGGCTTTGTTAACCCGGATAGTGGAAAAGAGAGTTGGTGTAGCTATTATAGACATTTCGGGTATAAGCGCGGTAGATAGTGCGGTTGCCGATCGATTAATCCGTACAGCTAAAGCGGTAAGATTGGTGGGAGCTGAGGCTATATTGACCGGAGTGGGTGTGGAGATAGCTCAGACAATTGCCGATCTGGGGATCGATATGGAAGGTCTTAAAACTATGTCTACCCTTAAAGATGGCTTAAGGTACGTTATTTCGAGAAAAAAGAAGTGAATAGCGGGAAGTTGTATTTAAGATATAAAGACAGATTTCTATTTTTCAACTCGATGTTTGATAAATTCCAGTTTTGGGGAGGAACTTTATGCGATATAACCTTAGTAAATATTTAATATCAAACAAAGGCAATAGATTTAAAAAGAACGTTTATATATTTAAAAGTTCAACTGAGAGGTGTGTAAATGAAAAAAAAAGACAAACACGATGAAAGTGACACTGATATTATGATAATGAATGTTCTTCTTATTGAGGATGCATCATTTGCGGTTACTTTTATTAGAGAAACTCTTGCTTATTGTGAGGAAGCCGAATTGGTTAAGGCTACTAAGTTTGCGTTAACCAACGTGGAAACTCTGGGAGAGGCACTTAAATGCCTTTCTGAGCATGAATTTGATCTTATATTACTTGACCTTAATCTGCCGGATAGCAAGGAATTGGATACTTTGGATAGTGTACGAAAAAACGCTCATAATATTCCCATTGTAGTAATAACCGCTTTAAGCGATGAGGGTCTGGCTCTCGAAGCAATGAAGAGAGGCGCGGAGGGTTTTCTTGTTAAGGGGCAAATGGGTGTAAATGCCCTTTTGCAGGCTATATTCTTTGCCGTTGAGCGGCATCAGATATTAATAAGGTTGGAAGATAAAATCCGGGAACTTGAAAGGAGTAAAGCGAGGTTTGAAAATATTATAGAAAGAATTGAATATGCTATTATAGTGGTAGATACGGATGGAATAGTACAGTTTGCTAATGATTCCTCGCAGAATTTTCTGGGAGCTTCGCCGGAAGATATTATAGGAGAGAATTTTGAATTTCCTCTGGAGGTCGGTCAAATGAAAAAAATAGAGGTGAAGGGTAAAGAGAGAGCAAAAAGCATGGCGGAGATGAGAGTTATTGAAACCGAATGGGAAGGAGATGGGGCGTATCTCGTAACAATGCGTGATCTTACAGATGATAAAGAGTGAAAATTTACCTGTGAAGAGTTTAGGTAATTATGGAAGAGAAAAAAAAATCTGATTTGTCCATTCATATTTCAGAAGGATGTCTTATCGTTCCTATTCAGGGAGAAATCGATGATGAAAGAATGGATGGAATACAACAACAAATATTAAAAGGTGTCGAAAAGACAGAAGTGAAGGGGGTAGTAATAGATGTTTCCGGGGTTAGAATCATTGAACCTTATCATGCCCAAATTATTGATAATACCGCAAAAATGATTTATTTATTGGGAGCCAGGACTGTGCTTACTGGAATAAGACCCGGAGTTGCTATTTCTCTTACTGATTTAAATTTCGATTTTAAAGAAATATACGGAACTGCGGGAACTTTTGAAGAAGGAGTTAAAAAACTTCAGCCTGTAATTGAAGTCGAGGAAGAATTAGAAGAGTTTGAAGAAGAAGTTGAGGAAGCTGAGTTTGAAGAAGAAGTTGATGGCGAAGAAGAATTTATCGACGAAGAAGAAATTGAGGTAGACGAAGATCAGGATTTAGTTTTTGAAGATAAGGTGAATTCCGATGATAAACGGGAAGAAGAGGTCGCCAGCTAATGGTTCGACTTGGTAAAGTTTCTTTAAAGGATAGAATTTACCTTGTTGAGAAAAGAAACAAAGTACTGGAATTGGCAGGAGATCTCGGGTTTGGTGAGGTAACTGCTACAAGATTAACTACTGCCGCTTCTGAAGTTATACGTCGGTTGGCCGGGGGAGGAGAGAAATGTGGTTTGGAATTTTTTATAGATGAGAGAAAAGAAAGATTTGGTTTGTTAATTCGTTTTGTTTCCGGTGATGATATTTCCGAAAATTCTCAAATTTTACAGGGGATATTTGACGAAGTCTATTATTCTAACCTCCGGAATGGTTTAAACTCTCTGGAGGCTTTTAAATTTATTACAGATTACAATTTTAAACCCACCAGGGATTTCATTAATTACCAGCAAGAAAAGATAGCAAAACTTACGCGAGATGAACTTTATGAAGAACTTAAAGAGTCAAATGAAAGAATTAAAGAAGAGATCAAAGCTCACAAAAAGACTGAAGATGAATTGAAAAAAGCAACAATTGAAGCAGAAAGAGCAAATGAGGCTAAAAGCGTATTTTTGGCTTCTATGAGCCATGAGATACGAACTCCTATGAACGCGATTATTGGTATGGCGGAGCTTCTTTACGATACGTCTCTTTCAAGGGAACAGAAAGGATTTGTGGAAACATTAGAGAAGGCTGGAGATACTTTGCTTTCTTTGATAAATAATATACTGGATCTTTCGAAAATAGAAGCAGGTGATGTAGAACTTGAGAAAGTTGATTTTGATCTCGGAGAATTAATCGAGGGAACCTGCGATGTTATGTCCGTTCGAGCTCGTAAGAGGGATATAGAATTTCTAAGCAGGGTTGAAACTGATGTTCCGGTAAATTTAGTCGGCGATCCCTCGAGGCTCAGGCAGGTAATAGTTAATCTTATAGGGAACGCGATAAAGTTTACGGAGAGAGGGGAAGTTGTTCTCAATGTGGCTCTTTTGAAAGCAAATGACCCCAATTATGTCGAGTCGGATAGTGATAAAGGCGTATGTTTGCTTTTTTCCGTAAAGGATTCGGGTATAGGAATACCGAAGGATAAACAGGATCAAGTATTTGAAAGCTTTAAACAGGCTGATTCTTCAACTACAAGGAAATAT
>Ga0307422_1001732_pt1 | contig 11251 bp, 8 predicted proteins | sample SalMarWE160290MG_FD_202153 | JGI IMG/M metagenome (GOLD analysis project Ga0307422, IMG submission 202153) | Salt marsh sediment microbial communities from the Plum Island Ecosystem LTER, Massachusetts, United States - WE1602-90 | ecosystem: Environmental > Aquatic > Marine > Intertidal zone >...
CCCACGACTGTTTTTATCCAAACCATTACCCGAAAATTTAATACCAACCCTAAAGTTTTTGGAGTGCAATATAAAATAACTAAGGTAAAAAAAGAGAAAGTGTTTGGAATCAGAAAAGAATGGATAGAAGAAACCCAAATAAATATTACGGACAAAGAAAAAACCATTATTGATTGTCTTGATAAACCACAATATTGTGGAGGAATTATTGAAGTGGCTAAAGCTTTAAAAAATAATAAATTTGATCGAAAAAAACTCGAAAATTATACTCAGTGCATAGGAAATTCTGGAGTATTAAGAAGATTGGGTTTTCTATGCGAATTATTAAATATAAAAATAAGCCTTCCAAAAATAAATACTCGAAATTATCTTTTACTGGAGCCCACCATGCCCGATAAGGGTTTGAAAAGCGCTAAGTGGAGACTAATTATAAATCTTGATGATAAGATCTTAGGGGAACTTGAATGATTCGTTCTATAAAATTATTTCCATAAAACAAAGAGTCTCCTTTTGCAGGAGACCCTTTGCCGACCGGGAGACACCCCGATCCAAATTTACAAATTATCTTGTAACTATATTATATCTTAGTTTTACAATTTATCAACACAAAAATAAAAAGAGCGAACCTTATGAATTATAGCGTTAAGGCTATAGCCTACCGATGGAAGGGAACACCTTAAACAATTCATAATGGATTTACCGCTCTGGTATAAATATATAATATTACATAAAAGAAAGTCAAGCATTTTATACTCTAAAATCTTCCCAAGTTCCCCAGAGATAATTGACTTCCCCTTTATGTCATTCCCGCGCACGCGGGAATCCATAATTTTAAGAGAAGAACTGGGAGGATTCAAAGAACCACAAGAACTCATCCAACTGCCCGAACTAACCAACCTCGAATGGGAGGAATGGAAAGAGCAGGGAATAATAATTACTGTTGACTGAATAGCTAAAACTTAAAACTCGTAACTTACTACTTGCAGCTTAAAAATATAATCTGAAAATATACTCAAAAAAGAGGATTTTTTATAAGTTTTGTCGAATATTATTATTAAAATAAAGTATATCATTATTTTTTATTTTAATAGAAATTATTTAAAATTCAGTTCATATTCAAATTATTTAGTAAGAGGGAATACAAATGGAAAATAAATATTCTGATGTGTATATTACAGAAGTTTTTATTACCAAGGAAGAGGTAATTGTATTACGGACTCTTTATTTAGAGTTTGGTGATGAAGAAATAAAAAAGACGCGATTAGAGTTGCCTTATGAAAATATTGAGATTGCCGAAGGGTCTGAAGGGTATCATGCAATTGATTTATTTAATATATTACTTTTTTATCAACTCGGCGGTAATTATCCAACACCTTTAGATCTTGAGTTTTTAAGGTACAAGCAATTTAGTCCAGAATATGGTATACCTTGGCAATTAGCGGTATTTAATTTCGTAGATGATATTAAACCAAATAAATTAAAATCTGAACTTAATCATAGATTTAAAAGAACCCTAATATTGCTAAATGCACTTGCTGATTCTTTTGGTGAATCTCACGATCCATGGATAATTGAATGTTTGGAAAGACCTGACGATATTATATATCTGGAATCTTTAGAAGGTTACAAAAAACTCTCTAGCAATAAACTTTTCAATAATCTCAGAATCGGACTCTGGTATAAAAAATTTGGTGATTATGAAAAGGCACTTAAATTTTTTGAGAAGGCGAGGCTTCATTGTATGGCCGCATTGTTTTTATTTAATTTTCGTAATGGTGATTACATAATAAAATTTGATGAATTAATGAAAAAATATGAAAAAGATATAGGTATTAATATTATGTCGAATCCAGATGAATATCATAATTGGTGGGTATCTAAAAGCAAACTTATAAAGGTACCGATTGAACTTCAATTATCCGCTGAAGAAAACCCTTCTTTTCAAATAGGTGAAATTTATCTTAAACAAGGTGAAAAATACTTAAAAGAAAAAGAATATGGGAAAGCAAAAAACAATTATATTAAGGCAAATCGTTATTTTCAGGAAGTGGAAAATTACTTGTACTTATGGTACCGTAAAAACCGACATTTAAAATATAATGAACAAACTATTAAAGATGAATTTGATGTAAAAAAACCAGTCAAAGGCAAAGGAAAAGGATGGGATGCACTTACCAAAAAGCAAATGGATATTTTACTTGAAGTTACTACAAAAACACCTCATTATTTTCCTCTAAACATAAAACCTTTCCAAAGAAATCCCTATTTAGAGAGAAACCTGCAAATATGTAAAGATAGGTTAGAATCGATAAAAAGTAAAAAGATTTCTAAAGAGGACAGAATTAAAGATCAAAAAGCCAAAGTTTTAGAAAATATGAAAGATAAAGAGTTAATAAAAAATAATTATAAAACGTTTGAATATTTTATTAAAAAAACATATAAGAAGGGTACGCCTTTAAACAATAATATAAAAAAAATTAATAAAAATAGCATCGAAGATGATTGTAAAAAGAAATATCCAATAATATATTCAAAACTATACTGGGAAAGTAAAAATGAAATGATAAGAGATATTATATATGAAAAAATTACTATTTCAGAGAAAATATTTGATTTCCGAACCTCTATTGGTTGTTTGTCCATAATGTTTGAGAGAGAAGCAGGAATAACAATAATAGAGCTTATAAAAAAATATAAATTAAACTTTCATTTTAAGTCTACCGATTATAAAATCGGTAAATTAAAAAATCTATTAGAAGAATTTGGACAAAAGATATTAAAAATTGACAAAAAAGAATTAGATACTGTTATAAATGAGTTAAAACGAGCTTCTGATTTAAGATCTCCTTTTGCTCATCCTACACACGGTGGGACCCACGATGAACTATTAGAATTTAGAAAATTACTATTTGGGAGCAATAAAGAAGAAGATGGATTGTTATATAAAATAATAAAGTATCGAAGTATTTAATATCTTTTTTTATCTTATAAGAAGAAAAATAAACGAAAAAAGGGGCATAATGAGTCTTTATGGTCAATTAAAACCCAAAGTTATTGAATGGAGAAAATCTCAATATCCTTCTGATTTTCCTATTATTTCAGAAATATTAAACTTTAATTATGACCCAGAAATGGGGAATTTACGTTTTTTAAGAAAAGCACAATTTGAAGCCTTGGAAACATATTGGTATTTAAGACTTGTAGAGAAAACCCCACATATATTCAATTTATATAAAAAAATATTTAAAGATCCGTCTGAGCTTCTTAAGGTTTTAAATATTTCTATCTCCCCGGAAGATTTAATTGAAATCATAAGTAAGGGTGGCGGCATAGGTTCAATATTTAAAAAAATAAAAAGTAATAATGATTTCGTTAAAAAATATAGACTCGAAGCCCTTAGAGAATCATTAACTCTGGGTTACCCAAGTTATATATTAGCTTTAGCAATGGGAGCAGGTAAAACTGCTCTAATCGGTACAATTATTGCTACCGAATTTGCGATGGCCCTTGAATATCCGCAAAATTCAAACTTTGTAAAGAATGCTTTAGTTTTTGCTCCCGGAAAGACTATATTAGGGTCATTAAAAGAAATTTCTGATGTTCCGTACGAGAAAATTCTACCTACACGATTATTTAAAGAATTTATCACCTCCGTAAAATTTACTTATACTCGTGATGGAGAAAAAGATATACCGGTAATAAGGGGAAGTAATTTTAATATAATAGTTACCAATACTGAAAAGATAAGAATCCAAAAGCAATCGATTTCTAAATCATTAATTAGGAATTTATTTATCAATTTGTCTAAGGAAGATGAAGTAAAACAAGAAATAGCCAATAGAAGACTTCAAACAATTGCCTCACTTCCTAATCTTGCGATCTTTTCTGATGAAGCACATCATACTTATGGCCAAGCACTTGATAAAGAATTAAAAAGAGTAAGACAGACAGTAGATTATCTTGCAGAAAAAACAAATGTATTGGTTGTAATCAATACTACCGGAACACCCTATTATAAAAAACAAATCCTAAAAGATGTAGTTTATTGGTACGGATTATCTCAAGGGATAAAAGATGGAATATTAAAAGAAGTGAAAGATAATATTGTAGCTTATCCAGAAGTTGCTGATGAACATTTTATAAGAGATATAGTTATTGATTTTTTTAAAAATTATAAAGATGTCCAGATTTATGATGGTTCATCTTCTAAACTTGCTATTTATTTTCCCAAGATAGAAGATCTAAAAAATGCTAAGCCTATAGTAGAAAGAACTTTAGTAGAAATTAGTCAAGACCCTTCTCTTGTATTAGAAGTGCATAACGAATCAAAAGATGAAATAAAAGATCTATTTGATAATAGAATAAATGACCCGTATCTATCTTATCGAATTTTCCTTTTAGTAAATAAAGGGACTGAAGGTTGGAATTGTCTATCTCTATTTGCTTGTGCTTTAGCCAGAGAATTAAAAAGCAGTAATAACTTTTGTCTTCAAGCAGCTTGTCGTTGTTTAAGGCAAACTCTTGGAAACAGCAATAAAGCCAAGATATATCTTTCTAAGAAAAATGTAAAAATTTTGGATTCACAACTAAAAGAAACTTATGGTGAAACCTTAGAGGAATTAAATATATCCTCACAAAATATAAAGAAAGACCGATTAATTTTAAGAAAGTTAGAAATTCCTCCTGTACTACTTAAAAAGATAATTATAAAAGTTGTACCCATTAATAAAAAAATTGATATCAGCAAATTAGAATTTAAAAAACCTGTTATCCATACAGAAGGAATTAAAAAAACAATTTATGATTTAAAAGACATACCCGATAGAAAAGGAGTGTTAATAAGTCAAAAAGAAGAAAAATTAATAATAGAAGAAGATTTTATTGATATCTTCTCTTTTGCTGTTGAATTATCATCTCTATATCGATTACCTCTTCTACCTCTTTATGAGAAGTTAACAAAATTGTATCTAGGTGGAGAGATTTTGCAAAGTCATGCGAATGAAATTAAAAAACAAATAGAGGAGAAACTTAAAAACTATAAAATGATTGAAGAAGAAGTTGAAGTTGCTCTTGCCTTAATCAAACCACAACATTTTAATAAAGAAAAAAGAGAGAAGCAGACTATCTATACCACCGAAATAGTGTATCACAAAGATAAGGAAAATCTTCTCTTGAAATATGATAAATTTAGAGAGCAGAATAAAGGTTGGTACCAGTTAGATTTTGGTTTTCATTATACACCTTATAATTTTGATTCTAATCCAGAAAAAGATTTCTTTATACAAATATTAAATATATTAAATGAAAATCCGGCAGATATAGAAGATATCTATTTTACAGGAGCGATAACTGATCCTAATAAAACTGATTTTTTATTCGAATATAAAGGAAAAGACGGAAAGTATCACAATTATACTCCGGATTTTCTCATAAAAAAGAAAAACGGTAAAATGCTTATAATAGAGATAAAAGCAGAAACATATAGAGATGAAGAAAAAGAAAAGGCAATTAAAGAAATAGAAGGTTTAAATCCTGATAAACTAAAATATGAAATTTTGATAACAGATAGAGATGAAATAGGGTTTGAAAATATAAATAAGATTAAAGAAGACATCTATCGATATGAAGGCGAGAAAAAATGATAATACCTTGTAAGATTAAAAATTTTTATAAAAGATGGAATATAGTTTATGATGAAGATAAGAGATTTACAGATTTTAAAAATCGTGCTTTGTCCACAATTGATAATACATTAGGTGAACTTTTTCTTTCTGATGAAAATTTGGAGCGAACCTTTTTAAAATTAATAGCCAAACATATTCCTCAATCTAAAATTGGATTATTTCAAAACGTATATAAAGCTGCAGAAATTGTCGGTGTAAAAGAGTTTAGGAATTCTCCTGTTTATAAAGTTATATCAGGAGAGAATAACTTTGTTGAATTTATTAAATATTTACAAGTATTATTTTGGTTAGAGTTAGACTCAAAAGCCAAAGAGGAATTATATTTGGGTTTTAAAGAAGATATCGAGTTGTCACTCTTAGATATTCAAATAAAAAGAATAAAAGGAGACAATATTGTATTCTATCCGAAAGGAGCAAAATTGTTAGATAAGAAAGTTGTCAATGATGTTTTGGACTGGTTAACTTCATATCCGAAAGTTCAAAAAAGCTTCAAGTCTGCTTTGGAAAAATATCAAGGTAAGATTTACCAGAGAAATCTTATTGATGATTTAAGATTATCTCTTGAATTATTATTTAAAGAAATTCTGAATAATAATAAGAGTTTGGAAAATCAAGAAAAACTTTTGAGTGAATATTTGGAACAGAAGAATGTACCAAAGGAATTGAGAAATATGTATTGGAAGTTAATTGATTATTATGCTAAATACCAAAATAATTACGCAAAGCATGGTAATAAGGATAAAGTGGATAGTTCAGAAATTGAGTTTATAATTTACTTAACCGGAACATTTATAAGATTTTTAATGACCTTGGAGGACTCTAAAAATGAGTGAAAATAATATTAAGATTACTCCTGCCAAAGGAAGACCCATGCTTAACTGGGTGGGGAAGAAACCTCTTGATTATGTTAAAGGTTTCCCTTCACAACTTGTAGAAACATTTGATCCGTTAAATTCCAAAAAAGTTATTGAGGTACCAACTATTAATGAATCAAAAGATAATTGGCAAAATTTATTATTTCATGGAGACAACAAAGATGTTTTAGCTACCCTTCTAGAATTAGGTTTTAGAGGAAAGGTTGATTTAATTTATATTGATCCTCCTTTTTCAAGCAATAAAGACTATATCAGAAAAGTTCAAATCAGAGGTTTAAAAAATTTTGATAGAATAATAAATGATGATGCGTCGATATTACAACAAGTTATGTATGAAGATATGTGGAAAAAGGATGAATATTTTCAATTTATGTATACAAGATTAATATTATTAAAAGAACTATTAACTGAGTTAGGAACAATATATGTCCATCTTTCTTCATTAAAAAGTCATTATATAAAACTAATTATGGATGAAATATTTGGAGAAGATAATTTTAAAGATGAAATTATTTGGATATGTGGAAGAACAGGAGCAGGTCATACTACTTTACCAATAGCATATAATCCAATATTGAGATATACTAAAAGCTTAAAATTTTTATGGAATAAGCCTACTATACCATATACAGAAAAAGAAATAGAAGGCTTTAAAAAGGATAGTAAAGGATATTATTATACTCGAGGCGCAGCCCAAAGAGAATTGAAAGAGTGGGAAAGGGATAAATATCTAAAGACATATGTGGATATCAAAAAAGGTAAGACAATTGATAATTTTTGGGATGATGTTGGAACTTATTCTCTAGGTAATGAAAAGGTAAATTATACAACCCAAAAACCCGAAGCCTTACTCGAGCGCATAATTAATGCTTCTACAAAGGACCCAGAACAAGCCTCAAAAGAGGGAGAGAACATTCCATTAGTTCTTGACTGTTTCTGTGGTTCAGGTACAACCTTAGCTGTTGCCCAAAAACTTGGTAGATGTTGGATTGGTTGCGATATAAACAAAGGTGCAATTCAAGTAACCAGCAAAAGATTACAAAAGATAATTCTTAATCAAATTAATAGTGATAAAGAAAATAAACAGCAAAGCCTTTTAAAAGAAAAGAAATTTATACCAAAATATAACACTTTTGCCGTTTATAAAGTCAATGACTATGACCTTAAACTATTAAAAACCGAAGCCATTGAACTTGCAGTCCATCACATTGGAATTCAGAGAGTTAGAACTGATAGATTTTTTGATGGATATTTAGGAAAAAATCTTGCAAAAATTATTGATTTTAATCATCCTTTAACCTTACTAGATTTACAATTAATTCAAGACGAATTAAAGAAAAGACCAAACGAAGATAGAGATATAACTATAGTCTGTCTTGGGAAAGAATTAGCAGTTGATCCCTGGGTTGAAGAATGGAATAAAAAACATCCTGTAAATAAAATTAGATTAATTGAATTAAAAACGGATAAAAAATACGGTAATTTCTTAATCCACAAACCAGCAGAGGCAAAAGTAAAAGTTGAAAGAACTGCGAAGAATAAAGCATTAATAAAAATTCAAAACTTCATTTCCCCCACAATTATTGAACGTCTTAATATTGACAATAAACTCTTTAAAGTAAAAATCCCTGATTTCAGAAGTATGATAGATACGGTCTTAATTGATACAAATTATAATGGCAATATCTTCCATATTGTCTATTCTGATGTTCCCGAGAAGAAAAACGATTTAATTAAAGGAAAATATGAAATAGAAATTCCTGCAGATAAAGCAAAAATTGCTATAAAAATTATTGACATGCTCGGCGAAGAAGTTTTAAATGTTTTTGTGATTTAACAAAATATTAATAAGGAAAATTGGAAAAGTCCTCATTTTATTATAGATTTTTTTGTAGGGGGAATTAAATTGGATAAAATAGAACTAATTCGAGATTTAATCGATAAAACTGAAAAGCTTCCTAATCGAAATGAGGGGGAATTAGATTCTCTTATAAGAACAGCAAAAATGAGAATAAGAAAAATATTTGAAGATTCTAGTACCTATTTAGATGATTTAGAAGTAATTTATTATTCTTATTGGGCTGGTATAGATGAAAATGTCACTGATGAAAGTTGGTCCGAAGGTCAAAGTAAAATGTTGAATCTTCTTAAAACAATGGAAGAAGACTTAACATTAGATGTAAACAAGACAATAAAGAAAGATAGAACAAAATTATCTAATAAAATATTTATAGTCCATGGGCATGACGAGGAAATGAAACAAGCGGTAGCTAGAATAGTTGAAAAGATTGGTCTTGTACCTATTATTTTACATGAACAACCAAACAAAGGCCGGACTATAATTGAAAAATTTGAAGATTATAGTGATTTAAATTTTGCTATAGTGCTTCTTTCTCCAGATGATATAGCATATCCAAAAGATAAACCACCAGAAATTAAAGAATTTAGAGCCCGACAAAATGTTATTTTTGAACTTGGTTTTTTCGTCGGTAAGTTAGGAAGGGAACATGTATTTATTCTTTATAGAGAAGAGCATAATTTTGAGTTCCCTTCAGATTATTTAGGCATTTGTTATACTCCTTACGATAGCAAAGGTCGGTGGCGATTTGATTTGATAGGAGAACTTAACTCTTGTGGTTATAATGTTGATGCAAATAAGTTAATTGGAAAATGAAATTTAAAGAAATAACGCTTAATCTAAAAGCCAATCAGATAAGGATTCCTTGGTCTATTTATTATGATATTTATATTAATTAGGTTTTTGATTATGTATAAAATCAATCTTCAGAAATATGTTTACGAGCTTTCTTCTATCCATTCTTTTTATATTTACAGCAAATATGCTTTTGAAAATGATAATCTTAGACAAGAAATTATTGAACAAGAATATAAAAATATGCTTAATACAGCATTATCTTTTGTTAAAGACGAAGAAAAAGCTGCAAGATTAATCAAGCAATCTGAGAAAAATATAAGAGATCAGGTAGAGAGGAATATTGGTAAAGACTTAGAAATTTTACGACGACAATTATTAGAGGCTTCATATTCGATAGTTGAAAAATTTTTATGTCATTTAGTCCGAGTTTATCTATATACTTTTCCCCAGATTCTGAAAAATACTAAAAAGGAAGTTCCTTTTCAGACGATAGTAGATTTAAAAGAAAATGATTCTATTTTTGACCATATTGTAGAAAAGGAGATCGAATATTTTAGTAGACTTAGTTTACAAGAGAAAAAGAAATATTTGGAAAAAAATCTAAAACTTACAAAACAAAATGAATTGTGGAAATATGAAGGCATGGAATTATGGAAAGACATAGATGAAAAGCGACAAGCAATAGTTCATAAAGAGGAAACGCCAAATATATCAGAAGAATATTTGTCATCAGCTATTTTTTATTGGAATCGTTTAATGATGGGTATTGCCATATATGCAAAAATTGACCAAGGAATTAATTTTGAATGGAAAAATTATAGTGAATTTATACCTGGCAAAGATAATCCTACATTGAGATAATATAATTTAGGATTGTTATACACATTCAAGCAGAAAAATAAAATACCATTAAATAAATAGGAAGACATCCCATTTTCTTAGAGAATGAATATTTAACTTTTAAATTAAACAAATAGGGAAGGTGTAACAAGTCAATAATGTGACAGGTTTTTATTTCCCCCGGAATAATAATAAGGACAGACACCTATTTTTATGGAAGAAAATGGGGTCGTGTTTCACAAGTTCACAATTCTATTTTGTGAACCCTAGCCCTGAAAGCTTATATATAATATATATTTTTATTTAATGATCGAAGAGTTACGGAAACAAAGAATCCTAATAAAGTAATGGAGGGAGTTTATGGCTAATAAAAAGATTAATTTTTTCATTGAACAAGTAAACTTACGCATTTTACTTTTAGCATTATTTATGGCTATTATTGGATTTGTTTTATTATACCTTTCATCTTCTGAAGAATTTTGGCGAGATCATGAAACTTGGCAAGCTGTAGTAAAAAATATAAGCGGTTTTCTAGTAATTACCGGAATAATAACTCTTCTATGGGAACTTTGGGTAAAAAGGTCATTTTTAGATGAAATATTGGCTAAAGTGCGAGTAGCTGAAGAAATAAAATTAGCAGGAATCGTTAGAATTACTGATGCTTGGCATCGTGATATAGATTGGGAATCATACTTTAGCAATGTTAAAAAGCTTGACATTTTCTTTGCTTATAGTCATACATGGCGTAGCAATTATGATGAGCAACTTAAAGGAATCGTCAAACGAAAGGATGTGCGAATCCGTGTAGTCTTGCCTGACCCTGAAGATACCCAAGTTATATCTGAACTGGCTAGACGTTTTAACTATACTCCCGAAAAAATTAGAGATTTAATAATCGAAGCAAAAGAGTATTTTATGGATTTAAAGCGAATTGCTGCTAATGATGGTACACAAATTAATATATGGTTTTTGCCCGCTTCTCCACAGTTTGCTTTTTATCGTTTTGATCGTATAGCTATTTTTACTTTATACAGCCATTCTCGAGAGCGAACCCCAGTTCCAGCCTTTGTTTGTGAGATGGGGGGAACGCTATATGATTATATCCGTAAAGAGTTTGAAGCGATGATAACTGAGGGTGGGCTTGCTAAATGTGTTACGAAGGAGGAGAATTAATCCAATGCATCGTTCACATTCTA
>Ga0307422_1001734_pt1 | contig 11234 bp, 12 predicted proteins | sample SalMarWE160290MG_FD_202153 | JGI IMG/M metagenome (GOLD analysis project Ga0307422, IMG submission 202153) | Salt marsh sediment microbial communities from the Plum Island Ecosystem LTER, Massachusetts, United States - WE1602-90 | ecosystem: Environmental > Aquatic > Marine > Intertidal zone >...
CTCCTTTGTGAAAGGCAATGCCTGATCAAGACCGGCATAAAATTCGTGATTTCCAGTCACGGCGAATTTACCATAGGGGGTAGGGACGTCCCTCAAGGGTTCGGCGAGGCCCCTGAGGTTGTCGATCTGACCGTCAACCAGGTCCCCGGTGGAGACCAGGATATCGGGCGCCGCCCGCTTCACTTCGTTGAGCATACGGGTCAACCGGCCTCCCCGCACAATCAATCCCAGATGGACATCGGAGATCTGCACAATGGTAAAAGTACCGACCGCCTTAGGGACCTTTATACTCTTGATGGTCACCTCTTCGCTGCGGATGGATAGTGCCTCAAACGAACCGTATGTCGCGATGACTACCGCGACCAGGAAGGGGATGAAAAAGGCAAGGCGGGGTGAGGGAATGAGGAAAGAGAGGTTCGTCCGCAGCACGATCCCGCAGACAGAAACGACAAGGCGATAGAGATCGACGCAGAGCGATGAGGCGAAGAAGAAGAATATCAAACCCAACCAGGTATATCCGATATACGACAGGGGACGGGCGAAAAACTCCAGTCCGTGTCTCTCCGATACGCGCACCAGGAGCGGTGCACAGACCATGAGGGCCATAAAGAGTAGGAGGACGACGGTGGCCTCCGCCCCCAACGCGAAGGCACCCTTGATCTTGAGGAATACGTACAGGTGTAACACACCATAAAGGAGAAAAAAGGTAAGTAAAAAAAGGATCATGACATTCCCCTTTGTTTCATCGTCTCAGTTTGCATTGTTAATAACATACACATATCATAGCGCCCCCGCCGCGACAAGCGCAAGGCCGTCATGGGGGAATCCCCCATAAACCGTTGTTCGCCATGTCTGCATGGATAACGGCTCACCAGGAAACATAACCATCATACAAATACATCCAATTCATCATAATTTTATGATACATATAATGAGGAGATGATCTATAAGGTGAGAAAAAATAGAGGCGCAAGGGATGATTAATACAGGTTTGCACAAGGTGGTTTACAAGGTCTACGATGGAACGATATGGAAAAGTTGTGCATAACTAAAGGGTAAAGGTCCGATGTTAGAATTATTGTGTTCATTAGATTAAAATTTATGTAAGCATTTATTTTTATTTAACTTTTTTAATGCTTTAATATTAGGCAATTAATTATTTCCCTGTAAAAATAGAGACATCAGGCACTTTTCAAGCGACTTTTCCACATGTTTTAAAGAAGTATGGTGGATTATTTCTTCCCCCGGGTATCCTTATGGGCGGTCCACGTTGAGCTTGCCCTGTCGATACCCCTCCAAGTCGAGGGCCACCCCCCGAAACCCTATCTCGCCGAATTGGCGTGAAATCTCCTCACGGAGGTCGAGGATCCTCTGGCCCTCCTCTTTGGCCACCTCGATACTCGCGGTATCCCTTGAGAGCAAGCGAACCCGGACCAATTCGAGCCCCAGATTGCGCAGAAAGATCTCGGCCTCCCCTACCATCCTCACCTTTTCCTGGGTAATGGGCTCTCCAAAGGAAATTCTGGTGGCAAAGCAGGCAGCTGGGGGGCGCTCAAACCCCGGTATGCCATACCTCTGTGAGTATTCCCGAATCGCCTCCTTGGTAAATCCCAGCTCTCGCAAAGGGGTGAGGATACCCATCTCCTCTTCAGCCCTCATGCCAGGACGAAAATCAGATTTATCGCTGGCATTGGTCCCGGTGAGCAGAGGGTGATCTGCAGGTCTCTCCTGCAGTATAGTCTCAAGGAGTTTTTTCTTACAAAAATAACACCGCTGCGGCGGGTTGGCCGTAATGCGCTCATCGTCCAGGATAAAGGAGCCGTCTAGGAGGAGGTGCTGGATACCCCTGGTGTGGCAGAAATCGCGGGCAAAGTCGAGCTCCCACGGAGGAGTCAGGGGGGACTGAATGGTCAGGGCAACTACCTTTTCTTGACCCAAGATACTAGCGCTTATGGCCAGGAGGAAGGTGGAGTCCACACCCCCTGAATAGGCGATGGCCACCCCACCGAGCCCTCTCAGATACTCTTCCAGCGCCCCGATCACCTACCCTCCCCGCGCCTGTAACGTCTTGTAGATACATCTGTCCATGACCACCTTGAGCCCAGCCCTCTCAGCGCTTTCTCCCCGTTGTCTTGAGCGTGGTCACCCCCCTTCCCTTTTCCGCCTCACCCAGCCCATCTATTTTTTTCTCAAGCTTCTCTATTCTCCTCATCAGCCGGTCCAAGACCTCTTTGACAGGGTCTGGCATCAGGTGATGGTTGAGGTCTACAAACTCCTTGATTTGATGTTTCCCTGCCGGTTTTGCTGGAATCCCTATCGCCGTGGTACAGGGGGGGATATCCGTCACAACAACAGATCCCGCTCCTATTTGGCATCCATCACCTATGATGACCGGGCCGAGGATGATCCCGCCGGCACCGATGACTACGTTGTTACCTATGGTGGGGTGTCGCTTTCCTTTCTTCAACGAGACCCCACCAAAGACCACCCCTTGGTAGATCGTCACATCGTCTCCGATTTCAGAGGTCTCACCGATGACCACACCGGCACCGTGGTCGATAAAAAACCTCTTTCCGATATGAGCCCCCGGATGAATCTCTACGCCGGTAAAGAGGCGATTGACGTGAGACAAAAGGCGAGCGAAAAAACGGAACCTTTTCCTCCAGAGCGCATGGGCGACACGATGGAGCCAGATCGCATGCAGCCCAGGATAGCAGCAGATGACTTCCCCGACGCCCCTGGCCGCAGGGTCCCTATCAAAGACCATCCGTACATCTTCTCTAACCGTGCGGAACATCGTCAATTTCTCCTAACAGGGAAAGATAGCGCTCACCGGTATCGCAAAAGAGGACGACGATCGTCTTGTCTCTCACCTCCTTATCTATCTGGTGTGCGGCCTTCATGTTCGCACCCGAGGAGATGCCGGCAAAGATCCCCTCCTCCCGCGCCAGCCTCCTGGCCATTTCTTTGGCCTCTTCGGTCGTCACCTGAATGATGCGATCGATGAGCCCAGCATCTAAGACATCGGGAATAAAACCCGCACCGATCCCCTGGATCCCGTGACTCCCTGGAGAACCGCCAGAAAGCACTGGACTCTCCGCAGGCTCGACAGCGACGATCGTTATCTCCGGCTTCCGCTCCTTCAGAATACCCCCAACCCCGGTGATGGTACCTCCCGTACCGACGCCGGCAATAAAGTAATCCACACCCCCTTCGGTCGCCCCCCAGATCTCCTCGGCAGTGCCGCTGCGGTGGGCAGCGGGGTTGGCCGGATTCTTGAATTGCTGCGGCATAAAGGCCTTGAGTTCTTTGACCAGCTCCTCCGCCCGCTGCACCGCACCTCTCATACCGTTCTGCGCCGGCGTCAAGACGATCTCCGCCCCCAGTATGCGGAGGATCTTCCTCCTCTCGATGCTCATGCTCTCGGGCATGGTGAGGATGAGCTTATAACCCCGCGCCGCACAGACAAAGGCAAGGGCAATACCGGTGTTGCCGCTGGTGGGCTCGACAATCGTATCCCCTGCCTTGAGAATTCCCTGGCGCTCGGCTGCCTCAATCATCGCCAACCCAATCCTGTCCTTCACAGAAGCAAGGGGGTTGAACATCTCCAATTTGGCAAGCACGAGATTTTGCCCCGTCGCAAGGCGGTTGATACGGACCAACGGCGTCGCACCAATCAGGTGGGTTATGTCATGAGCATATTGCATTGTTTTCCTGACGTCTGGACAGATACCTCACCTAACCTGAGTAATTACTACAGCCTCACCTCCATGGCCGCATAGGGGCACGCCTTGACACAGAGCTCACAGGCCACACACTTCTCAGGCAAAAAATCCACCTCCCCATTCGTTGTGTTTAAGACCAGGGCATCCGAAGGGCATATGGCCACACAGACCCCACAGTGGACACAGGCATCTTCCCTTCGGGTAATATCCCTGCTCAAGTTCTCGATTCTGATGTTTAATTCCTTGAGATAAGCGAGAGCCTCCCCAACATCCTTTTTCCCCCCCTGGAGTTCTAAAACGAGGAGACCTCCTTCAGGAGGGGCTATGGAGGCCTTGAGGATATTAAACTCCAGGTTGTATCGTTTAACCGTGTTGGAGATGATGGGTTGATCAATCAACTCTGAAGGAAAATATAAGACTACTCTCCGCGAAATCATCGCTGCCTCCTTTATTTATTGCTCTACCGGCCTCTCGCGAAAGGCCTTGAAGGTTATTCCCGACTCTTTCCCCGGGAGCCGTTCTACCGGTTCAGTCAGCAAGAACTTTCCTTTCTCGATCCACTCTTTTAAGAGCTTGGCGATTTCCCGTGCCCGAGACAAGCTGGAGATGGAACCAGTGGGAATTTCCTTATCATCAATGGTTATTATCCCGCTTCTCAGTTCCCTATAACTGACCTCCCCAAGGATATCCGGTTTTGCCTGCGGATAGGCCTCGCTGTAGTCAACAATGGGGGCCAGTATATCTTCATCACTGACAGAGGTAAAAAGGGCCATCTCCTCATCCAGGATGGGGATGGGGATGCCAACGCCGACGCTGAGGCTGGCCCCATAACCGCACATGCTCACCCCCCTCAGATAGCGTGGGCTCATCCCCTTGAGGTCTCCGATCACGCTGAGGGTCCCCCCCGACCTCGTGGGCACCTCGCGCTCCGTCCGGGGTGCCGAGGGGTTGTGCTGAGTCCCCTGCCACGCAACAAATCCCACCCCGCCCCCCAAAAATATGCGGGTTCCTATCCCGATGGTCCGGTAGAGGGGATCATTCATCAGGGGAGAAAGCCCCCCTGCGCTGCAGTAATTGGCATTACCCAATTTCGGTTTCAAGATCCCCATATAGGTGTAAATGGCTTTATCTGCAAGGTTCACAGCCACATTATAGTTCTGATAGGCATTTCTCACGTTAAAGAGCACCGCCTCATTCACATCTTTAATATTCAACCAGCTCATGAGCTCTCGTCGGGGGTAACAATCCGTCCCGTAGGCAGAAGCCTCCAACACGATGTCTTTACCTGAGACGAATTCTTCGATGACATGACCCCCACCATAGCGAAACTCACCGGGGTGGATCTTATTGCGAGGATCGTCCGCAGGAAGTTTCCCAGCTCCCAAATAGATGTCTACTGCGGCAATCCCCGTATAGGCAGGCACCCCATTGAGGGTACACGTACCCCCCCCCAGTTTGATCTTCGGTTTGGTATGACCAACATTGAGATACATACCGCTTGAACACATGGGGCCAAAGGTCCCGGTGGTCACCACATCCACCTCTTGGTAGGCTTTTTTGACCCCTTTCTTGGCAACGAGTTCAGTCATCTCCTCAGCGGTCACCACGACTGCCTTGCCTGCTTTGATCTTTTCGTTTATCTCTTGAATGGTCCTGGGCATTGTTATCTCCTTCTCTTCAACTCACGGCACTACGTGAACTTATCGTCTCTGATAGATATCCTTTATCCTTCCCCTCTCATCATCTCTTCGTTGTCTGTCCCCTTCTCGCCCCAGAAGGGGGACATGCCTCTTAAACGCTCCGCGATCCGGGGGAGAACCTCCAGGACAGCATCGACATCCTCCTCCGTGTTGAACTTGTTGAGGCTCAGGCGCAGGCTCCCATGGGCAACCTCAGGGGTAAGGCCGATGGCCACCAGGACATGGGACGGATCGGAGGAACCAGCGCTGCACGCGGAGCCCGAGGAGGCCAAAATCCCTTCAAAATCGAGACTGAGAAGGATGCCCTCCCCCTCTATCCCCTTGATACAGCAATTCAGGGTATTAAAAAGTCTGTTTTGAGGGTGTCCATTGACAATCACCTCTGGGATGCGCTCCAGGATCCCCCTCTCCAGTTTATCCCTGAGAGAGCGGATCCTTCGCTCATTTTCCACCATCTCACCCAGGGCAATCTCCGCTGCCTTACCCAACCCTATGATCCCGGGAATATTCTCCGTGCCGGCGCGTAGATTCCTCTCGTGGTGTCCTCCGTGCACGAGGGGATCAATCTGTACCCCTTTATGCACATATAGGGCACCGATACCCTTGGGGCCATACATCTTGTGCGCGGAGAGGGAGAGGAGATCCACAGTCAAGACCTTGACGTCAAGAGGGATCTTCCCCGCTGCTTGAACGGCATCGGTATGGACGTAGATGGCATGCTCATGGGCAATACGTGCCACCTCCTCGATGGGTTCAATGGTACCTATCTCGTTATTTGCGTACATAATGCTGATGAGGATAGTATCATCCCTCATGACCTTTATGAGAGTCTTGGGATCGACCATGCCGTATTTGTCCACGGGGAGATAGGTAATATCAAACCCGAAACCCTCCAGATACTCACAGGAGTTCAAGACGGCGGGGTGTTCTATCTGAGAGGTGATGATGTGTCTCCCCTTTTCACGCAGGGCATAGGCCACCCCCTTCACCGCCGCATTGTCGGCCTCGGTCCCCCCCGAGGTAAAGAAAATCTCCGCAGGATCGGCATTGATGAGTCGGGCGACGTTTTCCCTGGCCTCCTCGACACCCTCCCTCACTTCGTGGGCGAACCGATAGATGGCCGATGGGTTGGCAAATCGCCCGGCAAGATAGGGCGCCATTGCCTCCCGTACGAGGGGGTCAAGGGGCGTGGTCGCATTGCTGTCTAGATAATGTATACCCTCCATCCATTCTACTCCCGCATCTTTCCCTTTTTTCTCTCCATGAGTTTTTGCAAGCTCATGTTTTCTAAGGTGTCTTTTAAAACATCACTCAAGTCCTTCCAGAGATATCTGCTCGTGCAACCCGGGCTCTTGGGACAGGCATCAGCACTCTTCACGCACCCCACCAAAGAGAAATCTTCATCGTACGCCTGCATGATCTTAAAGAGGGTTACTTCCTGCGGCCGCACGTTGAGCATATATCCCCCCTTGGCTCCCCTAAAACCCTTGATGATCCCCTTCTTCTCAAGGGGGACGGCGAGCTGGCGGAGATAGAGGGGTGAGACCCCCATTTCCTTGGCAAGCCCGGCGGTACTGACAACTTCGCCCTTTTGGGCCAGCGTCACCACCATCCTCACACCATACCGTAACATCGTCGGTATCTTCATCACCGATTCCTCGTTCCTTATTGTGATAATTTAGCTAACATTTGTCAAGGCATTCATCATGATGTCTTTGTCACCCACTGGCTAAAGAGCCACCTTTGACCACAAGGCCACCTTCGGCGGGGATCGCGCCCCGCCTCTGGGGGTGCAACCCCGTATCATTCGGTTTCTTTACAAGGATGGGGTGTGGCTTGGCGGCAGATCCAATAGCCTTAAGTTATAGCAAAATCCTATTACCTGACTGTTACATATTGATATTTGTAATTTGACTTATTTAATTTTTTTATATATAAACCGCAGGAGAAACCATTGATAAATCCACTGAAATAAAAGGAGGCACAGGGTGAAATGTTGAGAAAATTCTTTGCATCACGGTGGGGCATTATCAGTGTCGGTGCCTTTATCGGGGTCTTCGCCACCCTCCTGCAGAAGTGGGGGAACCCCGGCAATATGGGGATCTGTGTGGCCTGTTTTGAGCGGGATATTGCCGGTGCCCTGGGAATCCATCGTGCAGCCGTGGTCCAGTACATGCGGCCGGAGATCATCGGATTTGTACTGGGTGCGCTCATCGCCGCCTATCTCTTTAAGGAATTTCGTCCCCGGGCGGGCTCGGCGCCCATTGTGCGGTTTGTGCTGGGGGCCTTCGCCATGATCGGGGCCCTGGTCTTTCTGGGGTGTCCGTGGCGAGCCATGTTGCGCCTGGCCGGTGGGGACTGGAACGCCATCTTCGGCATGCTCGGCCTCATCGGCGGTATCTGGATCGGGACGTTGTTTCTCCGGGGAGGATACAACCTGGGGCGTACCCAGGAGACCTATACCTCGGTGGGGTGGCTCCTGCCGCTAACCATGCTGGGGTTCCTCTGCCTCATGCTCATCTTCCCTCAGGTGCAGGGACAGGAAAAAAGTGGGGTCCTTTTCTACAGCCTCAAGGGCCCGGGGTCCCAACATGCCCCGCTCTTTATTGCACTGGGTGTGGGCCTTGCCGTGGGAATTCTGGCCCAGCGGACCCGATTCTGCACCATGGGGGCCTTTCGGGACCTTATCCTATTTCGTCAGACCCATCTCTTTTCAGGGGTCGTTGCCTTAGTGGTAGTCGCCTTTATCACCAACCTGATCCTCAAGCAGTTTCACCCCGGCTTCGCCGACCAGCCGGTAGCACACACCATGGAGGTCTGGAACTTCGGGGGGATGGTCCTGGCCGGCCTGGCCTTTGCCCTGGCCGGGGGATGTCCGGGGCGTCAGCTGTTCCTGGCCGGCGAGGGGGACGGCGATGCAGCGGTCTTTGTCCTGGGGATGATCGTGGGGGCCGGTTTTGCCCACAACTTCGGTCTGGCCAGCTCTCCCAAGGGTGTGGGTCCCCATGGGATCGCCGCGGTGATTATCGGTATTATCGTCTGCCTGTTTATCGGCTTCACCATGAGAAAGAAGGTTGCCTAAAGGAGGAATAGCGATGAGCGATATTGTAGATGCCAGGGGACTGTCATGTCCCCAGCCCGTCTTGATGACCATGGAGAAAATAAAGAAAGTAAAAAAGGGGGAGGTTGCGATCCTGGTTGATACCGATACCTCCAAAGAGAACGTATCGCGGGCCGCAACGAGCCAGGGGTGGAAGGTCAAGGGCGTCAAGCCGGACGGCACCGGGTATAAAGTTACGATCACAAAAAAAGTAAACGGCGAATGAAAAAATCCTCGGTGATCTATCTCGACAACGCAGCGAGCTCCTGGCCCAAGCCGGATGAGACATGGCAGGCCATGGAGCACTTCATGCGCTCTGTCGGCGCCAATCCGGGACGCTCAGGGCACCGCCTCTCCATCGAGGCCGGCCGCATCCTCATCGAGGCCCGCGATGCCCTGGCCGAGCTCTTCGGTATCGATAATCCCTTGCGCATCGTGTTTACCCGCAATGCCACCGAGTCTCTCAATCTGGCCATTTACGGCATTCTCAGACCCGGTGATCACTGCGTCACTACCAGCATGGAGCACAACTCCGTAATGCGCCCCTTGCGGGCCTTGGAGCAAAAGGGCCTCGAGGTCACCGTCGTGCCCTGCTCTCCTCAAGGGGAGTTCGATCCTCAGGAGATCAAAAAAAACATCAGGGCAAATACCAGACTTATCGTCACAACTCACGCCTCTAACATCATCGGGACCCTGATGCCCGTTGCAGAGGTCGGCGAGATCGCCCGTACACATGGTATACCGTTCTGCATCGACGCCGCCCAGACGGCCGGCGCTTATCCCATTGATGTCACAAAAATGCGCGTCGACCTCCTCGCCTTCACCGGCCACAAATCCCTCTATGGACCTCAAGGCACCGGGGGCCTATACATCGGGGAGGGCTTGGAGAAAAAACTGGAACCACTCATGCGAGGTGGCACCGGCAGTCGCTCAGAATCCCAGGAACAACCCGACTTTATGCCCGACAAGTACGAGAGCGGCACCCCCAACACGGTGGGGATTGCCGGTTTAGGGGCCGGGGCACACTTTTGCCTTGCGCAGGGCGTTGCCCACATCCGGGCCAAAGAAGAAGGGATAACGCGCATGCTCATCGAGGGACTACGTTCCATCCCCGGCGTCACCCTCTATGGGTACGGGGATGCAAAAAGGCAAGTGGCTATTTGCTCCTTCACCATCCGCGGCCTGACCCCCTCAGAGGTGACCATGGAGCTCGATGAGGAATTCAATATCATGAGTCGGCCTGGGCTCCACTGTGCCCCTGCAGCCCACCAGACCATCGGCACTCTCCCCCAGGGGACCGTGCGCCTAAGCCCCGGGTACTTCAACACTAAAGAGGATATCGCGTGTGCCCTGGATGCGGTGGGGAAGATCTCCGCCCGCTCCCGCTGACAAGGATAGCTCATGACTCGGAGGTTGACGGACGACGGCCGTCAGATTATGCTTTGAGTAGAGGGTCCTATGGTGAAGGATAAACAGACGAACTCGTATGGCGTAGTGCTTTTTCACTCTACCAGTGGGGCGCTGCTGGCGGAAAAGCTCCTAAAAAAAGTGGGGATAGCATATAAAATCATCCCTGTGCCCCGCCACCTCAGCTCAGACTGCGGGGTCTGTATCCGCTTTTCCAAACAGGATGAATCTCAGGTCAAAAAAACCCTGACAGACAAGGTCGAAGTCCAGTCCTTCTGTGCACTGTAACTGGACGACCTTTGGGGCATCGTATATTCATCTGCAAATTAGACCCAACAGAACATTTTGATCTTTCGAAAAAATCTTGACTAAGTTAAACTTATGTGCCATTTTACGGACACAGAACCAGTAACCTGGGCAAGAGATAAATATACGATGGACGTGCGCGAAGATAATGTGAGCAAGAAAGATCTGCAATCCCTAAAGGAAGAAATTATCCACCAATTTCATATGATTTCTGAGGGATTGATCGATCAGATAAAGCTCCTATCTGAGGGGCATACCGGAATTATCAATCGGTTTGATCGAATGGAAAAAGAGAATGAACACCAGCATTCAGAGACCCGCGCACTCATCAAGCTCTCGTTTTCAGAAATGGACAAACGACTCTCTGATTTGGAATCACAGGTAAAGGATTTGCAACAGTGGAAAAAGCGGGTTGAAGCAAGGCTTGAGCGTTAAAGCCGTCATTCCACCCTCGATAATTCAGCTTCGATCACCGCAGCAAAAAAAGCGGTTTTTTTTGGCCTAATCCTTCATCTTCGGTACTACTTTTAAGAAAAAGAGGGGATAGCGTATAAAATCATCCCTGTGCCCCGCCACCTCAGCTCAGACTGCGGGGTCTGTATCCGCTTTTCCAAACAGGATGAATCCCTGGTCAGAAAGGCCCTCGCAGAAAAAGTAGAGATTCAGTCCTTCTGTGCCCTTTAACTGTCACCTTAAAGAAATTGCTCCCGGATAACCCCCTGATCAGGAGCCATGGCCAAAGACAATTTCCTCTGGATTGATTTGTTAGATATTAATAATGCTTCATTCCCAACTTATCTGCCCAATGCTCAGGATATCCTTTGTAGTAGTTCGCCCATTTTGTTTTGTTTAGCCCGTAATAAATAAAACTATAAACGACTCTTGAAATTGATGGAATTCCAACAAGAATCAGATATAACGGACCACAAATCAATGATTGAATCGTGTGTCCATATTCGTGCTCTTTATTGTTGGGAGCTATCGGTACTATTGCAT
>Ga0307422_1001736_pt1 | contig 11232 bp, 18 predicted proteins | sample SalMarWE160290MG_FD_202153 | JGI IMG/M metagenome (GOLD analysis project Ga0307422, IMG submission 202153) | Salt marsh sediment microbial communities from the Plum Island Ecosystem LTER, Massachusetts, United States - WE1602-90 | ecosystem: Environmental > Aquatic > Marine > Intertidal zone >...
TCCGTTTGTGCGTCCTGAATGGTTTGGCGTTGATTATGAAACTGATTGTACTGCATCTGTTCAAAAGGCAATAAATTCGGTTGTTTCTGGTGGAGTAGTTTTTTTATCGGGAGCATCATACACAATAACAGGTCCATTAACAAATAATTCAGGTGCCTTAATTGTAAATCATAGTGAAACCGACATATTAGGTTTGCTTGATGCTATTTATGAAAAAAAAATGCAGATAGGGGCGACTCAATTGCAGCTTGCTTACGGAGCAAGTATAAAACTTGAATCTGATGGAACGGTATGGCTTATGTTCGGTGCGACGTTAAATAGGGGTACAGATGTTCAATTGGCATAAGGTGTTTTATGAATAAACCTATTTTATTATTATTAGTTATAATAAGTTTTGTTTACTCAAGAGAAACAACAAACGACACTATTACTGCACGCACAAAACTTAAAATAGAAACAATTATTGAGACAACATCTCCCAAACATTTTTTGTCAATTGAAAATGGCAGTTATGAAGTTAAAATGTTTAATTATGACAGTGCCGGGGTTGACAGTGCCAGGGCTTCCAGTGTTGCCGACACTGCTCTACACACACCTGACTCGGTTAGGGCATCCCATGTTTCCGATACTTGTCTTAGTAGTATAACTGCTGACAGTACCAGAGCGTCACATGTTGCAGATACGGCCTTAAACACTCCTGACAGTGTGCGGGCATCACATGCTTCAGATACGGCTTTAAATACACCTGATTCTGTTAGGGCTTCCCATGTTTCCGACACTGCTTTACATACACCTGATAGTGTTAGAGTTTCATTGACATCTGGAATTTCTGAAATTTCTAAAGTGTCTTTATATGCTGATACAGCCGGTTATGCTCATATCACCGGAGCAGTAGACTCTTCAAGGGCGGCATGGAAGGCTGACAGTTCTGGGTTTGCCGACAGTTCCAGGGCTTCCTATGTTTCCGACACCGCACTGAACACTCCCGACAGTGTAGGAAAATCGGACTCATCAAATTACGCTTACGATGCTGAACATACTGACTCGGCCGACATTGCAGCCGACGCCCACTTAATCGGAGGCCATGATACGACATGGATTGACACCGTTGGCGATGGTGCTCAAAACGAATTGTTTTTAAAACTTGACCAGACTACTCCGCAGACGGTTGATAATGGAGTTCCAGTAATAATAAATGGCCTTACTATAGGGACTGAAACGCAAAATACATTTGTTGATTCAGAGACAGTAACCACCGATAACATTAGAGTAAATACTACAACTCAGTTAGCCCTTGTTGACGTATGGTCAAGTGCTTCTGATTTTCCGTCATATCAAACATCTGTAAACGCAAATCCTATTCCAGGAGTAATGGGAAGGTCTGCAAATGGTACAATTGCAGTACCAACGGCGATAGCTGCAAATAAGTTTTTATGTGCAATTGCTGGTAGGGGGTATAATGGATCTGATTTTTCAGGTTTAAGCAATGGCGTAATTGCAATTAAATCGGGGGAAACATTTACACCGACAAAAAGTGGTACTTTCATTACTTTTGAGACAACAGCGGTTGGTCAGGCAGCAAGGACCGAAAAGGTACGGATAAATGATAAAGGTAATGTTGGAATAGGTAAATTTACTGGTGTAGCAGAAAAGTTAGAAGTTGCTGGAAATATCGCTCATACAGATGATAATCAGTATGATTATTTCGGAGCAGCAAAAGATGGTGGAATAACTCACGACGGAAACAACATGATTTATAATAGTCGGCTTATTGGTACCGGAGATCATCATTTTCTTGAGGGTTTAATTTATGCTGAAAATATTCCTGAAAGCGGAAGAGACACTGTTTTAATTGACAGTGCAGGATATTTTAAAAAGAGGTATTGCCCGATTATAAGTGCAGGGCTTGACGATTACCTAAAACTCGACCAGACTACACCGCAGACGGTTTCAAACGGTGTACCGATTTTTAGTTCTGGATTGAGTATAAATAAATCCACGTTTGAGAATTGGAATTCTCAATATGGAACTATACAATTGGGAGGCAATTCAGCTATACTTGGCACAATTGCCGAGGGGGCAACATCAAGATTTTTTATGACAGATAATGCATATTTTACTCCATCGGGATGGTATAGGGTATCTACGGATGAGACATCATTAATAGGTTTACTTGATGGTAGCATCCGTTTTTATACTAATGGTAGTGGTAATCAAGATGAACTTTTTACTCCGACTGAGAGAGTACGGTTTAATAGCGATGGAGTTGTGGCAATACTCACCACACCGCCAACCAGCAACGGAACAATATTAACCTATAACGAAGATACCGTTTCCGTTTCTGATTTCACCGTCACTCAAATTCTCGATACTCTGAACGTTCCGACGATCTGCCGAAACTTTACAAACGGCCATTTGATCAGAACAAATATTCCTAATGATTATGATTCGTGTAATATCGTTCTCACTTGGGAACGGATCAACCAAAACGTCGGACCGGGGGTAGTAAAAATATCCGCGACGTACAAACAGGCGGGAGGGTTCGCCGTTGGAAATTGTGGAGCAGTTGATTTAAGTAGGTATTTTACTCATTTAATACAGGATAGCATTTTCGTCTCCTATGGAGACGATGGGAATATATTTTTCTGGTGTAAAGAAACACCAGTGTTTTACCCGACAGCTAATAATACTTCTCGGTTTTCTATTTGGTGTGATCGTCAAAGTGCATCTATAACCTCTGTCAAGGATACGATTTTAAATACCGGCCCTCCGATCAGTCCTTATAAAATATCAGAAGCGGTAAACATAAACACATTTAACAGCTATTTATTGCACCGATTCATTCAACAGGGGTACAATTCAGAGCCGTTTTATGTCACTCAGGCAGCGTCGGACGGAATAATGTTTATCGGGATGAGCGACGTTGATGGTAATGTTGTTACCGACAGTGGTCCTCATATAAAAGTTATTGGAACTACTTTTGGCGGAACCGGTGACGGTGATATGGAAATATATGCTGGAACTGACGGCTCAATTTATGTGCAGCCCGACGCCCCCGGTACGTTTAATATTCGGGGTAACGCCAGTTTAATACTTGACCCGAACGGTGGGTATTACGAGGCTGGAGATAGCGCGTTGGTTGTCACTGCAGAAGGAAATTATAGTAATATTTTCAGTAATCTTATCCCATTGCGGCTGAATGGAAGTACAAATGGGGAAGGTATAGGTATAAAAATAAGTAATGACTCTGTTTGGGTAAACGGTGTCCTTGTCGAAGGAATACAGGATACGAATTACAGGGCAGAAGGTACGTCAAATATGATTGCGGCGTATGATGATGGTTTCAGTGGTGGAATTAATCTGCACCAAGTTATGCAGATGGAATACGTTCCTGACGGATACGACCAAATGAGAAACAGTTTAGACACGTATGTATTCAGGCCGTTCAACGCAACATCGTGGTTTCGCCCTTGGCTTGGTTTTACCCCTTCTCCTGATGGTAGTAGTGATATATCGTGGGGATTTCGACACGATGACAACGGCGGGATGGTTATAACATATACGGACAGTGGATCGGTTTACGATAGCCAAGACAGCGCGATATGCCTTGACGATACTGTTGCAGTTAGATTTACAAAAGACACAACATTCATTTTAAATAATCTTAAAGTATCCGGTGATTTTGCCGTGCCGTGCTCCCTTTACGACGGGGCAACGTTACGACAGGCAGGAACGGCAAAGGTTAAAACGGTGGCCGGAGTATGCCATATTACCTTACCGTACCTTACTGGTACGGTAACAGCGGCAACCTCGACATATATCAAATTCCCGAACGGTACAATACCGGCTCCTGCATTGAATGTTGCCGTTGTTTCGGTTGCCGTTAATTTTGGAGGTGTCGTATTTTTGGGAATGGCGGAGATTACCAATACATCAAGCAGTCAAATAAGATTAAAATCGGCTACCGGAGTTAATTTCGGAGCCGGGACATTAATTACCGTCTATCCTGATTTTTCTTTTCAGGTAGCAGAATGAGAGGTTGATAAATGAAAAACGTTTTTATTATGATTATGGTTTTATGTTTTGCCGTTTCAGGTGATTATGTTTTATCGTACACGCTCACTGATGCTCAGGCGGTAAGACTGAGTGCTGCAGTTATCGGGTTTAGACCGATACCTAAAATTAATACCGGAACGGAAGAAAATCCTGTATGGGAGGACAGTTGCGGTACTGTTCCTTGGGTTAAAAAGGTAATCAAGGATTATCTTAGAAATACAGTTTTGAGATGGGAGGAAAAACTATCTCAGGATTCTATTGTCATTCCGTCATGGAATGGAGAATAGATCAACCGGAATGTAGGCGGTGCCGGTATCCGCAATGTCTGTAATACGACAAGTAAACAGAAATAATTAACGCTAAACGAGAGGATAGTTATGAAACTCACGATTTTGGCGGCAGTGATTGCAGCATTGTTGATAATCAGTACCGTCGAAGCAGCTCTGGAACTTGATACTATTGTCGTTAACGAATGGAGACCGTCTCCATTTTTAGAGCTGAGAATAGGGGATACGGTCCCACTTGCAACGTGGATTGTTGTTTGTAAAGCTGGTAGTTGTGTTGATACTACGATAAGGATACGATATGTTAGGACAACCCGGTTTAACGGTACGGCTTGGAGGGACCACCTGGTAGGAATCCCGACAAACAAGCCGGATTCTTTACAGTTGATCAGTAGAGAGTATTTGTACGTTGTACCAAAACAGACCATACCGATAGCGGTAACAGATAGTGTAGTATCGGATACGGTTTTTGTCGAACCGTAAAACAACCGAGTGACCCCGGACGGTAGGCGGCAACCGGGGTCGAAATGCCGCGACGCTCAAAACAATGAGCAGAAATGAGAACTTAATGGACGCAAGGGATATACAACAGCTGAAGGTAATTCTCTGTTCATCTTACCAAAAACACGTTGACGATTCATTTATCGCGGTATGGAAGGAAATAAACGGTATGAAAAAAATGGTCATGGTTGCAATGGGAGGAGTAATATTACAGGCGTTGGTATTTATCGGTGCAGTTGTCTTAGTGATGATTCAGAAGGGGTGATTAATGAACAAGCTCAACCTATGGGACATTGCATATTTTTTCCCTTATATTGCCCTTGCTGCAAGATACAAAGAAGACTCCGGCGACGGGGACGGCGACCCATGGGATTTCATTGACGACCTCATTGAAAAATGGCTTCCCGGCGCACTGGTTACGAAAATGCCGGTAACTTCAAAACTTGATTTTTCGTATTCGATCGAGCATGAAAATAAATTATGTATCGTGAATCTTGGAACTGAGGGCGGACCGTTCGAAGCCGGTTGGATTTCCGATTGTTCTCCCCAGGTCGAACGAAAAGAATATTATGAACTCGGCGGCCACGTCGATTTTATAAAAGCCGGCGAACACGTCGGCAAATTCTTTGCTGACAAAATTTATTCCTATCGGGATAATTTTTACATTATCGGGCACTCAAGGGGTGGGCCTCGATCTATTGCTTCCGCGCGCTGGGCTCTTCGTGAACTCGGGGCAATGCCGCAGCGGGTTATCCCGTACTGTTCCCCACCGGTGTTTATTGCGTCCGCCGCAGATGAGTACGACAAATCAGGACTCGGGGCTGTTACCATCCGCCCGGTGATGTATAATGATCCGGTTGACGCAATCGGTATCCCGCTGTTAAAACACGTTGGAGTTGAGCTTAAACTCCCAAAGGTACGCTCTGCTGCGATACGTAAGCGCGGGCTGATCGGGCGGCTGGTGATGGGGCATGCGTATAGCTCGGTATTTGATGCTCTCTATGCCTACTGTAAAAAGCGCAGGATGGGACCGGAAATTAAATGGATTGAAGCTACCAGATGGGTAGCAAAAATATAAACTGAGGAGGCGGTATGAATGCACTGAAAAAGACACTGGCAAAATATTTTTTATCGTCCGACGGAACCTATTCCCTCGGTGCAATAAGCATTGCGGTGGTAGGGGTTGCGATTGGCTATGTGACGATTCAAAAGCTATGGCCTCTTGACGTTAACGATATCGGAGTGGTAGTGACGGCAGTTGGAACAGCTACCGGGCTTATCGGGGCTTACAGGCGGGTAGGCAGGTGAAAATCATTCCCGAAATAAACAGGATCTGGCAAACCGACACGGTAACGATAGGGATAATATCAGCTCCGGGGATGACACCGCTTTTTACTCTTGAGCTTCCATGGAAAAACAACCTGAAAAATATATCGTGTATTCCTGCTGGAATTCATCCAGTGGAAATTGTGGTTTCATCGAAAAATAAGGATATCGGAAAAGCGTATGAAATTATAGTTCCGGGTCGTGGTGATATACAAATACACATTGCAAATTACCCCCGGCAGATCCGGGGGTGTATTGCAATCGGGTATGAGGCTGATATAATCGGGGAAAGTATCGGAAATTCTGAGAAGGCAATTCGGTATTTTATGGGTTATATGTCCAGGGTTGAATGTGACAGAATAAGTATCATACCGACTCATTCATGGTAACCGAAGTTTTGCCGCACTCGACAACGTGTTCAATTAAATGTTTTCCTATCATCTTACTTGTAAATGCAATGGTGATAAACTGCATTTCGTTTTTAAATCCCTCACCTGTAGCCAGGGTTTCCGCAGTAGTTTTAATCATCTCCATAGACACCGTGTTTGATTTTTTATAATCACCGTCAGGCTTCAACGTTCTCCGGGCTGTTTCAACGTGAGCCTGGGCGGTAAATTTCGCCTTCAGGACATCTCCGGTGTAGACGGTTGAGAGTTTTTCATTCATTTCTTATTCCACCTTTCGTGTTTGATATTCATTAATTTACAGATAATTAGTATAACGACAAAATAAATTATAAAAACTTCAGTCATTATTCCTGATCCTGTTTGTACCCCAAAATCTCTTCATTTTTCTTGATCTGTTCATCCATCTCGGAAATAATTCTCTCGATGGCTGATATCGCCTTGGCGATTTGGATTAGCGCTTGCATTACAATTTGTTCCTGTCTATGATTCCGTAATCGGTGATTTCGTATCCCTGTTTTAGTCCGTGAACGGAAAACGATATTTTAACGCCGAGAATTTTCAGACCTGTTTTTTTGTGGCGGAAAAACCCGGCTTGCGAAATGTTTACAGATCGAAGTATTTCGGAAGCCGACGACATAGGGTTGTTATGTAAAAACCGGATTATTTTTATGGTTTTATTCATTGTTGCTCTGAAATTTCCTGTTCCGTTGTTTCAGCACACTCCCGGCACCAGTAATCTCCGGTTGTGGAGCCTGGAGTGTTTTGCCGGTAGTAAATTACATCAGGAATTTTACCGCATCGTTGACACTTGTCTTGTTCTTCAACAGGATTCCAATCACACGGTAACCATTGATCGGTTGTGTTATACTTTTGACTCATTTACAAAATCCTTTCCAGTTGCAAAATATAACGCCTGTGTTTCGTCTTTTGCCGGTTCTCCCTCTGGAATGATGAGCGTTTTTTTATCTCGATGCGCGACAATACGTTCCCGGTCGAATTTGATTTTTACGTCTGGTTTTTTCCCGGTCCTGAGAAGGCACCACAACAGGAAAATTATTACTGCTGTGGTGAAGATAAGGTATTGCATTTTTCCTCCTTGGTTGGTGGTTATTTTGAATGGTTATTCTGTTTTAACCGTAACTTTCGACCATGCAACAGCAGACTTTTTCCTTTTAAATCCATCGCGGCCTCGAGGAAACTGTACGTACCACAATCCGTTTTCTTTCCACACTTCACCGAGTTCTCTTTTTTTACTATTCATTTTTTCTCCTTGGTTGGAGGTGTTGATCTCATCAGTACCGGCACTACCGGCAGACCGGCGCGGGGCCGGTTTCGATCTTATATCGGCCTGTGAATCGTTTTGGACGTTCGCTTGCCACTTGCGCTTATTCCGATGAGAACGCTTTGAATCATGCGACCCTTCGATTTTCGATAATACGTACTTATTTTATGTTCACCTGCGCACGCTGTTGATTTTGACATCTCTCCACTCCTTTTTAAATATTGATCTCATCAGTACCGGCACTACCGGCAGACCGGCGCGGGGCCGGTCAAATTTCTTCGCCGTGGCATCTCCATCCGCGAGACATGGTCCATAAATGAATCGTCATTTTTTCTTCTCTCCGACCATTTATATCGGAGTAATACTCGTACTCCTCAATGGCAACCAGCGGAGATAAAGGTAATATACAATAATCAGTAGTCGAGCAATTTCCATGCCCGCTATATCCAGACGTATTTTTGATTGTTTTCACTTCACCTCGTATCACTGATACTGTGTGTTCCTGAGTAAACCCTTCTCCGCCCCCGTTCTGTCCGGAGATTCTGAGTCCAAATTTTTGATCTCCATCCATTTTTGCAAGAACGTTATAAAAATTCATCTTCCACTCCTTTTTTTGAGGTTGTTTGTGATCTCATCAGTACCGGCACTACCGGCAGACCGGGTTGCCCCGGTTTCGATCTATCGATAGTATGTGCAGTTGTTTTCCTGTTTTTTATCAGCATTGAGAGTACGCTCGATATCTGACGGTACGTCGGTATCGTTAGTAATCATTTTTAATGCGATGGCACATTCTGCCGTTGCGTCGAGCCAGTTTGCACAGGTTGCACATGTTTTCATTTCCCACTCCCTTTTTGAGGTTGATTAATTGATCTCATCAGTACCGGCACTACCGGTAGACCGGGTTGCCCCGGTTTCGATCTGGTTAATTAACATTCCTGCGTTCGATTTCATTGTCGATGCACTGAGGCGAACAATAATGGCCCAGTACCTCTCCGCGAATTCTGAAAACCGCAACGCAACCGCGCATATGGCAACGGCAATAATTACACGTGCATGACTGACTTTTCCCACCGTGTGATACAGTGTATGCTGTTTTGGTTTTTTCAGTTTTCATCTTCCCACTCCTTTTTTGAGGTTAATCTGTTCCCCTTACCCCTATAATATACACTATCAAATTATGAAAGTCAACATAAAAAACAATTATTTTTATAAAAAATTTTCAATATAAAAATCAATGACTTACAATTTAATTTTTAACTAAGTAAAAAAATATGTTTTTTTTATAGGAGGAACAATACATATTATATGGGAACTGTTTTATTACCCACTATCCATGGAGGTACTATGTCCACAGATCGAAAACCGCATCGGTACGCTGATATATTCCCGATGCTGCCGGACGATGAGCTGCAGGAACTTGCAGCCGACATCAAGAAAAACGGCTTGCAGGAGCCTATTGTAATTTACGAGGATAATATCCTTGACGGAAGAAACCGGTATGCAGCTTGCAAGATTTCAGGTGTAATACCAAAAATCAAGAAATTCACCGGCACCGATGAAGAGGCTCTGCAGTACGTCGCGTCACACAACCTTCACCGCCGCCACTTGTCGGTAAGTCAACGGTCAATGATTGCCGCGAAAATTGCTGATATGCCGGTAGGTAAGCCTGCTGCAGAGAAACCGGAAACACCTTCCGGATCCACCGAAATTCCACCCGCAAAACCGAAACCTCCGAAAAAGAAAAAAACCAGTATCGCCGCCGCAGCAAAAAAACTTAAAGTCTCCCAGGCGTCTGTCAAGGCTGCAAAAGCCGTTCTTAAAAAATCTCCTGAGAAGGCTAAAGAAGTTGAGGCCGGTACGAAAACGGTTGCTCAGGCTCACGCTGAAGTACAGCAGGAAACCGGAAAAACCACCGACAAGGATCTGGCGGTAAGGCTCGGAAACACTGCAATCGCCACTCTCGGGCGTATCGACCCCGAATTCAGGAAAGATATTTACGAGCGGGTGAAAATTTGGATTGATGCAAACGTCGATCTGTAATCACTGCCGTATCAGCAGCGCCGGGAAACCGGGACGGTATAAATTGTTATTGTTTTACAAGGGAGTGTAGGTGCGAAACCGAAGCGTTAATAGACTGGCTAAAATGAAATACCCTGTCAACGGGTGTTCTGTATGTCTGGATGACCAGTAAAACCGTTTCTGTGCAGCAGGATTCAAGATAAAACTTTCCTGTTATATATAAACCTCCTGAGTTAAGCTGCAGCAAAATAATAACAAACGGGAAACCGGCGCGATTACAAAACCTCAACACCGGAGAAAAACAATGCCGATAGTATACGAAATGGTAAAAGGACAGCCGATAATCGAACTCGCCATAAATATGAAACGGAAACACCTGCCGCAGCGCGAAGTTGCAGACGCTGTTGACGTATCGAGACAGAATTTCTATAATTATATTTATAACAGAAGGATGCCAGTAGAGATATATAATAAAGCTCTCGATTTCGTCAATAATTTCACCGTTTAAAACACCATGCATATTGACGACCTCCTCTCTCGCCTGAAGGTGAAACGCAAACACGCCAACGGCAGCGCACAGTGTCATTGCCCGGCGCACCACGACGATAATGCCAGCCTGTCGGTTGCTGTCGGCACAACCGGAAACATCGTTGTCAGATGCCATGCTGGATGTAGCGTTGACGATGTACTTTCTGCAATCGGGTTAAAATTATCCGATTTATTTCAAGACGAATTACCAGCCAAAAAAATCTACCAGGGAGCAGAGAAAAAATACACCAGGTTTCCGTATTACGATGCTGATGGAAATTACCAATATGACAGCGTAAGGATTGATATTCCGGGACAGAAAAAAACATTCTGCATAATGGTAGGTGATAAAAAAGGATTCAACGGCGTAAAGCCGATTATATATAATTTACACTTAATACAAAAAGCGATTGCGAATTCAGAATTTATCTTTATCGTTGAAGGTGAAAAACACTGCGATTTTTTATATAAACAATGGGGAATTACTGCAACCTGTAATCCGAACGGTGCCGGGAAGTGGAAAGATGAGTATTCAGGGTATTTGACATGGGCTAATGTAGTAATATTACCTGATAACGACACTCCGGGAGCGAATCACGCTGTAATGGTTGCGGAAAGCCTGAAGAACTGCACCAAAACATTGCGGATACAGGAGCTTCAAGACCTACCGGAAAAAGGAGACATTGAGGAATGGGTTGCGGCAGGTGGCACCAAGGAGAAATTGCTTGAACTTGCTGCGGCTGCGTCTATTTACGAATCACAAAAAAAACCCGGTAAAATTGAGTATTATTACGACAGGTTCAGGAAAGAGTATTTATTCAGAAATCCA
>Ga0307422_1001737_pt1 | contig 11232 bp, 4 predicted proteins | sample SalMarWE160290MG_FD_202153 | JGI IMG/M metagenome (GOLD analysis project Ga0307422, IMG submission 202153) | Salt marsh sediment microbial communities from the Plum Island Ecosystem LTER, Massachusetts, United States - WE1602-90 | ecosystem: Environmental > Aquatic > Marine > Intertidal zone >...
ATGTACTCAAGTAAACCACCTCGTTGAATCATTCTGCGTTTGCCGGCTATAATTGCATTGATATCATTATCGTCAAAACGTTGGTCATTTGTCACAGTATCGATAATAATGCGTTCGGCCTGACGACGGCTCAGACCGCGAAGATTGCGGACAATCGTAGCCAGACCTTCTTGAGTTATGCCAATTTCTATGGGTTTTTTGCAGTGGATACGCTGCAGGGTTCTGCGAGTGATGTCCTTTAATTCTTTTTCGTCGGGGAAAGAAATCTCGAAGTGTCTTGTATATGATTTGACGACTTCAGGAAGATTGTCGTTACCGTCGATCATTACAAGCGTGCTGCCGTTCTTCTCGAAACAATCAATAAGATCCCGTAATGCTCGCAGCGTGACTCCGGTTTTCAGGTGTTCGGCAAGGTCAAGAGTTACACAAATGGAGCCTTGTTTGGCGCCGGAAAAATGTAAAAGCCCGGCGGCCGGTGTTTCGGTATCGCCAATGAAAAGACTGTCGGCGAGCAGACCGTCCCTGACACCTCCTGCAACAGACCATATCAGCATATCACGTTCGAGGCCGAGTGCAATCTGACGTACGATTTCCAGCGCATACTTCTCTTCATACGTGATGATTGATATACAACAATTATCGCCGTTGATAAGTTGTTCGAATCGCTCAATATCATCCATTGAATGCTGTCTCTCGTGACTATATTATACTGCTTAAACTATAATTTCACCTATTTGATAGACAGAAGGCATATGACTGTAGCCGCTTTTTCAAATTGTTGTTACTGAGATTATATATGAAAACGTGAAAAAATGGAAGTCAAAAATAATCATCTATCGTAATATGCCCCTGGAAAAGAAACAGCGACCGGACAGGCACATATAGAATTTCGCTGTTTAATATCTGCAAAAATGAGAGTTCAAAGTTGTTGACAGTAATGCTTATCAAATGTAAGTTATTCTCGAATTCAAGGTTTTTTTGTTTTTAGTGGTGCCGATATTATGAAAATTTCTCTTGATTGGCTAAGTGATTATATTGAAACCGGGTTTGATGCCGAGAGGATAGCTGAAATTCTAAGTGGTTTGGGCTTTCCCTGTGAGGGGATGGAGCGAGTCGGTGACGATACTGTAATCGATATTGAAGTAACCAGTAACCGCGGTGATTGCCTGGGTTATATCGGCATTACCCGCGAGCTGGCGGTTGCGACCGGAAGGGAGTTAAAAATTCCTGCGGTCCGGTTGGATGAGTCAAACAAAGACATTACAGAGTTAGCTAACGTTGAAATTTTGGATCCGGATTTATGCGGCAGATATACCGCCCGGATAATCGGGGGTGTTAAAGTCGGCCCGTCGCCGGACTGGCTCAAAAAACGGCTCGAAGCTGTTGGACTTCGCAGCGTTAATAACGTAGTCGATGCGACCAACTATGCGATGATGGAAACGGGTCAGCCTCCGCACGCATTTGATTATGCAAAAATAACGCAGGGTAAAATAATCGTCAGAAAAGTCGTTGCAGGTGAGCGTCTAGTCAGTATTGACGGCACGCAATGCGAGCTGGATGCCGATATGCTGATAATTGCAGACCCTCAGGGCCCCGTGGCAATAGCCGGTGTTATGGGTGGGCTGGACACCGAGGTCAGCGATAAGACGACGACTATTTTACTTGAAGATGCATATTTTGACCCTGTTACCGTCCGAACTACCTCGCGAAAGCTCGGCCTTCCATCGGAAGCTGCATTTCGATTTGAGAGAATCGTCGATATGGAAATGGTGGACTGGGCCTCTCAGCGAACAACACAATTAATCATTCAGGTAGCCTCAGGAAAGGCGGCCAAAGGTGTTGTTGATGTCTATCCCAAAAGGCAACCTCCGAAGAAAGTCGAATTAAGGCTTTCGCGTTTGAACAAGTTGCTTGGTATTGAGGTACCACGTGAAAAAGTAGTGAAAATACTTTCAGCCCTATGCTTTGAGCCGAAGATTGAGGACGGTTTAATAACCTGTACGGTACCTTCATGGCGCAGCGATGTGTATCGTGAAATAGATTTAATCGAGGAAGTGGCCCGGGTAAGCGGCTATAGCACCATACCTACTGAGCAGAAAATCAAGATAGAGGTTGTGCCTGTCGGCCAACGGCAAAAGCTGATTGAATCGGTTGGGGCATATCTTAACGGTTGTGGATTTTATGAGACAATCAATGTGAGTTTCATTAACAATTCCGTTGCTGAACTCTTCACGGATACGAACGCCGAGCATTTGGCCGTAAGAGATGAATCGAGAAAAAGCGCGAACCTGCTTCGTCAGTGTCTTATTGGTTCTTTGATGGGTGTATTGAAAACAAACCTTAACGCAAAGAATTCACCATGCAGGATTTTTGAAATAGCCGAGACTTATGTACCGGTAGCTGCACCCAAGCAAACAACCTTTGTATGGTCTGCTGGTAAATTGCAGATAGAAAGAACAAAGCTTGCCTTGGCCTGTGACGGAGATTTGAGAGACCTCAGAGGTGTAATAGAGGGTTTGATTAAGAGCATTTCACATGATGCACAGGTGACTTTGGCCCCCGCAGATTTGAAGTGGGCGCAAACCGGCGCTCAAATTATGGTCAATTCTCAACCAATCGGCATCGCAGGGATTGTCGGTAAGGCTGTGAAAGAGGAATTTGATTTTAAAGACATTTCGCCGTGTGCCGCAGAGATGGATTTCGAACACCTTATGGCCTTTGATAAAGATGAGTTTGAGGTCAAGCCGATTCCGAGATTTCCTTCTATAAAACGGGACCTCTCGATTATTGTGGATGAGGCAATTCGTTGGTCTGATATTATCGATGGAATTGAAAGTAAGGCTTCTGAAGAACTTGAAGATATTAATTTTGTCGGTGTATATCGCGGCAAGGGAATACCAGCCGGCCGAAAAAGTGTCACGCTTTCATTACAGTTCAGAGACGAGCAGGGCACACTAACCCACGAAACTGTTGACGATTTTCAGACTGCTATCGTAGAAGCTCTGGCCAAATCTGTCGGAGCGGTACTACGTGATTCATAATTGTGAAGATTAAGCTTGTAACTGCAGTTAAAATACTGATTCATACCAGTTATCTAATAGGTTACTCCCCGTTCGCAAAACATAATAAAAAAGAAGCAGATTTTAATTAGATTTGCTTTAGAAAACATGGCCTGAAAGCCGAAAAAACCAATAAAGTGGAAGATTTAAAAGAGTATTTATTTGCCCGGAACTTTGGGTATTTTATTGACTTTTGTACACGAATTTGGTATATATAAAAATTGCGGGCTAACCCCTGCGGTGTTCGTATAGGAAGCATGTGTTTGAAAGAACCGATACCCGTACTCAGGGAAATCAGGCCTTGATGGATCGGACAAGCCTACACGATAGGACTTTCGGACATGAGCAACGATTGCCCACTTGGAAGTAATGGGTTCTTCTCGAACGCTTTCTTACGACACTCGCGGAGGAGGGCCACGCAACAGATAAAAAGGCCTGTGTTAACGGGCCTTTTTTTATGTTTTCACATGGGGGATAATAATATCGGACGCTGAAAACCTCACTGTTACCCTGGTTTAGGGTTAAGCCGAAGAATATTTTTGTCGATTAACATACAAAGACTAAATGAAAGACTAACTTTGTGGAGACTACAATATGGCAACTGTGCGCAGCTTCACCGTTGTGCCTGCATTACAATATCCATTGTCTGATCTTGAGACTATCGCCAGGAATATGTATTGGTCCTGGGATCCTGAATTTGTGGAGTTATTCAGGCGTATTGACAGTAATCTTTGGATCGCAAGCGGTCATAATCCTGTCAGACTCCTTGGCAGTATTTCACAGGAAAAATTGGATTCTCTGGCACAGAATCAGGCCTTTTTAAACCAATTAGAGCGTGTAGCCAATAAGCTTGAAATGTATCTGAGTGAACCGTCCTGGTATGACAGGGTCTGCTCGGACACCGACAAACCTGTTGTTGCTTATTTCAGCGCGGAATTCGGTGTTCATGAATCTCTGCCTATATATGCCGGCGGCTTGGGAATTCTTGCGGGTGACCATTTGAAAAGTGCATCCGACCTTGGTATTCCTTTAGTGGGTGTAGGTCTATTGTATCAGAAGGGATATTTCCGCCAATATCTCAATATCGATGGTTGGCAGCAGGAGGTGTATGTCGAGAATGATTTCTACAATATGCCGATAGAGCTTGTTCGCAAAGACAGCGGCCGGCCTTTAACGATTTGTATTGAATACCCCGGCAGGTCTGTTATAGCTAATATATGGAGAGTATCGATCGGAAGAGTTAAATTATTTCTGCTTGATACAAACTTGCCTGATAATACTCCGATAGACAGAATGATAACCAGCAGTCTTTATGGTGGAGACCGTGAACTGAGAATCCGCCAGGAGATTATGTTAGGTATAGGCGGATTAAAAGCACTATCGGCTATGGGTATCAATCCGACAGTCTGTCATATGAATGAAGGGCATGCTGCTTTTATGGCACTGGAGAGAATCCGGGAGCTTAGGAGCGTCAGTAATATTACTTTTGATGAGGCGGTTGAAGCAACAAGAGCGGGTAATGTTTTTACAATCCATACGCCGGTAAAGGCGGGTCTTGATGAATTTCGCACTGAGCTTATGGACAAATATTTCGGTGGATATTTCCCGAAGCTTGGTATTAACAGACGGCGTTTTTTGGCGTTGGGTAGGATGCTTTCAGATGATGACACCGAACCGTTTAAGATGCCGGTTCTGGCATTGCGACTAAGCAGCTATGCGAACGGTGTGAGTAAATTGCATGGGCAGGTTTCACGTGGAATATGGGGCAGCCTTTGGCCTGGAACGCCTCTTAAGGAAGTACCGATTATTTCTATAACAAACGGCATCCACATTAAGAACTGGGTATCAGATGAGCTTGGTTCTCTGTATGAAAGATATCTCGGACCAAACTGGGCTAATGAAGCCATGAATAAAAAGGTTTGGGAATCAATCGACCAGATTCCCGACGAGGAGCTGTGGCAAATACACAAACGATGCAAGGAGCAGTTAATTGTCTTTGTCCGCAATCGACTTAAGGCTCAGATGCAGCGCAGGGGTACTTACCATACTGAATTGAACCACGCCGAAGAGGTTCTTGATCCTGAGGCGCTGACGATTGGTTTTGCCAGAAGATTTGCCGGCTACAAAAGAGGCAATCTATTGCTTAAAAATCCCGACCGGCTTATGAAGCTACTGAACAGCAGCGAAAAGCCGGTACAGATTATATTTGCCGGTAAGTCCCATCCGAAGGATACGGAGGGTAAAGACATTATTCGTCAGATAGTTCATTTTGCAAATCAGAGCAGCATGAGACGGCGAATTATTTTTCTGGAAAACTATGATATTGATATAGCAAGGTTTTTGGTCCGTGGAGTGGATGTCTGGCTAAATAATCCTCGCAGGCCGATGGAGGCCAGTGGCACAAGCGGTATGAAAGCGGCGGTTAATGGTATATTGAATATGAGTACTGCAGACGGCTGGTGGTGTGAAGGTTATACTCCGGAAGGTGGCTGGGTCATCGGCGCGGGCGAAAGTTGTGACGATATCGACTATCAGGATGTAGTGGAGTCACAAGCTATTTACGATATGCTGGAGAACGAAGTTGTTCCACTTTATTATACCCGTTCGGCGGACAACCTCCCGCGGGCCTGGATACGTAGAGTAAAGAATTCAGTCAAGTGGATAGCACCACGGTTCAATACACACAGAATGGTCGCCGAATACACAAGGAGGTTTTATAATCCATCTGCGGCAAAATGGCGCTATTTGACTGAGGATGAATGTTCGAAAGCGAGGGCTTTTTCGAACTGGAAAGACGAAATTAAAAATGCGTGGTCTGAACTTGCCGTCTCGGATGTGATTATGGAATTTCAAAATGGTGACGGTCAAGAGGAGTTAAAACCGAAACAAACTCAACTGAAAGTCGGCTCAAAGTTGTATGTCAGGTCGTTGGTTAAACTCGGCAGGATTAAGCCGGGCGATGTTTCAGTTGAGATTTATCACGGCCGGGTAGATAACTGGGAGAATATAAAGAATGGCTCAGTGGTACGGATGAATTATGAAAAAGCAGCGGAACAGGAGGGCGAACATTGGTTCGTTGGTTCGATGCCTTGCAGTCAGACGGGTCAGCATGGCATGGCGGTGAGAATACTTCCCATGCATCCTGATCTGGTCAATCCTTATGAAATGGGCCTGATTCTTTGGGAAGCAAAGTCATAGCATTTTTTAGACTCTCGTATACATAATTTTTAGGTTTGCTTCTTCAAGTCTGGTTTTAAATTCTTCACTTATCATCAGTCTGCTTTTTTTTGGCTTTACACCTCTGTATTGTTAAGATAAAATTAAAGATCTTATTTTGTTGAAATCATAAAACTTCGAGCTACAGGTTTGACCCATGGAAAAGATAGAGCTTTACGATACTACTCTTCGTGACGGCATGCAGGCCGAAGGCGTCAGTTTTTCACTTGCGGACAAACTCGCCATCGCTCAGTGCCTTGACAAGCTTGGCCTCGATTATATCGAGGGTGGTTATGCCGCATCCAATCCTAAAGAGATGCAGTTTTTTAGTGAGGTCAGGAAGCTTGGATTGAAGAACTCAAAAATTGTCGCATTCGGCAGCACTCGCAGGGCGAGTTCGACCGTTTCAGACGACATTTCTCTAAACTCTATAATTTCCTGCAAAACCCGAACAGCTACTTTGGTCGGCAAATCGTGGGACATGCATGTCAGAGATGTATTAGGTTGTTCACTCGAAGATAATCTTATTATTTGTTCTGAGTCTGTCGGTTATCTAAAGAAAAAAGGTCTGGAGACCCTCTTCGATGCCGAGCATTTTTTCGATGGATATAAAGAAAATCCTGAATACGCGATGAGAGTTTTGATCGCAGCGGCGGAGGCTGGTGCCGATATTCTGGTGCTTTGTGAGACCAACGGCGGTTGCCTGCCCCATGAAGTGTACGATATAACAAAAGCTGTGTGCGAGCAGTTCGGGGCGGTTACCGTTGGAATCCACACACATAATGACACAGACTGTGCATCTGCAAATTCCCTTGCTGCTGTTCGTGCCGGAGCACGGCATGTCCAGGGCACGATTAACGGACTCGGTGAGCGTTGCGGCAACGCAAATTTGTGTGCACTTATTCCGAACCTCGCATTAAAAATGGGTTTTGAAGTCCTTAGCGTTGAAAAAATCGCGACTTTGAGTGAGGTGTCGCGTTATATTTTCGAGATAGGTAATCTGGCTCCTGTGATGAATATGCCTTATGTCGGCGAGAGTGCCTTCGCACACAAGGGCGGCCTGCATGTGGATGCCCTGCGCAAAAGCAAACGAACATACGAGCATATTTCTCCTGGGCTTGTCGGAAACGAAAGGCGTTTCCTTATCTCTGAATTAAGCGGAAGATCGACGGTTTTGAGCAGACTGGAAAAGGCACAGATTGATGAAGACAAAGAATTAGCTGCAAGTATCCTCAACAGAGTGCAGGAGCTTGAGAATCAGGGCTATCAATTTGAAGCCGCCGACGCAAGTTTCGACCTGTTGGTCAAAAAGATTATGGGCTCATATAAACCGTATTTTGACCTGATTAAATATCATGTTACGGTGGAAAAACGCGCATCCGGCCAAATTGTCACCGAGGCAACGGTTAAGCTCAAAGTCGGGGATAAAATCGAACACGTTGTTGGTGAAGGTGACGGTCCTGTCAATGCTTTGGATGCCGCCTTGAGGAAATCACTGGATAATTTCTATCCGAGTCTAAAGAAAGTCCACTTGATTGACTACAAAGTGCGTGTGGTAAATGCAGGGGCCGGAACTGCTGCTCGTGTCCGTGTAATAATTGAGTCCAGGGACAAACATTCCATCTGGGGCACAGTAGGCGTCTCAGAAAACATAATTGAGGCTTCCTGGCAGGCTCTTGTCGATTCTGTGGAATACAAACTGCAGAAAGACGCAAAATAATATTGTACTCTGTATTTGGGGCCCCCAAATTATCTTTTTTTTGCTCTGTGTATATTTGTCATCAAAGGTTTTAATAACCTTTTTGAATGGTCGTATTAAGCTGCAAGGGCAACATGGTCATTTGGGGTGACTTTACTTTCAGGAGTTATGGAATATATAATCGAATATCGTCGATAAATATCCAACCATAACCGCCTGTTGCACCGGTTTTCTCAAAACCGATACTAAGTGTCAGTACATTGTTCAGATTCACGCCGAAATCTGCGAGGTCGATAATCCATCTCTGCCAGTTTGGTTTGGCTATGTCCGCTGTATCACCGTTATATAACACCTTGGAGCCGTTGAGTTTTATGTACATTTGCTCACTAACGGAATTGCCCGGACAGCCTTGGAACCACAGCGATATCGTTTGAGGTCCGGCTGTGGTCCAATCCCGTCCAATTGCCATGTAGTTAGTGTCCGCTATGGCTTCCGAATAATTTGTGCTGCTATTGTCATACGTAATTAACATTGACTGTTTGCCGGTATGGACGATAGCAGGCTCAAGATATATGATTGAGCCGTTGAAAAGAGTGCCCCATCCGTCCATCCACACATCATATATTCTGTTGGGCCAATAGGCGCTGTAGTTTTCAAAGTTGTCCACAATAATATAATTGTCAGTTGAGAAGCTCCAGATATTACCTGGCCACGTTGAATAAGCCTGAGTTTGATTTACTTCATCAATCCGCCAGTAATAAGTGGTACCCCGATTGAGAGATAACGGGCCGTAGCTGGTCTGGTTTATTGTAGTTATAAGGCCGGCACCATCGATAACAGCTTGTCTGTTGGTGCTAAAATACACTTGGTGCTCATCCGCCTCTTTTCCCGCGATCCACTCAAGGGTTATATCATGATCGACATTTGTTGCTCCCGTAGCCGGGTACGGCTCTCTTGCACGCATTGGTATGTGCAGGAAGCGCACCTCGCTCAAACCATACTGATTAGATGTGTCACCGCTCCAGTTGTTATTAGCGGTAATCCTGACGGACTTTGCAATTGTGCCGTCGAGATTAACAATTGTATTGTAGATGTAATCATTCGTACCGGGTGCCTTGGCGAGTTCAGGAGCGCCGGCTCGCTGCATCCAGTTGGTGTTATCGTTTGAATATTCAATGGTAACATTTTTCAATCCGGAGCCGGAATGGATAGAAGCCCCGTTATAATTCCATATCCACATCTTATTCAGTTTATAGTTTTTGTCGAATTCATACTGTATCCATGCCTGCTCTGATTCACTGATATCTGTGAGCCACATATTTGTGGGGTCGTTTGAGTGAGAATCATAAACCAGACCTGAACTATTCACGGTATTTTCCGGTCCTTGGTTTTCTGCGTAACTGGAAGCTGTGGTGGATATCTGCTCAATCGGGTAGGTAACATCAAAAGCAAACAACATCGTGTCACTGGATTCTCTGATGTTGTTGATATACATAGCGGAAGAATTGCCGTCCCACCAATTAGTATTCGGATTTGTAAAAGGAGTGCATTGATTAAATAAAAAGCCGTCAAACAAGTCGGTGTCATCTCCGGAATTTTGGTTGTTTTCAAGGTCACATAATCCGTCTGCCTGTACGAGTGAGACCTGGTAGTGCGATTCCGGCGTCATTTGGTTGCTGTTATTGTGACCCTTTGTGTCTATATGCCAAATAGCAAGTCCTGAGTCCGGAAGATGTGCATCTCGTCCTGACTGTTGACGATAGGAAATTATGAAGGACTCATTGCTCGTTCGGGGGTGAGGATATTTAAAGAATTCATTGATACCGGCTGATATATTGGGTTCGGATTGAGCGGAGCTAAGCGATGTAACAATAGCCCAACCGGCAAGGTCTTTAAGATATGCACAGGGTTCGACGGGATTTGTTTTGAATGATCCGCCGTGACTCATTATGCAGTATTTCCCGATACCACTTGAGTCATACTGATATCCATCCCAATCCATATCATAAAAATCCGGCCAACCACAAAGCAGATGGCCATTCTCATGGCAAAAGGTACCAAGTGTCAATTCACTGCCCATATCTGTGATTTGGTAATTATAAGCACTGACGCCATCTGCAGTAAAATTACTCTGAGTAACGCATTGATGAGGCCAGAGACCTCCACCGGGAATTGCTGAACCGGCGTAAAAACAGTTGATAGCATCGATCCAACCATCGTGATTAGAATCGTATTCACTAAAGTCAAAGCCCTGATTATCCAGCCAGACGAGGGCCTCAATCACAAGGTCTGATGCCCTTATACCCCACACTTCATTGGGATCATCATAATATATCTTGTTTCTCTGAGCTCTATAGTAGGCCGGTGGAACATAGTTTGTGTAAAAAAGATTGTTGTCGGAAACATCGGAGAAATAATCACATACCGAACCGTTATTTCCATATTTATTATAACCTGATTTGTTACAGAAATCGTTCACATCCGAAGGGGCAATACTTTTGGGTTCATCAGGAAAATCGACAAGCAGGCAAATTCCCCTGACATTACCACTGCATGGGTACTGAACTGAAGCGGCCAAGGAAGCAGAAGGAATACCCATTACACGTGCATCAAACCTGCTCCTTAAAGTTTTGATTTGTTTTCGGGCGGCCTGCTTATTTATTCGAATGTGCCGTTTTATTTCCAGGTTGTCAGGTTTTGCTTTGCTGGCTGATATACCCGTAGATACAAGTTCGTTACCGTCGGCGGAAAGCTCAGCGTAACATATTTCTTTACTCTTCGGGTCTCGAACTAAGGTATATCCGTCCAGCGATTCATAAACTTGATAGAACTCGTCTCCCCAGATTCTGACCTCAATCGACGAGCCATCCGGCTGATGAACATCAAAAACTTCTCCAAAGACTGGGGCGGCATGACTCTTATTTGTCAATAACAGGAGAGTTATAGTTAAAAAGAGTATATAAGTCTTTTTCATCGTTCTATTCCTCCAAAAGGGAGACGACTATTTTGTCAGATGTTCACTGTACAAAAATCGTATTAAGAACTCCTATATTTTTTCATATACTCTTAATACTTTCTTAGAATCCCTGAGCATTCAATACTAGTAAAGTTTGAAAACACCGATATATTATTTCATTCCAAAGATTCTTTGAGAGTTGATGATATCTTTGGCGCAAATGGCGGTTAAAGATAACATTTTTTACAGAGACTTTGTAATTTTAAAATAGCTGAACTGCATACTTTGTCTTCTGTTTAATA
>Ga0307422_1001739_pt1 | contig 11226 bp, 9 predicted proteins | sample SalMarWE160290MG_FD_202153 | JGI IMG/M metagenome (GOLD analysis project Ga0307422, IMG submission 202153) | Salt marsh sediment microbial communities from the Plum Island Ecosystem LTER, Massachusetts, United States - WE1602-90 | ecosystem: Environmental > Aquatic > Marine > Intertidal zone >...
ATCCGGGTGTTTTTGCGTGTTTGACTCTCACCATCTCTGCATCAAAAGCCCGCTGCGCCTCATCGAAAACCAGTACATGCTCCGGCGGGATCAAGCCCCGCTTGACGGAATATGTCTTCACATAGTCCTTAACACCCCTCACGAACGTTCTGCCGCCACCGCCGGCGCCCCGCAATTCGTACTGAAGAACATCCACAAGAGGTCCGTTGCCGGATAGAAATATTGCCGGTGCTGTTGGCTTGCCGCTTGCCCTGGGCACCACAAGATCATCCAGAAAATGGGCATGTACAATTCGCAGCCCCACCAGCGTTTTGCCTGATCCCGGTATCCCCGTCAGGAGCACCAGTCTTCTTGTTCGAGTCCCGGCCGCCTCATGAATGATCCGGCTTATTTCTTCCACTGCGGGATCGGTGGCGGCACGCGCGCGCCGGATAGTGCGCAGGTTGCCGGAATTAAATAGTTCTCGGGCCGCTTTCACCAGCGTTGGAAGCGGCCGATACGCGGATTCGGCCAGGAATTGTTCTCGAGAAAGGGGAGGCAAGTCCGGTTTTTCCTCAAGGTTTTCAACAAGGCTGTCGAGAGCATCAGGCCCTGCTATAAAAATGCCGGACTGGCTTCCCATGTAACCTCTTGCACGTGTAGGAACCACGATTGGAACCACCGGACGATGTTCACATTCAGAATGGTAGCATCGTAAATCACGAGCGTAGGCTGACGCTTGGTCAAGATCTGCCTGGCTGGGAGACAGTTTTCCTTTCAGTTCAATAATTATAACGGCACTTTTTGCGAGAAGAATGACATCCGGACGCCTCGACTCCAAGGGCAACTCGTACTCAAGAATAGCACTGTAGGCAACCGCCTCTTCATTGACTGACAGAACTTCATTCACCTCACGCTGAAGCGGCGGGATCGATTCGTCCCATGCGCGGACCTGCCGCTTTCCCGCATCGCGGATAAACTCCTCCAGACGCCGGCGGATAATGCGGGCGGAAGTATTGCTGAATGTCGGGAAATTCGAACCCCAACCATAGCGTGCCTGCTGTTCAGTCATTCATCCCTCAGAATCAACAAGGCCGATAGGGCATCCCTCACTAAGGCCAGCGCTTGCAGCCCATCCGGGGTCATTCCTGATTTGCCACCTCCAGCGCTGCCGATTTCAGGCGCTGGAGAAGGCTTTCCGGCTTGATGACGCGCACGCCCGAACCGAAACTCAATATCCAGCCGGTCAGTTCAGGCGTGTCGGCGACCTTGAGATTGAGGGTCAGGCAGCCGTCCTTATCCAACGTCGCTTTCTGGCTCGAGTGCCAGATGCGGCCCTTGGCCCAGGCCGATGTCTTGCGGTCGAAGCGAAGCTCCAATTCGATCTGCGGGCCGCCGCGCATCACGGTCAGCGCATTTCTTACATAATCCTCCACGTTGAAACCCAGAGGCATCTGGCAGGGAAGATTGGTGACCGTGAGCGAAAGGATTCTATCCACCGCAAACATGCGCACGTCTTTCCGGATATGGCAAAAGCCGATGAGATAGAGGGCGCCGACCGCAAACCATATATGATACGGGTCGACTTTCCGCCTCGACGTCTTATCGCGCGCGGCGCTGTAATAGCGCATTTCCACTGTACGCTTCTTTGCTATCGCCCGGGCCAGCTGATCTATTTTGGCGCGGTGTTCCCGATAGCTCTTGTGGGGGCCGATGCCGGCGGAGAACCAGTCATGGAGGGATTGAATGTATTCCGTCGCTTCAAACGGCAGTGCGCGGGTGACTTTAAGGAGTGCGGAATCAAGCGATTCTTTGAGGGGCGTCCCCTCCAGAGGCTTGGCAAGATCGCGCGTAAAAACAAGCGCCATCAGTTCCGTAGAGGAAAATTGCAGCGCGGGCACGCGGCTGAAGCCATCCACGAGCTTCCAGCGGACTCGGCCGTCCGCACGATCGGTATAAATGGGGAAACGGGTTTCCAGCGCCTCCAGGTCGCGGCGGATGGTGCGCGTATGGCAGGCATAGTCTTCCGGGAGGGATTGAGCGAGCTCTTCAATTGTTGCGCCGCCGGGTTTCTCGAGAGCCTGCAGCAGAAACCACTGGCGGGTCACCTGCTCATTGCGCGGCATGAATTTTATCCGTATAACACGCGTGCGTAAATACCAGCCGGATAGTGCACCCTTGCGTTTTAACGAAGGCGCACAATCAGCTTAACCAAACTACACCAATAAGAATTCGGTTTTCAACGCAAAATTATTCTTATCGGCTCGGGACTATAAAACGCATTAATTAATAACAGGCATGAGCGATTATATCCCGCTATTCCCTGATAATTTAGGGGAGTTAAACAAGGCCTGTATGCTTGATTTATTTTAGCGGTTTTTTAATTCCATTAAACTGTGAGAATGCCTTTATAGGGTTATTTTTCAAAACTCCTCAAAAAGAAGAAAGGTCATGCTAGTTGCCGGGAATCGTTTCTGAGACGAAAGCCCGGAGCGGCGCGGTTATTGTTCAGAAGAGATTTCCGGAAGAAAGCTGATGGCAGAATTCTCCTGCGGGAAGGATCAGGATGCCGTCGGTTGTCCGGCGAGCGGTGCTCTCCAGGCATACAATCACGCGATGCTTGATTCGAGGATGATCCTGCGCCAACGCACGCAAACCCTTGAGATGATCCTGTGTAATCTTTTTTGATGCTTTTGCTTCTATTGCCGCTTGCATGTCGTTGACGATGAAATCGACCTCAATCCCGCTTGCGAGCCGCCAATAGCTGAGTCCGGCGAAAGCTTCCCGGTAGGCGTTTGATGCGCAAAGTTCGTGGAAGACCCAATTCTCAAAAGCCTTGCCGTAAAGTTCGGAGCCCGGCCGCAGTTCTCCTCTTCGGGCAAGGAAGTTTACGACTCCGACGTCGGCAAAGTAAAACTTGGGGGCGGAAATAACTCGGCGCTTGGGACGCTTGGTATATGCCGGAAGCCAGCGCCCCAGCAGCGTATCTTCCAGGATCTGAAAGTAGCCCTGAATGGTATGGCTGGATACGCCGCAATCCCGCGCAATGGTTGAGAAGTTGACCAACTCGGCGTCCGAAAGGGCGGCGATATTCAGGAATTCCGAATAGACCGGCAGCTTGCGAACAAGCCCTTCAGCGGCCACTTCCTCTTTAAGATAATCGGCGATGTAGGCATTCAAAAGACGATTCGGGCGGTCGGAATCGTACATTCTCGGAAAATATCCATGATTCAGCATGTGGGTAAGGTCAAAACCCTCTCCGACTTCGAGCGCCGTCAGGCCATGGAGTTCGTAACGAATCGCCCGGCCGCCGAGAAGGTTGGCCTGTCCGCGCTTGACCTTTCGCGCACTGGATCCGCAGAGCGCAAAATGAATGCGTCGATGATCGTGGAGCCATTGGACTTCATCGAGCAGCTGCGGGACCTTCTGCACTTCGTCAATGACAACCTGGCGGACCGCCGGCTGTAGCGAAAGCTCGTCGCGCAGCAGCTCGGGATTCTGCATATAGCGCCGATATTGGTCTGCTTTGAGCAGATCGAGCCAGAAGGCATCGGGGTAGGTTTCCTGCAAAAGAGTGGTTTTCCCTGTCTGGCGGGGCCCCCAAAGGAAAAAAGTTTCCACGCCCGGCCGGGGAAGATGCAGTTGACGCTTGAACATATACTTCAAATTATCATGACGAAATGAAATGTCAACTCAAATAAGACAGACTTTTTTCACCTTATATCAATTGTGCGATTCCGCGGATTCATCATTCCATCGTTCATTCTGAGTCAGCGTATCGGCTTGCAGCAATACTTCCAGTCCGGCATTGGATGCTGAAGCGTAAATGCGCTCGAGCGCATCCATTAATCTGACATTGCCGCGCCAGAACGGGAAATTGCCGAGCCGCCTGGCCAAGGCTGCCGGGATCTGCGGAATCTGAACCTCGCCGTAAGGATTTTCCGGAATAGCTGCGTCCGTCTCAGCGATAAGCGAGCTAGAGGGCAGCGGCCCGGTTTCGGCTGTAGGCAGCCAGGCATAGCGAACGGGCGAAGACGTGCGCAGCTTCGGCGCGGTCCTCAAAGCCGACAGTGCGCCGGCAAACGCGTTGATTGCTTTGGCGCCCGGATCATAGGGAAACGGAAGCACTTCGGACGCCGACTTGCGGCTGCGCAAGACCGGAGGAACCGCTCGATCCTCGGGCGTTTCCCCCCACAGCACGAAATCCTCTCCGCATAAGGCAGCATGATAAATAATCGTGAACTTCCCCGGATTCAGATCAGGGATTATGGTGAGGAAATATTACCGCCGCAAGCCCAATCAGCGCACGGAAGCGATGAAACGAGGGAAGGGAACTATTGGGATGCAGCAGCGTCTATTAAAAAGTAGCTTGAGCTTCTTCGATGAATCGGAACTTGCCCCCCCGAAGGTGATTCCGTCAACGGTCTCCGTCGAAGGGGGCGCAATAAAAGATGTCCGTGACGATTGTCCGGCCAGCATCATCAACATGTGCCGCAGCCCGCGCCGTCCGATTCAAGAAGCCGTGTGGTACAAAAGCTAGCTTTTTTGCCGCGGATTCTTTGCCAGGCTGCATTGCCTGTTTATCGCCGGATCCTTGACGACCTGCCATATCCTGTACAGGTCGGGCAGGAATCTTGGGAATGTCGATACTTCCGCCCTGTCATGCTTTTTCCAAATCTCCGGCAGGCCGGGAGGAACAGGCCCCAGGAAACGCATTGTGGACCGCATCCTGGTCCCGCGTGGACTCTTCTCGTACTCGTGGAGAATCATCGCCTGCACTTCCCCCTCGGAGTTGATCCCGGAAGCAACAATCGCATGTTCGTAGGATCGTGGGATGGGACAACTGTCCGGATCATCCCATCGAATCCTGATTTTCATCGGCGGCATTGGGCCCATTTTCTCCTCTGCTATCTGGATGGCTCCGAGATAACCGCCCAAGGGCGGCGGTACTTCCCATACAAAGGATTTGTGATCGTTCGGCTCCCACAACGGATACCCCTTTTCCATGTTGACCCACCACCAGTCGATCATTTCGGGCGTGACACCGACAAGCTCCTCGTGGTCGACAACCGCGTCGAGTACCGCCTTCGTCCTGTCCGGCTTGATTTTATAGCGATCCATGGGAATCGGCTCGGTGGTAACGGCCATATCGTCCCCTGCCTTTCTGACGATGATCCACTTGAGCCAATTCGCGTCATCGCGCTCGGGATAATCTTCCCTGTAATGCCAGCCCCTGCTCTCGGTGCGGGCAAGCGCGGCTCTGAAACCCATTTCAGCGCATAATGCAATGCAGGAGGCTTCGTGGCATTTGACCAGGCCGTGCGGATCATCGGCATACAATTCCGTTAGCTTTTCCCGGACTCCTTCCACCTTGGACAAAGCCTCCTCCAGCCTTTCCCTGTTTCTGCGCATGCTGTATCGGACTGGCACTACTACCTCTTGAATGCTTCGTATTGCTTCCGAAGCCGAATACCCATGGCTGCGATTCAAAGGCGCAAAAATCTTCTCTTTCGCGCGTCCAATCTCTTGGTCGTCCGGCAGGGAAAGAGCGGTCTCTTTTGCATGCCCGACTGCGGACGGAGCGGCCAGCAAAGCCGATATCAGGGCGTTCATAAGCCCGGAGCCTCTCAATCTTCCGGGCGGCGCCTCCGCCGCGCCCGCCCATGCGGAACCCGCATAACTGGTATCTCCAATGGCCCAAAGGCCTGGAAGGGTTGTTTTCATTTCACGGTCAACTCTGACTGCTGAAAGCTCGCCCGTAAATCCGAGAGAGACCTCGATTCTTTCTCCCGGTGGCGGCTGGTGCTTCCGCATCTTGGCCGTCTCCCGATTAAAGAGCTCTTTAAAATGCGGTCTATCCCATCGAAATATCCCGGATCCGCCCTCCGGGGATTCGACAAACTCGGCCATGTCGATATATATGGGCCCCCTTCCCTCCAGGACCTCCTTTTCCATACCCAGTATGATGGAAACCGGGATATCCGGTTGCGGGCCCTTAATGTATTTGGAGCTTACACGCTCGCCCTCGGCGTTGTAGAGAAAGTCAAAGCCGAAGACGATAGGGATGCCGGTAGCTTTATTGATGACATCGTAGAAATTGCCGAACTCAGCGTTCCGCATCTCCGCTCCCGCATTATAGGCGGCTGCGATGCCTTCTCCGCATGCATTGGCCCACATTCGCATGACGCCGAAATCGCAATCGCCATTGGCCAATATGGTGGCCTTTGAGTTAAAGAGGACGAAGCGTCCATCGAGGAGGCTGAAGCCGACTGCGCCGGTTACGCAGCCATCCTGTTTCAATAAGTCGACTACCTGTGTTTTATCCAGCAGCTCAACCCCAAGCCTTGTCGCCTTCGACTTGAGCGGCTGCATCATGTCCAGGTCCGCGGCGGCCAGCGACCAGCCGAAAGGCAGATGGTTTAAGTCCAGCTCTCCTTCCGGGGATTTCATGACCTTAACGCCCCAATCCGCAAGTTTCTGGGCCGCCCGGTACGATTCCCGCGCCATGGCATACAATAGATCCTGATCGTTCAGGTATACCCCGATGTTTTTCACGTGGAAATCAACGAAGGCGTCAATATCGTCACCGGGCGCCAGGACCCATAAAACTCCGGCTCCCTTGTTCGCTTTTCCTCCCCAGCCAATCGTCTGTTTGTCTACAATCAGCACGCTCGTTTCCGGCGAAAGCTCTTTGATTCTGATAGCGGCCGCGAGGCCGCCGAAACCGCCGCCGATAATGAGGACATCCGCGTCAAAGGTCGCTGGATCTTTTTTTATATCGGCCATGCCCGACTCCTTCTTGATGCTCAGTACGGTTCGATTCGCTGCCCCGGAATGTGAGGTGTGACGTCGATACATTGAACCGGGCAATGGATCTCACAGGTAAAGCACCAAACGCAATCCTGTTCATAAGCAACAAACGGTTTCTCTTCGTCAGGGTCCCATCGCAGCACATCCAAGAAACAAGCTTCGACGCAGTTCATGCAGCCGATACATTCCTCTATGCGGATCTCAATATTGGCGCTCATGCGGCCTCCAGAACTGAATTTTTATGAAATCATCCGGCCGCCGAATTCGCTGTAGATCTCGGGAAGCAGGACGGCGAGGTTGGAAAATTCCCGCACATTGTGCTGCGCGAGCCCCCGGACCGACTTTTCGGGAACCGCAACGCCCGGAGGAAGGCACAGCTCAGGCTTGCCGCGCGACATCCGATATCCCATCCAGAAGCGTGTGCGATGTTCCAGGCCGTTCGGCGCCTGCCGAAAAATATGGCACATCAGCGACGGCGCCTTGACGGCGTGGCGTGTCTTGTCCGCCGGGCTGGACCATCCGAAACCGCCTGCAAAAGTCGAGACGTGCGGTTCCTTCCATCGTTCCCTATCAAAGCCGAAATCCCATGGCGATAGGAAAGTGATGTCGATGTTTTCCATCCCGCTGCCGCAGTCCTCAACGACATGGTGCGTAACGCCCCAGTTCTTTTCGAAATTGGGGATGGACGGGTCGAGAATTCTTTTGCGGGATTCGGGGCTTATCCCTATTCCCGCATGCTGCGGCGGATACCATATGCGGTAGCGCAGGGGATCCAGCGGATGCCAGGCAAACCACCAGTCAATCATCTCCGCGGTTACGTTTCTGTACACGTTGCGATTGGCAATAAATCCCGCGCCGTTGGGCAGATTGCACCATCCAATTTCCACCTGCAGGTCTCCGGGATTGAGCAGGTCATTTACCTGCTCCGGGGATATGGCCTTTGACGGATCGCACGGAACATCCATCTTCGCCAGATGCGCGGGATCCGGAGGCGCGGGATCCCGATAATATTTGGAATAGGGTTTGGATTGCTCTTCTGGATCGAGAGGAGGTAATTTCAAAATCCCGGTCTCCATTGGGCGCACTCCTTTTCTGTTCGGAGGATAACCTTGATTGGGAGATTATCAGGGCGCTTTGCTATTTGTAAAATGAATGTTTTCTATATATATTTATTTAAATTATAAATATCTGAGGAACCCGTGAACTTACGCGATTTCGATATCGGGCTTCTTGTGGCGCTGGATGCTCTGCTGACGCATAAGAGCGTGACGCGCGCGGGCGAACGGCTCCACTTGAGCCAGCCGGCGACAAGTATCATCCTTGCCCGCCTGCGCCGACACTTCGGAAACGAATTGCTGATTCCCGCCGGCCGCAAAATGGTCTTGACCCCATTGGCTGAGAGCCTTGTGGAACCCGTGCGCAGCTGTCTTCTCCAGATTCAGTACACCATCGCCTCCAAAGCAGAGTTCGATCCCGCGGCCTCCAATCGGTTGTTCCGTCTGGCGGTTTCCGACTACGTTACAGCCGTCCTGATGCCCCAGGTGATGCAGCAAGCGGTGAGGCAGGGACCCGGAATTCGATTCGAACTCGTGCGTCTTGACGAGAACATCGATCAGATGCTTGAAAAGGGAGACATCGACTTTCTCATACGGCCGTCCGTTCATGCCCTGCCGGCCCATCCGAAGGAACCGCTTTTCGAGGATACGCATACCTGTGTGGCGTGGCGCAAGAACTCCGTGATCGGGAAGACGCTCTCCCGGAAACGGTTTCTCGAAATGGGGCACATCGCCGTCCATTTCGGTCATGCCCCTGCTATATTTGAGGATTGGTTTGCCGCGAATTTTGGAGACACAAGAAAGATCGAGGTGATCGCACAGGATTTCGAGGTTGCTTGCCGACTGGTTGCGGGAACAAACAGAATCGCTACGGTTATGAGCCGTATGGCGCAGATGTACGAAGAACATTTGCCTTTGAGGTTGATCCGTCCTCCTTTTGCCGTTCCAAAGGTTGTCCACTGCATGCAATGGCATCGGTATCAGGACCAGGATCCGGGGCATATCTGGTTAAGGGGCATATTGAAGCAAACGGCAAGGACGCTCGGATACTCACGCAAAAGCGGACAAGGCCGCCCCGCCGGCGCCCGAAGGCCTCGAGGAGATGAGAGTCTCGTTTGAGTTCAGCTGCAACAACCGAGGGAATGCTCCCTGTCTATTCTCGTAGTAGCCCGAGAGCAGACGACATCGTTGACGACGAGCGACGAAAAAAACGCCCCGCAGCCTTCTTGCGCCGCCATCGCGTGCGTGCCGACGACTGTGCGTTGAGTGCAGACATAGAATGGGCGCAATTTTCCATGTTTTTTAGCCGCCGGCGTTTCAAGTCATAGTAAAATCACAGGCAAAGGAGGCGTTTAATGAAACAGACTATTTACGTTCTATGTTTCTTTGTTGCTCTAACGATTTTGGTTGCGGGTTATGCGGTGCCTGAAGCATCGGCGCAGGTTGACGGCTCGAAAATCAAGGGCGCATGGTCGATCGAATCGATGGAGGTGGGAACCATTGAAAACAGAAGAACTGTCATTCCCCGGGGATTTATGATTTTTATAATGGATAAGCATTACAGCGCGATCCGCGATTTGGCGGAAAAACCGGCCCCGGGCAAGGAAAGCTCCGAAAGGTCCTTCATGGCTGATGCCGGATGGTATGAATTTGACGGCAAGGAGCTGGTTGTTCATCATATGCTGGCGGCGTTTCCCGCCCTGGGATCGATGACTTTCAAGTGTTCCATGGAAGGAGACGATATTCTTTTCCTGGAACCGCAGTATCACAAAATGGTCATGCCGGGAATGAACATTAAGCCTTCGCCGGATGGAAAGATGGGTTACGGCGACATGGCCGTGAAATACAGGTTCAAGCGACTGGAGTAACAGGGGCTCGCATTTAAATTCTCGCATGCTGCGTGGTACATCCGGACAAGCCGGCGCGGGGAGTCTTGCACACTGAATCCGCGCCGGTGGAATCTGGCCGGAATGCCGCTGGGGCATCATTGTTTCAATCCTTAGAAAATATTCCGATGGCGCAGCGGTGCAAGTCTGCACGTTGAGGAGAAGGTGTGCAAAATGCCGCGTTTGCCGGCGCAGTCCATATCAAAATCACAGGATAAAACTCATAGCGGTAAATGATGAAGCTATCGCGATCCGCCGCAACAGAAGCTTCATGGATGATCGCGGTCAACATTTTTTAGGATCGCATGCAACACAAAGATGAGGCATAAACGTAATATTGTTATATCTAAAACGAAAGCGGGAATGGCTTAATGCGTCGACGTTGGAGATGCCGGCTTCTGGGAGCAATCATAATTCTTTTGTCCCCTTATGCGCTGCCTGCGGACGATTCGAAGGATTCGGAGGATTCGGAGGATTTCCAGACATGGACAATATCCGGCCGGGTTCTGACTTCTGAAGGCGATCCGCTCGAAGGGGTTGCGGTTCAATTGGATTCCGAGTTGTCTGCCGAAGGACCGATAACGATGGAAACCAACCTCCAGGGAGAATATGGGACTGAAATCAGCGGGTTTTCCGATACCTCCGTCCGACTGAGAGGAACGCTTATCGCCAAAAAAGCGGGATATATGGAAGGGCGAGAGCTATTGGAGCTGGGGGAGGGTGAAAATAGCGCGACAATCGATATTATACTGCGCACGCCCGATGAGGATCCGGATCTTCTTCCCATGGAATCACTGATTCGGCTGCTTGCCCCGCCGTTGAAAGCGGACGCGGTGCGGAAATATCCCGAAGAAGGAGCGAGCAAGGAGTTTTTGCGGGGATGCGCAGAACTGATTAATAAGCGCAGCGCGGTGGATGCGGTTTCCCCGCTTCAGACGTCGGTCGACCGCACGCCCGAATGTCTGGAATGCCGGCTGCTGTTAAGCCTGGCGCTGCTTGATTCGGGAAGCTGGACCGGCGCCAACAACCAGCTGGTGGAGGCAATGGAAGCCAACAACTCCGGAAGCTCCCCGCGCCCGGAGCCCGATTGCATCATGGGGGTGCTGCGATCGTGGAGAGGCCATGTAAAGGACGCGGTCGCATCGTATCTGCATGCTCTGGAGTTTGATCCCGATAATGCGCTTGTCCTACAGGAACTGGGGCGGATGCTTGTGAAGCAGAGCAACTGGGAAGCGGCGGAGCATTACCTGGCCGAAGCGATTAAAGCGGGGGCCGGCAATACCGCCCGAATTCTACGAGCCGGCGCGCTGCTGGAAATCGGCGATGCCGGAGAGGCGAACCGCGAAATGGAGCGCTATGCTGCCGGCCGGAAAATCAAAGACCTCCCCCTGCAGGCGCGCATCCTGCACAGCAAAATCCACAGCCGCCTTAACCTGATTAAGCAGGAACAGGTCCAATCCATGATTTCTCAATCGCCCGAGGAGCTCAAAAGAATC
>Ga0307422_1001740_pt1 | contig 11224 bp, 5 predicted proteins | sample SalMarWE160290MG_FD_202153 | JGI IMG/M metagenome (GOLD analysis project Ga0307422, IMG submission 202153) | Salt marsh sediment microbial communities from the Plum Island Ecosystem LTER, Massachusetts, United States - WE1602-90 | ecosystem: Environmental > Aquatic > Marine > Intertidal zone >...
TTGTTCCTATCCTTGATTTCCTGCCGGGAACTGTTCGTCCTCTATTTGCAAGTAAAATAAAAAATGCCTGACCTGAATTAGAAATCTCACAATCGTGAAATTTTAGGTTATCAATAATGGCTCCATCCATTGATTCAATTGTAATGGCGGAATTCTGGAAGGCGTTTTTTAAAATCAATCCTGAAACATCAAAATTCATAAAACTTCCCAATCCGTCAGTTCCAAGTTTAAAGCAATTGCCTGCTCTCACATTTAGCTTATCAATTTCACAATTTCTGACTACAACATCCTTACATCCATATTCGCTGCCGCTTTTAAAGCAGATTCCATCGTCTTCCGACTGAATGAAGCAGTCTTCAATTAGCACGTGATGGCAGTCGACAATATCAATACCATCCCGATTGGGAGTAAGATTACCGGAATTTACCTTAATGTCTCTGATAGTAATGCTGTCGCACTCAATGTATACCTGTGTCCAGCAAGCTGGTTTTATTAAAGTAATGCCTGATAAAATAATGTTTTCTGATGCGACAAATGCCAGCAAAGATGGCCGGTCTTTTTCTGTACCTAATTCTTTTACATTCATCCAGGGATCAAAATCTCCCTGTCCATTAATAGTTCCACCTCCGATAATTTTAACGTTACTAACATGGTTGCCATATATCAGCCTGCGCTGACAGTCTTCCAGCATACGATTGGCGAAGGTGGTTTCAATCATATGATGAGGATATGTTGTTTCACTGTCTGATTGCATGCCCAGAATAGTGGCAGAACTATCAATGTAAAGTGTAATGTCATTTCCCAGTAATAGCTGACCAGTTAAAAAGGTGCCATCATGTAAATACACTGTTCCTCCCCATTTAATGCAGCTATCAATTGATTGTTGAAGTGCTTTTTGATCGTTTACTTTACCATCGCCAACAGCTCCAAAATCAAACACATCAAACACAGGCTTGACTATTTGACAAAAAGATATCGGCATTATTGCAAATAGAAAGATTGGAATAAAATACTTTTTCATACTTAAAAATCTTTTGATTAGCTGTATTTAATATTTACTTCTGTGCATTTGTATTTCAGTGAGAAAATTAGAAATTGCTTATGTAAGTTACGCCACCCATTGTAATAAGATATTGCCAGGTTTATAATACATCAGACAATTGTCTAATTATTGTTCCTGTCAGTCAAAGAAAAGAATTTGCTAACCTATACATTTTTATGAAATTCAATTTGTTTTATTCTTAGATAATATCTTTTTAAAACACATTAATTTAAAGCCTCATAGCCTATGCGAGAATTTAGTTGTAATAAAGGAAAAAGGGAATCCCTGTGCCTCATTCTATTGCTTTATGAAAAGAGTTCTTAGTTGAACTCAGCAGAGAAATTTTTATTTACGGCACAGGGATCATCAACCCTAACTAAAAGCACATAGTTTATTTTGTCATAGGTAGCGGATTATAGCTAACAAATCAATTATATCCATTGTTTTGCGTTATAGCACTGTTCTGCTGCCTGACCTTTTCCGGGATAGGCAATAATAATTTCTGTTCAGTAACATCTTTACCCTTAGCACTTAATAATTCGACAGCCCGTCCGGTTCTCTTCAGATCAAACCAGCGATGAAATTCCAGTGCAAGTTCCACTCTTCTTTCGTGTTCAATAGCAAGATCCAATGTAGGATATAAATCTGATGGGTAGCCGGCATTGCCAAATGCGGGTAGGCCAACTCTGTCACGGACTTCGTTCAGATAAGCTGGTTCTCCGGTGGCTTCAGCTAACAGCAAGAGTAGATCGGCATACCTTAATACCATAAAATTATTGTCACAATATTCACTGCCATAAACAACTGTAGTATCCACCCATTTTTGGGGGAATTTAATAGGTACAAATTCATCGGATGCATTTGTATATCCTGTATCAATAGAAATGTCCCTTCGAATGTCACCAGTTTCATATTCATCATACAAATCATCAGTAACCATGTTCATTCCTCCACTAGCTGCTGTAAAGGAAAAATTTTCAAATGGAGCGAATGTGGGGTAATAAACACTATAAGGATTTCCTGCACCTCCTATAAACTGTATTTCAAATATAGATTCAACAGTATTTTTGTTACCAAGTGCCCACAAATCAGCATAACCAGTTACTAATCCATATTCGTCACTGTCATAAACTACGCGAAGAATCTGAGCAGCAGAGGCTTCATCACCTTGGGTAAGATACACTTTTCCAAGGAGTGTTTGAGCTGCTCCTTTTGATACTTTACCAGGTGCGGATACGTTCGATGCCAAAGGTAAAATAGCAATTGCATCCTGAAGATCCTGAATTATTAAATTGTACACTTCGGAAACCGGAGATCTGAGGATATCATAACTTTCTTTGGCAGTAATGGGTTTAGTAACCAGTGGTAATTCTCCCCATATTTGAACCATATTAAAATAATTTAATGCCCTCAAAAACTTCATTTCTGCTTTAACATCTTCTTTGAATGTTGCATCAAGATCGGCCTCTTCAATTTTATCAAGTACAATGTTAATAGTAAACAAAGAATTATAATATTGCTGCCAGAACTGATATACTATCGAATTAGATGGCATAAGCGTATAATCTTTAAAAGCCCATCGGTCGGCAACATTTCCTGCCACATGATACATTGTGCCATTATCCGACATTTGTTCAGCACAGTACGAAGCACCACAATCAGGGCCATAGCTGGTATACAAAGTTGCATAGGCAGCATTCGCTGCCAACTCAAAATCTGCCTGGGTTTGATAAAAATTTGTGGCATTTGAGTTTGATACCGGGGCAAGATCAAGAAAATCATCCCCGCAAGCGATAGCCATCAAGCAAATAAAGCTGATAGCCACTATTTTATTTATTTTCATCATCTTATTCAAAATTTAATGTTTCAAAAATCAATATTGACTCCAAAAGTTATTACCCGTGGCACAGGATACGCTCCGAAATCCACGCCTAACATAGCTCCTGTTGGTAAGGCTGATGAGGAAGTGATTCCATTATATGTATCTCCAACCCCAACCGATGTGCCAGAATCATATCTGCCTGTTGCAGAATATGTGGTAGCATTATAAGAAGAATTTTCCGGGTCAAAACCTGAATATTTTGTAAATAAGAAAGCGTTTTCAATGTTTACATATAATCTTGTTGCTTTTATCTTGACGCGCGATAGCAATTTTTCAGGTAGTGAGTAAGATAACCTTATATTCTTTACTCTTAAATAAGTTGCATCTTCAACCCATAAGTTTGAAAACTCAGATTGAAAAGCATTATTATTGATGGTTGGTTTAAAATGTATCCCATCGCCCGGTTCGCTCTCTGATTTCCAGTAATCGGCAACATCGGCATATAAATTTCTGCCTCCGTTCCATCTGCCGTCATACCTCCATTGTTGGTTTGCTATTTCTCCGCCAACTGAAGCTTGCAGCAGAAATGAAAATTCAAATCCTTCGTAGCTGAATGTATTGGTAAGCCCGGAAATAAAATCAGGTTGCGAATTGCCAAGAATGGTTTTATCCAGATCCGATATAATACCGTCCTCGTTAACGTCTCTTACTATCGGATCTCCGGGTATAGCAGTCTCGAGATGTGGTGAAGCAGCAAGTTCGGTCAGGCTATTGTAAACACCATCAAACTGGTAGCCATAGAAATTTGAAATAGGTTCCCCAATTTCAGTTTTTACGGATACGTTCCATTCACTAAATATAATGGGTGCTTCATCAGGTCCAAGTTCAAGCACTTTATTTCTGTTCAATGAGAAATTAAAGCCAGTTGTCCACTTGAATTTTCTGTCTATGTTGTGTGAAGTCAGAAAAAACTCAAAACCTCTGTTTCTCAATTTGCCGATATTGGTAAGCTGTGATGAAAATCCTGTTATGTCAGGTACAGGCAGGTATAGCAGCAAGTCATTGGTTATCGAATTATAGTATTCAGCACCAAGTAATAGCCTATTGCTGAACATACCTGTTTCAAGGCCAATATTGAACTGGGCAGTTTTTTCCCACTTCAAATCGGGATTGGCAATAGTTGTGACAAAAAGTCCATTCGCAATGTCAGTACCAAATGCATAGTTTGCTCCGTCATTTGTCAAATTGATTGCATTTGATAAACTGGTTGAGGACCCTAATAAACCTATTGCACCGTAATTCGGGATTTGATTATTTCCTGTAAGACCATAACTTGCTTTGAATTTCATGTAACTCATAAATGCTATGTCTTGCGTAAAATCTTCATCGGAAATTAGCCAGGCAGCAGAAACCGAAGGAAAAGTTCCCCATTTATTATTACCACCAAATCTCGAACTTCCATCACGACGGACGGTACCTGTTAAGAAATATTTATCCATATAGCCGTAATTTGCTCTTGCCAGGTATGAAAGCATAGACCATTCCGATGCGGAAGAAAGACCGGAATTGGCTGTGCCTGCATTAAGTGTATGAACAAGATCGTTGGGGAAATTATTAGATGATAATCTTGAATATTCATCTCTTTGCTTTTGAGCAGTAATACCAATCAAAGCTTTGATGCTGTGATCTGAAAATTGCTTTTCGTAATTTAAGGTATTCTCTGTCAGCCAATTAATCATATTGCTTGAGCTTGTGCTTGCTTCAGCAGGCTTAGCATCGGAATAACCGTATTTCCGTAGGGCATTTTGGTATGAATTAAAATTAATATTGTATAGATTGCCGTTCAGACTGGATCTGAATTTCAAATCTTTCAGGATATCATACTCGAGAAAAGCTGTACCAATATTATTTAGCGCCTTGTTCTCTTTAATAATTTCACGGGTCATTGAATAGGGATGCCACAATTGCAAATCGTTATAGGCAGCAAATCGATACCATTCTGAATTAGGATCCTTAAAACCCAGATTACCATTTTCATTGTATACCGGAAATATTGGATCGTTCTGGAGGGCTAGACTTACAACGTCAACTTTACCGTTTGTTCCATCTGTACGGTCTGTTATGTTAGTTAAAGCAAGGTTTCCTCCAATTAGCAGCTTGTCATTGATTCTGTGTTTAAGATTTATGCGCATCGACAGACGTTTATAATAGTTGTTATCAACTACAGCATCCTGATCAAGATAGCCACCAGAGATCAGGAATTGTGTTTTATCTGTTCCTCCTGTAACTGACAGTTGTAATTTATGAGATGGAGCAACTCGAAACAAAACATCCTGCCAATCGGTTCCAGTACCAAATTGGCCGGGATCATTAATAAAATCCTCGGGAATCTGATATTGCCCTGGACGTAAATCATTGGGATCACTTGCATTACCACCTTCAGCAATCCATGCATTATTATGAGCTGTAATATAGTAATCAATGAATTGTTGTGCATCCATCATATCTACTTTTCTGGTTACTTCCTGTATGCCGTATTCATAATTTACAGATACAGTTGTTTCTCCGGGCTTACCCATTTTGGTGGTAATAATTACCACACCGTTGGCTCCCCTGGATCCGTAAATGGCTGCCGAGGAAGCATCTTTCAGTATCTCAACCGATTCAATATCCTGGGGATTAATGTTGTTCAGGTTGAAATTTTCCATTGGCAGACCATCTATTACATACAAAGGTGATGTACCAGCTGTTATTGAACTACTCCCCCTAATTTTAATTATTGGGGATGAGCCCGGAGCACCCTGTGATTGAGTGATTTTAACACCAGGTAGTTGTCCTGCAAGGGATTGCATGACATTACTGTTCGAACGATCCTCAAACTGATCGCTCTTAACTGAAGCTACTGAACCTGTCACACTCCTTTTCGATTGTGTACCGTAGCCAACCACCACAATTTCATTTAGCGATTGGATATCCGTAATAAGTGATACATCAATTTTAGCTTGTTGGCCGACTTTAATCTTTTCAGTTAGGTATCCGATCGACGAAAAAATCAGAGTTACATCATCGGAAGAAATAGTTATACTGTAACTTCCATTTATGTCCGTAATGGTTCCTATTGATGTTCCTTCTACAACAATATTTACTCCCGGTAAAGGATTATTGTCGTTAATCCCGGTAATTATACCGGTTACTTCCCTTTCCTGTGCAAATAACTGAAAGGCACAGGCGGTAAAAATAAACAGCAAGAAAATTCTTTTCATAGTTATAAGATTTCGTTAAGTAGATAGATATAGTAGTTATATAAAATTTCCAGCACTGGGTAATACAATAACAATTTTATGCATTGTGTTTTCCATAGCACAAATTATACAACTGAACTCCTTTACTGCTCAATAAGAAAAGTGAATAAAATCTTGCGGATATCAGGGGGTTCAGAGAATTAAGATTTAGGTACGAGAATATGAACATGGTTTATTGAAAAATTAAATTATTAGTTGTAGTTTGATTTTTTTTGATAACAATAAATAATGCTCTTAAAATCAAAAATATGTTATCTGTCAGGCAGAAACAATACATAAACTGGGACATTATTTGCACATTTTGGACTATGTAATGATGATTGATTTACTGTTGTAATAAAGGAAAGATACAGGACGTAGTATCTTCTACTGGAAAATTGTATAAACGAAAATGTTTATTTGTGTGAAAGCTGTTTTTTTAAGTATTCTTTGTTAAACTTCAACTAATTCAGTAAGTCAGTTAGTTGACTCTGATCAAAATATTTCTTCTCAGAAAAGACTATTGATGAATCTGTCTGATACTGTACTTTATGTGCACGAAAAAATCTTTTTTTCGGCATTCGAAAAAGAAATAATTATTCTGCTGCTTATAGTGAAAAAGTTATTTTCATTTTAAAAATTTTTCTCTTAACGCTTTTATTTGATCCTGGTTAATGGGTACAAAATTCCCTAAGGATGTAGCCATTACAAGCGATTTAGCGCTGAATTCTGCTACTTCAAGCTTGTCGAAAGTCTGAATAAGCTTATCTCCTGTAACTAAAAATGAATCGTTGGAAATGAGCAGAGCAGGTACCTCACTGCTTAATAATCCGGTAATTGATTTTTTGTCCAGAAACTGCGAACCAAAAGAAACACGAGGTATATCCTGAAGAAATATCCAACTTTCAGGAATTGTACGGATGTCAAATTTTGTATTGGTAATGCCAAAAGCCATTACGTTTGTAGGTTGGGCAACTATTATGGAGTTGATATGCTTGTGTGTGCGGTATATTTTCTGATGAAGAGATACGTATCTGTCAGGTATCTTTCCTTCCTCAGATTTTCCATCTTTAATGTTCACTAGTTCATCTGGTTGAATATCCCATCGAATAAAATTTGACGGTGTGATTAGAAAATCATTATTTTCACTACGTTTTGAAACAGTACCGCTTGTACTTGAAATAAGACCATGAGCACAGGCTCTATGTATAATTTTACAGATATCCTGCCGTATAAGTTGTTCATCATCACTTTCCGGATCTTTATGGTATTCTGAAAAGGAATTAGGAAGTTGATTTTCATAATCCTGAATTTGTTTATTGGTCGGGCAAATTGGTTTGTCTATTATTTTGGCATTAATAATTGTCTGGGCTGTATGTTCAAGAGTTTCCAAACGCGCTAATGCATCAAGTATGTCTCTTCCTCCAACAACCACACCATGGTTCTCCATAATAACAGACAGGTGATCATTATTGGTAAATTCCACTGCTATTTTATTACCCAATTCTTCACTTCCAGGTAATCCATAGGGTGCATAACCAACTGGTCCACAAATTATTTTTGCTGATGGGATAATAGTCGTATCAGGCACCTGTCGAACAATACTAAAAGACACCAGTGCCGGAGGATGGGCATGAATAATAGCTTTAATATCATGTCGTGTTTGGTATATTGCTTTATGAAAAAGGAACTCCGAAGAAGGTTCATGTTTACCGGAAATCTTACCATTCTTGCTGACACGGCTAATATCTTTTTCGGTTATTGAACCTTTGTCAATACCCGAAGGGGTTATCCAAATGGTATCCTTCTCATCGCGTATGGAAATATTTCCACCCGAAGTAGTGGTCATTCCGTACTTATAAATTCGGCCTATTACTTTGGTGATTTGCTCTTTCGGGTGCATAAGTTGCACATCAATCTGTTTCACTATAAATAATTAAGTTAAACATTATTTTCTATACAATATAATTACTTATTATGGCATTCAATCTCTTGTTGTGAACACAAGAGATTGAAGGTTTTATTTGTTTTCAGTTAATAGCATCCCACCTGCAAAGATTCAATTTAATTTTAGGTTTGTGTTTACTTCCCATTGCATGCCATATTACCAGTGTTGCACCCAGGGCACTGGCATTGTCAACTTCACTGGTAAATATTTCTTTTTCAGGAAAAAAAGTGGCCAAAAGTCGTAAATAAATTTCATTACGTGCAAAACCTCCCGAGACATAGAATTGATTTATTTTTTCATCTGACATGGAGATCAGATTTATTGATTCAGCATTGCGCAATACCAGGCTGTACATCAGGCAATGGTAGGCATCTGAAAAATTATTAAATTGCGAGAGGTCAATTGAATTGTCAATATATCCATCAGGAATTCCATCTGTAAAAAACTTTGCTGCCTGCCTTTTCCCTTCAAAATAACTTTTTAAAAGAGTTTCATTTGCGCTTATATCTTTTGTATGTTCCTCATCTAAAGTGAACCATTCTCTAAGTCTCTTTAAATTTACATCGTGTATATGTCCTAAAAAAAATCTTGATGATTTAATGGGTTGCTGATCTATATTCAGATAGGCTAAACAACCGTTTTTCAGTTCATTCTTTGTGAGGGGAGAGTGATTAAATGGATTCATGATGATACACCATGTTCCGGTTGAAATTAATATGAATTTATTTTTACTGACATGAAAATACGGAACCAGAGCAGAAGAACTATCATGTATACCAATGCCGACTTCCATTTCTTTTTCTGAAAATTCAATAGGTATGGAATAGGAATTTGATATCGGATCGGGCATGGAAATTCCTGCATCATTCAGCCACTGATGATAGCAATTATCATCAAAATCCCACATAAAAGTATGGCAGCCAATTGAAGTAGACTCAGCGTAAACTTTTCCGGTCAACAGAAAAGACAAAAATTGCGGGAAATGAAGGATCCATTTAAGTTTTTTAAATACTTCCGGTCGCTGTTGTTTTAGCCAAAGCAATTGAACTCCGGCATTTAAAAAGAGACCAAGGGAAGGACTGGCGGTTTTTCTGCAGAATTCTACCTTCCCTCCATATTTTTGAAAAAGTGATGAATAAATAGTATCAGGTATTTTCTTAAGGTAATTATATAGTGGTGTCAATCTGTTTTCTTGTTCATCAAGAAAAACCAGTGAGGCTCCGTAAGTGCAAAAGTTTACACCTACGATATCAAATTTACTATTTGCAATTAATTCAGATAAACTTGATTTAATCCATGCTTCAATAAGATCAAGATCATCGCATTCAAAACCATCTTCATCAAAAGCTGTTTCGAACTCTTTTTCCTGCTGATAAGCTATCTTTAAGTCTTCATTAAAAAGGAGAATCTTTTTGTTGGTCCTTCCAATATCGAATATGGCTATAACCTTCTTTTTTATCATGAATGATTTTCTCTGCTCAGACTAACAAAACATCCTTAAATTTCCGATTGATCAATGTCTTAATTTATCCTTTTCGTGTACTTAAGTATTCGTCTTCGTATTTCTGGATCTCTTTGATATACTCTTCTCCTATTGCGACATTTTCTTTCAGGCAATAATAATCCCACACAGCACCAAATAGTTTTGTTTTTAATTCTTCCAGCATGGCAAGACGCTCGAAATTTTTCCCTTCTTCCTCATACTTCAATAATAGTTGTGTAGGTTCCAACAGGGCTATTAAAAATGCCTTTTGTACAGCACGGGCACCAATCACATAGGCACCTATCCGGTTAATTGAAGCATCAAAGAAGTCCAGTCCTATATTTACCCTATTCAGGAAGTTATTGCGAATAATTTCAGAAGCGATCATTTGCACATCTTCATTCAGTGTAACGACATGATCTGAATCCCAGCGCACAGGTCTTGTAATGTGGAGTAAAATTTCATCAAGGAATTGCAGGCAGGAGGATATCTTATCACTTACTTGTTCTGTGGGATGAAAATGACCATTATCCAGACAAATCATTTTCTGATTACGAATAGCATATCCAAGATAAAAATCATGTGATCCGACAGTCATTGACTCCAGACCAAGGCCAAACAATTTGCTTTCAAAGGCATCTTTCATATACTTTTTTTGGTAATCCACTGCCAGGGCTTCATCAAGAGAATTCTTTAGGAGTATTCGATGACCGTTTCTGTCAATAGGTGTATCTTTTGACCCATCAGGTATCCAGATATTATGAATACAGGGAGTACCCAATTGTTTTCCGATTTCGGCGGATATTGTTCTGCATCGTTTTACATGTTCAATCCAGAATTTGCGTACACTGCTGTCTTTGGAAGATAATGTAAATCCTGATTCAGCTTTGGGATGTGAAAAGCAGGTAGCATTAAAATCTAGCCCAATGTTTTTTTCTTTGCACCAATTAATCCAGCCCTGAAAATGTTTGAGTTCAATCTGATCACGATCTATTTTTTGGCCCCTAAAATCACCATAACTAGCATGCAAATTTAATCGTTGTGATCCTGGCAACAGGGATAGTACCATTTCAAGATCACTTTGCATTTCAGCAATTGTTGTAGCTCTCCCCGGATAATTACCTGTAGACTGAATACCTCCACCGTCTAATTTTGGATCGGGAGTTTCCATCCCTCCCACATCATCAGTTTGCCAGCAGTGGAGACTAATTACCACATCACTCATCTTTTCAATTGCAGCATAGGTATCTATGTCTAAGGCATCATATTGTTCTTTGGCAATTAAATAAGCCTTTTCAATAGAATCTTTTTTTACCATAGTATATCTTTATTTTCAACAATTAATCTTTCCTGCAAAAATAAGTTTTTATAAGAATTATAATGAATTACCTATTCCGACCAGAGCGACTGAAATCATGATGGTCAGAATTCCCAAAGTGATTGTAGTTTTGGTCTTCAAAGTAACTCCCTTCCATTCATTGCGATAAATACCCCACAAATTTGCCGTAATAATTATCATTGACATATGCAGAATCCATGAACTGGCTCCGTTTCCCAGCTTGCTTTCTCCCATTCCATAGAAAAAAAACTGCATAAACCATGTTGTACCTGCTAAAGCTGAAAACAGGATATTTTTGATGATAGGGGT
>Ga0307422_1001741_pt1 | contig 11215 bp, 11 predicted proteins | sample SalMarWE160290MG_FD_202153 | JGI IMG/M metagenome (GOLD analysis project Ga0307422, IMG submission 202153) | Salt marsh sediment microbial communities from the Plum Island Ecosystem LTER, Massachusetts, United States - WE1602-90 | ecosystem: Environmental > Aquatic > Marine > Intertidal zone >...
TCATCATTCAGGTTAAATTTTTTAGTCTCGTTAATATCCAAATTGAAAATTTCTGAACCTGACTTGCTTGACATGTTCATTATTGCACTTTTATTGAGTATGTCGTCTAATGTTATTGTGTAAGTTTCATTATTGAACTCAAATTGTATTTTCCATTTCTCCCTTAAGGATTTTTCATAACCTTTTTCCAGTTGTTCCTGTGTTGGCTTAAAAATCGGATAACCACTTCCACCAGTTCCTGTATCAGGAGTTTCTGCCTCATCAGTGCTAGTGTCAATTGTAAAAGTTACATCTTCTGTGTTATTGATATTATTGGAAGTATCATTGCACCAGAACTCAGCTGTGTAGATTCCATCAGCCATGCTTGAATTAGTGTAATTTGCCCCTGTGCTGCTTGCGTTTATTGTCATGGTGTAGTTATTTGCCCAGTCATCTATGGTGAACTTGCAATAACTAAGGTCCTCATTTGCCGAGATGTTAAAATCAATACTTGCTGTTGTGTAAGTTGTATTTGTCGGTGAGATAATTGTAATCTGGGGAGCAGTTGTATCTCCTTCACTATCGTCTTCAAAGAGCATATTATGAACATAAACATTATTATCCGCACTTCCATAAGCAATCCAGTTACTATCATTAGAGAATGCTACTGAAGAAACCTCATCTGTTGATTCTGTGAATGTAGTATTTAGACTCCAGTCAGATACATTATGAACAAAAACATCATTATCCAAACCAGAACTCCCGTAAGCAATCCAGTTGTTGTCCTGAGAAAATGCCACTGAAGAAACCTCATCAAATAATCCTGCTTCGGTTAATGTAGTATTTAGGCTCCAGTCTGCCACATTATAAACATAAACAACAGGATTAAAGTCATCATCATAAGCCTCATAAGCAATCCAGTTGTTGTCCTGAGAAAATGCCACTGAAGGACCATCAAATGTTGAATCTACTGCTTCTGTTAGTGTAGTTTCTAAAGACCAGTCTGCCACATTATGAACATAAACAACAGGATTAAAGTCATCATCATAACTCCCATAAGCAATCCAGTTGTTGTCCTGAGAAAATGCCACTGAAGTAACCTCATAAAATGTTGATTCAGTTAATGTAGTATTTAGGCTCCAATCTGACACACTATGAACATAAACATTATTATCCCAGCTTCCATAAGCAATCCAGTTGTTGTCCTGAGAAAATGCTACTGAAGTAACTTCATCTGTTGACTCTGTTAACGTTGTCTCTAAACTCCAGTCAGATACATTATGAACATAAACACCATAAATATCCTCGTCATAATCATAATCATAACCCCCGTAAGCAATCCAGTTGTTGTCCTGAGAAAATGCTACTGAATAGACCTCATCATCAGATTCTGTTAATGTAACTTCCAGACCCCAGTAAGGTGCATTATGAACATAAACATTATTATCCAAACTCCCGTAAGCAATCCAGTTGTTGTCCTGAGAAAATGCCACTGAAGTAACTTCATCTGTTGACTCTGTTAACGTTGTCTCCAAAGACCAATCTATTTCTGCTGAACCTTGAACTTCAAGAGTAAAAGTTTCTATCTCTGAGGATAGCATTTCAAAGGTATAACTTACAGAATTATTTCCTACCAAATCATCAGAAGAATTATACCAATTAAATTTGTACTCATCATTATCCAAAGTTACATTTGCTGAATGGTCATAATTATTTTTTACAGTGCATGTCATATTATTATCTACAATATCTGAACAGTTTGCTTTAACATACTGCCATTCTGTCAGACAATCAGAACAAAAGCTTTGTCCTGAAGAATTATAGCCTATATAGCTCCATTCTCCTGTTCCAGCGCCAAAATCAAAAGCCCAGACATTATAGTCATCAGCTGCAAAATAACCCATGCCTTCTGAAATACAGGGCGGAGAAAGTACCTCTGCACCTACCTCATAACTCCAGATAAATGAACAGTCTGTGGTATTAATCATGTAAATAGATTCAGGCGAACTGAAACTGCCAAAAAAAGCAAGTCCAGGGACAATAGAAGGTCCTTGATAAATATCTCCCCCAGTATCAAGACTCGTGCAGTTTGTAGTTCCGTCATCTAAGTTTAAAGAATAAATTCTGTTGTTCAGCCCTCCTGCCCAAAGCCTGTTGTCATATATAGCCATTTGAGAAAAAAACCCGTTAATATCTGTCCTGTTCCAGATTAATTCTCCTGTAGTAAAATTAAATGCGCCAATTACATAAGGAGGCTGAGCGCTTGCCATGTAAATAACTCCGTCTTTAACAGACGGCTGCATATCCCAAGTATTGCCAAGTCCTGTGTTGTTCCATATATTTGCGCCTGTTGAAGCGTTTAGTTGAATAAAATGAGGAACAACAGACGAATCCCCACCATAAGCTCCAAATGTTACTGTGTCTTCCCAATAAAGACCTGTAGATGGAATTTTAGTGGCTCCAGAAACATTATAGCTCCAGTTTACTGCACAATCATCTTTATTGTAAGCATACACTATACCATCCAAGCAACCATCGAAAATTAAGCTGTCACTTTGAACTATACTTTGTGCTGTCCCATAAGAGCAGTTATGATTTTCACATATAATTGAGCCGTTTGTTTTATTAAGTTTATAAATTCCGTTTCCTGCTCCGCTGGCATAAACATTAATATAAATATAATCTCCCTGATTATCTATTAGAGGAGTTCCGTCTGAATTGTTTATATGTGTTGTCCATATTAAACTGCCGTTAGTGGCATTAAAAGCAGTAATGTTTTGAGTTCCACTGAAGAGCCCTTTTCCGGCCACATATCCTATCCCGTTTTCCACAGCAACACCTCCAAATTCATCAAATGTCCCGGTATACTGTTCTTTCCATGATAATTCATGTCCATAAACTGTTCCACTTTCGTTTAGGTCTACATGAACTCCCTCTGAAGCAGAACATGTCCCATAAAGATTTAATGTAAAGAAAATAAAAAAAACTGCCAGAAATAAGATTTTTTTCAAGTGCTTATTAGAACAAATTTTTACCCTCTCCTCTTTTACCATTAATACTAAGTAATAAATATTAAGTTATATATTTTATGGTTATGTTAATAAAATTAATCAAAAAGAGAATAAATAATAATAGTTTTTCATTCAATGTTTAGTAATAAAAAACATTAACTCTAATTCTAATAGTTTCTTTATTGGTTACAATTTTTTAGAGAGTCTGGGGCTGGAAAGATAAACCTTAGGGTAGCTCCTGCTTCTGCTTTATTACCACTAATATTTTTTTTATTACCTGGGCCAGAACTATAAACTGAATGATTATAATCCCTATTTTTACTTCTTATTTTTTGTTCTTCCATTTCCATAGACCTTCTCTCACTATACCCTTTAATAAATAAAGTATCTCCTTCTGTATAGGCTTTTTTAGTCTTATCAGATTTATTATTTTCTCTGTTGATGCTTGCCTCAGTGGAAATTGTATTCTGATATTCAATAGATTCTAATCTGTCTTTATCCATGACAGAAACACATCCTATCCCTAAAAGACTAATAAAAACTTCTGTTATTAAAAAATTTTTTATTATTTTTGTTAAAGTCATTATATTCTAAATAAGTGTAAATATAAATATTTTTCTGTTATAAAAATCAGATATGCGGACTTAAAAGGTATTTCAATCCAGCAGTTCTTTGCACTCGTCTGGCGGAATTATTAGTAATTTGAAAGTAGTTCTTAAAGACAATAATGCTTATAAGGGATTTTAACTAAATGTCAGTATGAAAATCCATCAGATTTTCCAACCAGAGAATTCTTTCACTTTTTCTAACTCTAATACTAATGCTCATTCCTGCTTTGCGGGATATTTACACGGAGCTGAAAGGAGGTTAAAATAAAAAAATAAGATGAAAAAACTTATGAAAAAGAAAGTTAATGTATTTGGAAAAGCTGTTCCAATGTTTGCATTCGTAATCCTTGGACTTGCTTTGGTTAGTGCTGCTTTGATACCCTATTGGGGAACTATAACTGGATTGGTTACTGTTAGTCAAGGATTGTTTTTAGATGGGGAAACTTATGAAAGCACAATAACAGAAACTTGGGAACCATTCACTTCATTAGAATCTAAAACATTTCTTGACGCACATTATTTAAATAATACTGCTGATGTTGACACTGAAGTTACTTTGGATTATACTTGTATGACTACGAATTGTGATCCTCATGTTACAACAGAATATTACACATCTTCAATGGAAAATATCATAGCTGGTGCAGATAGATTAGTTGAAACTCAGAATACTAATGGTGGTTGGTTATGGGAAAATCCTACAACAGGAGAAGATGCAAGTTCAGAAAATACTTTTGGAGTAACTGCTCAAGGTTTATTGAGTGCATATGAACTTACTGGAGATTTAGATTACTTGAATGCTGCGAAATTATCAGGAGATTGGTTAATAGCTCATTTTGGAGGCACAGGGATTGTAGATAACCGTATTAATGCATTTGATATTGTTTTCCTATATGATTTAGGAAGGATTAGTGAAGTGGAGAAATATACTAATATGGCAAATACATTGTTAGTTGGTACTTTAACACAAGATAATTATTGGGCACATAACTATGGAATGTTCTGTAATACTAGTGGTTGTACAGCACAAGATATGTTTAATGCTATAGATAATCGTAGAGGAGGACAATCAGGAATTATTCTTTGGGATTTAGCACCATGGGTAAAGGCTGCAAATTTAGGAGGAGAAACTGGTTGGGCAAATGACTTAAAGATTCTAATGGAAGTTGAATATGATACAAATTTAACAAGTTCAGAAGATAATTACATCATAGGGTTATCAGGTATTATTTCAGCAACAGGAAATTCTGATGCAATAGATGAATTGGTTGCGGCTCAACATGATGGATTCTGGATAGAACACGAAGGTACTACTACAAATAATGTCCAAGCAACAGCATATGCAGTAATGGCTTTAATGAATGTGAATAAAATGGAATCTGTAGTTAATGGTGCAGAGTGGCTTGTAACTCAACAAGATACTAGTGATGGTAGTTGGAAAAATGGTGCTGGTGTAGAAAATACAGAAGTAACAAGTGAAGTTCTACAAACAATGTTACTTACAGAAGAATTAACAAATCCAGTTACAGTTAATTCAGGAACAACAGTCGGTTTTGTTATCAGTAATTACTTTCCAAAAATGTTAGTTCCAGACACATATACAATAACTACAACTGTAAATCCAGCAGCATAAATCTAATTTATTTTTTATTTTTCCTAATTTATTTTTAAGGAAAGCAAGAGGCGAAAAAGAAATGAAGCCCTCGCCAAAGAGGGTTTTTCATATTCATACCGAAAGGTAAAACAAGGAGAAAGAAGAATGAAAGAAGAAGATAGAATTAAATTAAAAATAGAAAAATTGAAAGGGCAAAGTGACTATCATAAATGGGAGGTAAACCAATATGATCTACTTTTTGTAGGTATGATAACTTTATTAATCGTGATTTATATTCCAACGATGATTGCCCTTAAGTCCATTAGTTTAATAATAATCTTGGGAGTTATATTAATAGTCCTTTTAGTTACATTTTATTATTTTATTAGACCACTTACAAAAAAAAGTTTCAAAAAAATAGAAGATTATAGCAAACAAATAAATCGTCTGTATGAGGAATTAGGGGTATGAAAACAAGTAGAAAAATAGTAGTAAGCGTATTATTAGGAATTCTTCTAGTCGGGATTGTGTCTGCTTCTCTATTAACTTATTTTGGACAGATTACAGGAAGTGTGGAAGTTAAAGCACCAGTGTTTTATTTAGATGGAAATTTAGGAGGAAGCTATTATAGTTTATTAATTAATGAAAAACCTGAATCCGAAGAGGAAATATATTGGACTGATGGAGAGACAATCAAATTTAAAACAGATGCTTTAGGGGTGGATTATTTTTATGAAACAACATTTAATCTTATCTTTTATGCTAAAGCAAACCCTTCTGGGAACTTAGTTCAAATGAGAGTTACAAAATTAAATGAAGATGGCTCTCAAGGTGAAGAAATTTGCATATCTGGAACACAAAATATAACCGCAATAACAAATTATAGAGATTATTCTTTAAGTTGTTCTTCTAGTGACGAAATTGATTTAGATGAAGAACAAGGTTTTGTATTAGAAATTTTTGGTTTAAGTGAAAATGAAACAGACCAGTATTGGTTAAGCACAGGAGATGATTCAAGAGAACATGGAGCTTCAAGAATAGAGGTAATCGCAATATGAACCACAAAACATTAATAACAATCCTTGGAATGATTTTATTAGTTGGAGTTATGGCAGGATTTGTTTATGCTTCAGATATTATTTATATTGGAGAAATTGAAAATCCCTCAGGAATTAATATAACTGACTTTATTGCAGGAACTACTACAACAGCAAAATTTAGTTTTGATTATAACGATAACATTAATGCTGCTGAACATTTCCCTTTGATATACAAATTGGAGTTTAATTCAACTGAAGAAATTCCTGAGGTTTGGAAAAATGACTTTGAAATTAAAGGAGGATTTGTTGAAAGAAGAATTTTTGGGATTGGTTTTAATAAAATAACTCTTGAGTGCAGTGATGAATTTCCTTTAACAATTGACCATCAAATTGGTTCAGAAACAATTGAAAGCGGGGGGGATGGAACTTTCTACTGCTATAATACAACTGAAGGGACAATTTCTAATTTAAGGAAACATAATAAAGTATCTTTAGAAATAACTTCACATCCTGCCTTATATCCTGGAACATATAACTTAACAGCAGAGATGTTTTACTTGAATGATACTTATGCTCCAAAATTAAGAATTATTAATGAAAGTTATTTTGATCAGTATTTTAGAGAAGGAAGTTATGTTGATTTTGAGGTTGAGATTAAAGACCCTTATTTAAAAGACTATCAGGCAAAAATAATAAGAGATGGAGAACAAGATATAAGTTTTGAAGGAAAATCTGTTCTAAACAAAATAGATATTTACCACTTCTTCCAAACTCTTCCATTTATTTCTGATGGAGATTATCCAATTGAAATAATAGCAGAGGATTTTAATGGGAATAGGAATGAAACAGAAACCACAATAAAAATAGACAATACACCTCCTGAAATTAAATTAATTGAACCTACAGGAATTGTTTCAGAAGTATTTTTCGTTAAATTTAATGTTACAGATGAGAAAGCTGGAGTTAATAATGAAAGCGTTCAGGTAAGATTAAGAGAAATTGTTAACGGACAGATATGCCCAGAAACAGGAGGTCCAATAGGAAACTTTAGTTGCACAACAACAGAATGGCTTAATCTGGAATTAAACCAAACAAGTAATTTGTTTGAAGTTGAAATAAACACTATTGAATTAAATTTAACCTCTGGCGAATACTGGCTTGATGCAAGAGCAGAAGATATTCTTGGAAATAAAGCAGAGTGGATAGCAAATGAAGAATAATAAGATATTTTTAATTTTGTTTATTGGAATCTTTTTAATTAGCTTCGCAAGTGCAAAAGGAATTGGAACTATTTGCATTGATGTAGACAAACCAACATGGCCAGAAAATTCTACATTAATTTTAACATCTTCTGGAATGAATATTCAATTGTCTTGGACTAATGCAACAGATGTTCCTGATTGTTCTGGCATAGATTATTATGAAATTTACAAAGGATTTAATGGAGGGGTTTTAAGTCCTATTGCAAACACTTCTGATAATTCTTATTCTGATAATGTGCAAAATTACGGAACCTATGAATACATGATTCATGCATTTGATAAAGTCGGACATAACGAGGGCAATATAAGTATTTTAAATTCTATAACAATTTCAAAATCTTCTAACGGAGGAGGCGGAAGAGGTAGTAGTGGAGCAAATTTAATTTCTTTCTGGAAATGCGAAGAAGAATGGAATGTATGCAGTGATGAAGGCATTCAAACAAGAATTTGCGAGGACTTAAGGGGATATGAAGATAACAAAACAGAAACAAGAGGTTGCATCCCTGGATTTACCCCTGAACAAAAGCAGGGGAATGAAACATTAAATACTAATCCTCAAAATCTCTTTGGAACAATGACAGGTGCTGTAATCGGAACACTTGGAAAAGGCGGCTCATTATTAGCAGCTATCTTCGCATTTTTAATAATCGCAGGGCTTATTGCCATGGCTGTAAATAAAAAGAAAAAAATAGAGTAAAAATGAGCATAGAAATTGAGTTATCCTCAGGATTATATGACAGAGCTTTTGGTGAAAGTATTCCTGAGAAGTTTCAGAATTCAGGAATCAAGAAAGGCGACTTAGTCCTTCTTATCGAAAGAAACGAAGAATCTCCCAATCTAACTTTATTAGCTGAGTTTAATAAGATAACTCGCGAAATTTCAGATTATCATTATGGAATTTCAGATTCTTTATCCTTTAACGCAAAGGAAGCTTTTGATATTAGTCGTATAAGAATAGGAGAATTAATTTTACCAAAAATTAGAGATATTTCCTCCATTCCTTTCTTAAGTTTTCACCCACACTATTTTTACTTTAGAGATACAAAAAAGATAATTAAAGCCCTGATGTCTGAAAAGATAATAGGATATAAAAAATAATAAAGGGAAAATGCGGGGGAAGAAGAATGAAAAAGAAATACAAAAAAACCGGTGAAGAGAAAGGCAATTGTGAAGTTTTGCATGATGCCATTAAGGATGTAGAAGGAAAAATCCATAAGTTGAGTGAAGAAGAATGGCAAAAGTTTAAGAAAAGTTTTAGAGAAAATTTTTTTATGGTGCTTGGCTTTTCAGAGAGATCATAATTTAAAGAATAAGAAAAACTTTAATATCCCCAAATATTTTTCTATTTAATGGGATTGACTAATTTTTTTAAAAAAGTTTTTAGAAAAAAATTTGAAACAGAAGAGACAACACATCCTCAAGAAATTTCCTTAGAGGAGATTGATAAATGGATTAAGAACAAAGAAGATGAAACTAAAAGGAAAGAAGAAAAAATAATCAAGGCTTCCCAAGAAAAAATCTCTGATTCGATTAATGAACTGAATAAAAAAATAAAAGATCTTGAAGCAGTGAATGTTGACTCTATAAAATCCCAGGAAAAAATAAAGCTGATTGTAAAAGAAAACCTGAAAAAATACCTGGAAGATGTCAATAATTTTACACACAATCTATCAAGATTTTCAGAATTATCTGAAACTAAGGTGGAAACCCTAAACAGTTTTTTTACCAATCTTGACAGGCTTTTCCTTGAGTTTGAAAGAAGGTCCTATAGAAATTATGAAAAAGCCACTATCCTTATTGGAAAAGAGGGAGGTGAGGTAAGGAGAGCAATAAAAAGGCTCTATGACCAGCTTAAAAGAGTATTTGAAGAAAATGAAGGTATTATCAATATTTCTAACTCCCTTTCAATTACCAAGGAAACTCTGGGAAAAGTTAGCAATCTTAAAAGATTTATTTTAGATTTGGAAAAGAAGAAATACTTTTTTGATGAAAAAATAAAAAGCATTAAAGAAGAGAATAAAAAAACATTTGAAAGAATTGAGGAAACTAAAAAAAGCAAAGAATACCTTGAATGGCTGAAAGAAAAAGAACATCTTGAACCTCTAAAAAAAGAGCTGGAAAGGGGAATCTTTTCTTTAAAAGACATTATTGACTTTAAGTATTTGGGGGGAATATTTCATGTTGACGAAAAGAAAATGCGGATAGTTAAATCACATAAAGAAAATTTTCCAGAACATTTTAAAAAAGATCAGTACAGCAGGATTCTTGCTTTGATTAATGAAACAAGCCACAAAAACAAGAAAGAAATCTCAAAAAAAATAAGTCAAATAAAAAATAAAAAAGCAGAAATTACTGAAATGGAAAGTTCAATCAAACAAGATCCTTTAAAAGAAAAATTCTCAAAAATTGAAAAAAATAACCTGGAGACTAAAAATCTTGAAAACGAAAAAGAGAAAATCCAGAAAAGTTATAAGAAAATAGAAGAAAAAAAGCAGAAATTTTTTGAAGAAATAATTAAAGAGTCTGAAAGGCTGGGAATTGTTGTGAAAAAAGAAAATAATTCTTAATAGATTTTCAGATTTTCCCTTTCTTAAGGCAGTTCTGAACAGCATCAAGAGGAAGACAAGCGCACCGCATCTTTAAGGGATTTATCTCAACATCCAAAAGTTTCAGGAAATCCTCTTTCTTTAAACTGCAGACATCCTGAACATTCATTCCTTTAACCATCTCTGTAAGTTTTGAGGCAAAAACAATGCAGATTAAACATCCTGTGCTAAAAAAACTAGCATCCTTAACAATCCCATCTTCAACTTTCAGGTAAAGAGTCATATCATCACCACATACAGTGTTTGCCTCAGAATATTTATGAGTGGGGTTTTTTAACTTCCCAAAGTTTTTTGGATCTTTCCATAGTTCCAGAATTTTTTCGTTGTATAAGCCTTTATTTTTCATTTTAATGCCTTTTTGGTTGCTTCAAGAGGAAGACAAGCACATTTCATTCTTGAAGAATGTATTTTTGTATTGAGTAATTTTTTTATGTCCTCTTTTCCCAATTTTTCTACATCTTTAGTTTTCATACCTTTTATTTTATCTGTGAGAAGCGACGCAGAAACCACGCTTAAGACACACCCGCTCCCGCTGAATTTGGCATCTTCTATTCTCCCGTCCTTAGCACGGATCTGAACAGTTATTTTGTCTCCGCAAATAGAATTGTGCTCTGTAAGCTCATGAGTTGGACTTATAAGAGCCCCAAAATTCTTTGGATTTTTCCACAATTCAATAATGTGTTTTTTGTATGCGTCGTTATATCTTATTGTTTCCATCTTATCCTAACTTAACCTCAATTTCTTTTAAAACATCAACTAGATTATCCATTTCCTCAAACGTATTAAATACTGAAAAACTTATTCTTGACACTCCTTGCGGAAGCCCGAGTTTTTTCATTAAGGGCATTGCGCAACAATGACCTGCGCGTATTGCAATTCCTTTTTCATCCAACAAGGCAGAGACATCATGAGGATGTATCCTTCCAAGACTAAAAGAGATTATTCCGGCATTTTTCTCAAGAACAGGACTGTAAATTTTAATCTTAGAAACTTCTTTTAATTTTTCAAGAGCATATTTTGTCAGCTGCTTTTCCCAGCCAGAAATATTCTCCTGTCCAATCTTTTCCAGATATCTTATTGCTTCTGCAAGCCCAACAGCCCCTGCAATGTTCTGT
>Ga0307422_1001742_pt1 | contig 11213 bp, 16 predicted proteins | sample SalMarWE160290MG_FD_202153 | JGI IMG/M metagenome (GOLD analysis project Ga0307422, IMG submission 202153) | Salt marsh sediment microbial communities from the Plum Island Ecosystem LTER, Massachusetts, United States - WE1602-90 | ecosystem: Environmental > Aquatic > Marine > Intertidal zone >...
ATCCACGTCGCTATCCCGGTCCGTGTGGTGGGTAAATCCGTAGGGGTAGAGCTGGGTGGCGTGTTGGAGCAGGTCCTCAGGGAGATCGAGGTGGAGTGTCTTCCCGGAGATATCCCCCCCAGTATCGATGTGGATGTCTCCGCACTTGATGTCGGAGACTCCATCCATGTAGCGGACATTACCTTGGAAAAGGCCAAGATAGAGGTTGATCCTGAGCAGACCATCGTAACCATCGTACCACCGACTGTCTACGAAGAGCCTGTGGTTGAAGAGGCGATAGCTGAAGAAGAAGAGGGTGAGGAAAAAGAAGGGGAGAAGAAAGAGGAGAAAGAAGAAGCTGCCGGAGAAGAATCAGGGTCAGGTTAACAGGCTTTATTTCTTTCCACCATAACGATAGAATCGAGCGGCGGCGGCCACCCAAACCATGGGGTTACCGCCGCACGCTCTTCCGCCGTCCGCTCCAATGATTTGTTCGCAAGCGCTGAATTCTCGTTTGCAAATCTGGCTTACTTTTTGGTTGTTTTCTTGATTCCTTTCTTCCCCCCAGTCATCGGTCCTTGACCAGAGCCTTTGCCCTTACCCTTACCTTTACCATGACCGTCTTTCGGGCCCTGACCTTTTGGTCCAGTTCCATCTTTATTTGGCATATTAATCACCTCCTTCCTGCTTGCGAATCAGGTAAGGTTATTGGCCATCACCTGCATCCGCCATATTGGCTGACCTTATCTCTCTAACGAGCTTTTCCTTGGTCCGCTACAGCCTTCGTTGCCTGCGCCACAGCTGCTGAATCCCCCAAATAGTAATGTTTGATAGGCCGCAGCTCGTTGTCCAGCTCATATACCAACGGTATTCCGGTAGGAATATTCAGTGCAACAATGTCTTCGTTTGAAACATTGTCGAGATACTTCACCAGTGCCCGTAGGCTGTTTCCGTGAGCTACGATGATCGCTTTTTTCCCCGCTTTAACGGCAGGTGCAATAGATTCGTGCCAATAAGGTAAGAAGCGCCTGACTGTGTCTCTTAGACACTCTGTTAGTGGCAAATCGCGATCATCCAATTCACGATAACGCGAATCATGGCCCGGATATCGTTCGTCCGTTTTCTCCAGCGCTGGGGCTCTGATATCATAGCTTCTGCGCCAGAGGAACACCTGATCCTCACCAAAGCGCTTTGCGGTATCCGCCTTTTTTAAGCCTTGCAGAGCCCCATAGTGCCGCTCATTCAGCCGCCAGGAACGCTCGACAGGAATCCACATTTGATCAAGTTCATCCAGCACAATCCAAAGCGTGCGTATGGCGCGCTTCAGCACTGAGGTATAGGCGATATCGAAGCAGTAACCTTCAGATTTGAGCGTCTGAGCGGCTTCTCGAGCTTCGATCCTGCCATGCCCCGAAAGATCGACATCCGTCCATCCAGTAAAACGGTTTTCTTTATTCCACAGGCTTTCACCGTGCCGCAATAGCGTCAATTTCATCATCCTATCACCCTATGTTCTCATTTGTCAGCGAACACCAGGCTAAGCCGACGCTTGCGGCGGGTGTGGTCGGTCTTTAGCCATTTGTTAGATTCTGTTAATTTATATCTTTTCAAATAGTTGCATATAAAAATGTTCACCAACTTCAATAAACTTCTTGGGAGCAAACGGAAGTTTTTGCTTTAATTCCTCAGGAGAAGATCGCATTTCTACAGGAGGGCCAAAAAGAGTATCTTCTTTCTTCATATTAACAATAGCTAAATGAGCTTTTTGCTTTAAAATGCGTTTTATTTCTTTTCCAAAACTCACAATCTGAATATCTGAAAATATATGAAATACTGTTGAAAGATAAACTAAATCTATGGAACAGTCTTTTAGTTCGGATGGTTTGGTAATATCACCAACTAAAGCTTCAATATTGGTTTTTTCGATTTCTTTTTTAAGGATAGTGATCAATTCTTTATCTGTATCAAGTGCATATATTTTCCCTGTATTTCCTACCAATTTAGAAAATTTTTTCGCCATATAACCATTGCCACAACCAGCATCAAAAATTGTTTGCCCAAGACATATATCTAAATTTTCCAATATTGTATCGTCGTTTAACAATCCTTCTGAAAATTTGCGCCTTTTACTCAAAAACCTCTCTCCTTAATCATATATTTTGTGAATCTAACGGTTGTGATAAGCGGGCGCGTGCTAACGCGGTCCGCTTGATTAAATGGTTAGAGGTCCACCATAGCAGCGTAAAATTTCTCTTCTGCTTCAAATAGACGAGAAATGTAATTGTTGTCGCGCTTCACAGGGATTTTGATGCCTGGCATATTGGGCCAAAAACACCAATAATGAATTTCTTGCAGACCGGTCAATTGTAACTGGTGCTGGAGTTGGCCGTAATAATAGGATGGGACAATGCCTTGTTGAGCTTTTTTATATGCGGACTGTCCACATTTAATTTCAACGAGATGGTCTCCTGTGGGGGAGATTGCGTCAAGGCTCGCACGTAGCCAATGGTGCTCTGTTGACTGAACACACAGTGGCGCCAATTCGATTCCATATTTTTTTGAATATGCTTCACGTGCAGTTGGCTCTAATTGGGAACCGCGCTGCATGTGAATGTTTTGGGGTGGGCTGATTCGGTTTATCTTCTCATGCAAAAGCTCTCTGGCAGATTTAAACCGGTTTTCGTCCATTATTGCTGGTGCATCAGACGCCCCAATGCCTGTAAAGCGCCACTCCTCCCATTCTGGGGTGTTTTGTTCCAAATCAATTACTTGATATTCCATAAACTCCCCCTCCCTCTAACGCCGCGCATTACAGGCCGCAAAAGGACACAGACTTCGAAAAAGTAAAGTTAATTGATTAATCCGCTAAAGCCCGGGCCGTCCACCTTTTGCGGTCCTTTGTAAATGCGCATGTTATGTAAGATTTTCTCTCGCTCGTCGCTTATTATTCTCTCAAGACAAAAAGCCTTGTAGATCCTTTTGCAACAATTTGTTCTTTTTCGTTCAATATTCTTCCTGACATATAAACCAAGCTACTACCTTTGTTTACTATTTCGGCAATAACTCTAACCTTTTCACCAACGTACGCTTTGCCGATAAAGTCTATATTCATACCAGTTGTAATAGCTGAGACTTTATCCCCTGGATGATTAGCCAATATCCCAAGAACATCGCATAACATTGCAGCTCGAATACTACCATGAAGAATGCCAAGTGGGTCTGCCATTTCCGGTCTCACTACAAATTCACATTCCATTATTTTTTCATCAACGAAAATTAATTTCGGATTAAGCCATTCTGTTACCGGGTTCATGATATTGCTTTCCGCTGACGATAAATACTTTCCTTCAAAAGCTTTCAGTTCAATTATTTCCATATTGATTATTCTCTGTATTTACATAACGAAAAAATCACCTGCCTTGTGGAGCGGCGAAGCCGCGGAGCAAGGTTAGGTGGATTGGTTTGTTATGCCTTTTTCAAATTTAGAGGAATACTTAATAGCATCAACTGGACAAACATTTAAACAACGAGCGCAACTAAAACAATCTGCCGGCATTTTTTTGTTTTCAACTCTGCCTTTTGCTGCTTCCAAAGGGCATTCTTTTACACAGGCACCACATTGGATACACTTTTCATGGTCAATTCTGACACTGAAAATGCTGAATCGTTCAATTGTCCATGAGATAAATCCAAATGGGCAAATAAGCTGGCAAAAAGGGCGGTATATGATAAATGCTCCGCTTAAAGAAATAATAACCGTCAACAAAATGCTAATACTTTCAAAATCTAAATTAAACAGATTAAAGGGATTAACATAGTGATAGATAACTAATCCTTTACGTCCTCCAAGAATGCCGAACATGAAAAGTAACATGGTAAAGAAAAGGCCTGCTCGGATTGTATTTGTCAAAACAAATGGGAGTTTTTTTTGTTTAATCCTTCGCAAAATAGGTAAACTGTAGATTAGTTCCTGCAAAGCGCCAAAAGGGCATGCCCATCCGCAAATCATTTTATTCCCAATAACAGCAAGCAGGATAAAAAAACCGAAAGCAATTACTTTAACCATTGGGTCAGGGTAAAGCCCAATCATAGATTTGGATACTTTGACTAATCCTTCCATGGGATTAGGTGATTTGCCTAAAAAGAAACCAGCAATAATTACTGAGAGGAAAAGAGAAAAAATATACGGGGTTCGTGGATACCAATCACGTCTATTTTTTATATCGGATTTTTCTGGACGTCCCAGCTTAACCAGAAAAATGATCCCCCATAAAACTAACGCGGCGAAAATATAATATTTTAGAGCGCTGTCTTTATGTGATAATAAATGTTCAACCGTATGATCAAGCGATTCCTTTTTTATTCCTAATTCCCTAAGAGGTTTTATTTTGGACACATCGAGATTCAGATTAAGTTCTCTAGCTAGGGCTTTTCCAGTAATGCCAAGCTTGGGAGCAATATTTTGAATGGACATATCCGTGGTAAATGTTTCCAGAGTCACCTCTTTCTTTGAAGAATTCATAACGGCTACGATTATAAATATGAATACCATTATTAGCACTGTCGCAATCAACAATCGACGTTGCATTGCAGATAACAGAGAAACCCACTTGTTAATAGTTTTTACCCCCATATAATTATTTTATTTTGGCATAATCGCAAAGGTCACCTGCCGCTAACATTGCGGAGCACCCAACTTTGAAAAACCACCAGTTTTGATGCGGAGCACCGCTTTTCAAAAAACGCCACGCTGTTGGCGGTCAGGTGAAGCACCTTGTTGGGTGCCGGTTCATGCACCTATCGTCCCAATCCATTCCCCTACCCAATGTGTGACTGCAATCACTACGATTGCGATCAGAAGGTGTTCGCCGACGATCTTCCAAGGTGGCTCGCCCTGTGATTTTGCGATGATATAGCTCAGAACAGACAGAATGGACATTCCCCATATCAAATTCACAACTATGGCAGTGGATAGGGATAGAAAAAGGACGGGGACCACAAATGTCATTGCGACCAGGAATTTCGTCAGAAAGGTCGCAATGGTGGCCCCCCAAATCTGCTTAGCGGTGTGAGTGTTATCCGCTTCCTCTGAAACGTGGATTCCCAAGGCATCTGAAAACGCATCAGCAATGGCGATTGTCAGAATCCCGGCAATGACCACAATCTTGGAATGCGTCCCTGAGTGGAGACCGACCATGAGACCGAGAGTCGTGATGACCGCTGATGTCAGCCCAAACGAAATGCCTGTTCTCAACCAATGCTTCATCTGTGTGTCCTTATCTTAGCACCCAACGCTCTGCGTAACCAGCCCAAAAGGAATATGCCAGATTGACTGGGCGGCACCCCGACCTTGCCTGCATTCTACCATATATTCTCAAATAAGGGTCAAACATGTTATTGCCCCCGTGACGCCCAGCGTTGCGCCAAACAACATTTGGATGCGAGACCAGACCCGAAAAAAGCCGCCCTTTTGGGTCGGTGTTGACGCAGTTGTTATGTTTCGTCTCCAAAGATTTCAGATTGTACCTCAGCTTGATAAATATCGTGGAGAAATTCTCCATCGGTGTTGTTTAGCAATATTCTATCAGTGTCTTTTTCCCAATATAGTTTTAATTCACCTCTTTCAGGGAAGTTTTCTATTGCAACAACACCGTCTAGGACAGTGAGAAATCCAAATATTGCTTGGTGTGTAGCATGAGCAATAATTTTTTGAAGCATTGCCTTATCCCTCTCAGAAAGATTGGAGACATATTCTGACAGATCAACAATGCTCTTGTGAGGTTTTCGCCCTGTGGGATGTTCTATGTGATAAATGAAGTTTGAAATAATACTATCATGGACCACTAATTTTATTGCTTTGATGAATTCTTCGCTATTCATGGTTTTACTCATTAAGAAACATAACGACAGGCATAAGGCGCAGCCTTTGGCTGTCGTCCTTAATGCCATTGTTATACGGTTTTTAATATATTTTTAACTTTCCAGTTTTATTGTTCACCCTTATTTCTCTTTGCTTTTCGGGGTCGCGAAAAATTACCTCATCTTCTGATATGATGGCCCTCTCAAAATAATTAAAAGCGCCACTTGTTCTTTCATATAGATTGTCATGTTTCCATTCAAATTTTCCTGTCTTAAGGTTAATTTTCGCCACAAACCCTATACCAGAAATGTAGAGGAAGTTTGATTCAATTAAACCGCCCGAAAGATTAAATGCAGGTATCCATGCCGACCATTTAATATTAAGTTTTTGTTCACCTAAACGTACAACATTACCAGCAGCACCATCTCCGTCAGATACACCATAAATAATGATAATGTCTTTTTCAAGTGGTACATACTGAACTTCTTCAATTGTGTCATTTGGGTTGAGTTTTAGATTAAATTCTTGGCGTTTGTTTTCTTTATTTATTCTATAACCTTTGCCTTTGACATTGATGTAATATCTCCATCCTGAAACTGTGAAATTGCATTCTCCTTTCTTGATTAAGGCAAACATTTCAGGGCATTGTGCATATTTTGTGGTGGTTTCGGCCGAACCAAGATTTTCGGATGAGATAAAAATGAAAATAAAAGAGAGCAGGGATAACGATATTTTATTCATGCTCAATATCCTTTTTTAACGTATAACGTTTGAGTTCACCTGCATTTTAGAGCACGGCGGAAAAATGTCAGGTGGAACAATTTGTTAGGCTGTATACCGACCCATGCACCCAAACGGTGCAAAAACTAAATATATTTTTCTTTATGATTTGACTCCCAATTTCCCACAACAAACGTTCTCTTCAAGAAACTGAAGAAAGTCATTTGATTTAACAAGGATCCCTTCAAATACAATAGTCAGGGATGTATTGTGGATACCAAACGCCTGAGCAATTTTCAGGTAATTGCTGCCTTTCCGGTGCGCTGTACCTGCAGACCGAAGGTTTTGAAGGTTCCGCAAAAATTCTATGTGATCTCTATACCTCTCGACATTGCATAGCTCCAGCACTCGTTCCAAACGGGAAATACTGCCTTTGACTTTGCCAACCAACTCTTTTGGTATGAGCTGGTTCAATTCCTTCTCGTTTAGTGAATCTACCAAAATTTTAGTTAGAGCGAGAATCAGGTCGTCAAAATCCTTCTGCTCGTCAGTTGAGGGAATCCGGATAGACTGCAGGTGATGTTCATCTTCTTTCGCCAAAGGAAGAAGTATTGACCATCCCAAGAATTCCTGACATGCCTGCTGCAGTTTTGAGTAACAAGCGCTGAAATTGTGTTCAGGACGAACCGAATCGGTGAACTCAGCCAGAATTTGACGTTTGAAATATGTTTCACTCACACTTCCGACAGGCGCAATATTGTAGCTGCGCCAATGCAGTTGTTCATTATAAGGTAAATCTCGTCCAAGATCTCCCAACCAAGCGCAAACTTTATCGGAATGATGGTTATCCATCTGCATTCCCCAAAGGGAACCACAGCGAAGATATGAATCTTCTACAGCATATTTGCTGGCCTGTTGATAGTATTTATCCAATACTGCTTTACGAAAATGAACCGCTGTCAAATAATTCGGAGCTTCAGGGTTAGCACCAAAGAAGTTGGCCAATTTATCTGGATTAGATGTGTTTGTAACTTCTTCGCCGTCCTTATCAACACCAATAATGAAATCTACACATTTACGGTCTTCTTCCTTAGCAAAACCCCAAATACCGCTCTTTTCTTTTGAGAGTGGCCCAATAAGACGTTTACCCACCAACCGGCTGAATGAGTTATAACTACAGATACCGTCTCCACTGCCATAATGAAGTCCCCAGCAGCATAATTTCTTCCGATGATCACCCCCGCCAGATGCAAGACCCAATGCTCCCAACGTATACTGAGAATGCTCCCGATAATCAAATTGAATTGACAGGTGCATCTCTTTTATTGCGAGAAACTGTCGGATCTCTTTTAACCGGATCTGAATGCGCATAGGCTCAACAATTGCCACAACCTGCTCGTTTCCATCATCATCAATCTTGATAAACTTGTCTTCCTTACGGTCATGATAAAGTCGATGGAATAAGCGAAACTCCTCACTGATCTCCTTATAGTCAGGACGCATAGTATAAAAATTTCTGTCAATGATCAGCGGCTCTATACCACTATTGTCCCCGAAACGATAATACGTGGTGATCTCTTCCTCGTTTTCATAGTGCTTACATGCCCCCGGATAGCCGTTGCCGTGGGAGAAATCCCAAGACATATTGGATAAGCAATGCTCGACTTGCAATGAGGGAATCAGAGCACAATATATCCAATGATTATGAGTCGATGCACTATCTGACCAATATACCGTAACCATTTCCGTCATTGGAATATCGCTACATAAACGCTCCAGCGCTTCAATCTGAGCAAGACGTTGAATTTCACTTTTTAAAATTGCTTCTTGGCTCATATGTCTGATGTTCCTTGCAGCCTAACGTCGTTCATAACCGGCACAGCTATGCTGTGTCCGGCGCCGAAGGCGCGTAGTTAATGACTTTGTTAGGCTTACAGGGCTGCATACGTTTCTTCCTCTACGCTATTACCATCTGGGTTCGTCCATGAAAGAACAGCATTATAAGCAGTTGGGCTACCCAAATGTATTGCGGCTATTAAGGTTACCGATGTACCAGGCTGCAAGATTGGTAATGGGAATTTGCTTTTATAGTCGGATTTTATTATTGGGCTATCTTCAGGCTTTTTAAGAATAAGTTTTAGATCTACATTTCGTGCTTCGACATCACTGATGTTAGAAATTTTGAAGCGGTAAGTCTTTCCATCTTTGAGTATGTCGAACGATAAACGAGCTGTCTCTTTCCCTTTTTCTTCGCGTAAGAGAATTTCGAGTTGTTTTTTTGCTAGTTCGGAAGTGGCTCTCTGTAGATCATTAGATTCCCGTTGAATTTTGCGCTGTCCAAGCCATACCGCGAGGCTTGCTAATATTGCGATGCACCCCAATGTGACGCTAAGTATTTCGTAACCAGTCAATGTTCAACGCCTCCTTAGCCTAACGGTGGGCATAAGGCGCGGCGGCCTTTTGCCGTCGCTCTTAATGCCCTTGTTATGAAATGTTGCTATCGGTGTATAGAGCCTTTGATCTTGTCAACAAAGTCATGATACTTCTTCATGTAGAGTAATATGTTTTGATCTTTGCCCTCCACTGTCTGGAAATGCAATTCCACTTTGCCATAGCTGGACCATTTCCCCTTTTCAATTACACCTCTAATCCTTGTAATGGGTATTTCATGACATAAATCCAGGCGAAGTAGACTTAACAACCATTTTGCGAACCAATGGGGCTTTATTATCAACATATTTGGGGTCAAAACAATCATCATACAGCCATAAGTGCTGGCCAACTGAGTCCAGAAACTCTTCAATGACTGGGCGGCTGCATAGTGTTCGAAAAACAAAACTTCATTACTGTCCATATGTTCTTCCATCGCCTTTCATAACGCTGCAAATAACCGGCTGGGAAAAGGCGTTGAGCGAAGCGGCGCGGCTTTTCTCAGTCCGCGTTAATTTGCCTTGTTATACGTTGACTTCGGCATCTTCGATAGCTTTCAGCAAATCACTAGCAACCGCGATTCTGTCAAATGCAGATACAAAATCTAGTTCAATATCACGATGCGAGCTTGAATTACGATAAAAGCTGAATGCCCCTGTTATGTAATTAAGAAAAGCAAACCTTTCCGACTTTGTTAGAGCGTGGTTCGTTAAAACGCCATCGTCTGGGTTGAATGCTTTTTTTAACAGACGCTCGCCAAACATGTCTGCGGGAGCCCCAATTTTTTCACGTGTCGTGGTTTCGATTGCTTTGAACGCTTGTATTACTGCACTATCAAATTCACCACTGTTTAACAGCGAAAAGCATTTTTTAACAATAATTGGATGGACGTAACTTTCTGGCATTAGAGCATATTTTTCCACCACTCGACGAAATTCGCGTTCAGGAAATCTAAAACCCATCTTGGTAGGAAAGTATTGTTCTTCCCCCTCATCGTCGTAACCACGCTGAAAACGTCTGATGTCTATATGAGCTGTTGGGCTTGCCTTATATTTTACGCGCGAAAACCTGACGGGCTGATAACCGCCAGGATTGGCCTCACCAATTTCTTCCTGAAACTCAATTTTCGCTTCAATTTCTACTTTTGACATTGGATTCCATTTTTTTCGTATAACGCTTGCTTAAGCGGCTGTGCGGTAGCACAGTCCGCCTTCAAGCAGTTGTTATGTGAGATTTAATTCCTTTTTTAATAATGGATGGCAATATATTGTCTGATTAAACCCATTAACATTGGAAACATATACCGTATTCAAATCTGGAACCCTGATTGAATATTTTTTATGAAACTTTTTCTGCAACCTTTTTTTCTTCGATTTAAAATTTTTAGTCAAAACAGTTTTTTCTATCAAAGACGAAGAAACTATGTTTGGAATAGGTCCAATGCTGTCAATTATTCGTTTTGCTTGTAAAATATTTTCACGTGTTAATGTAGACACCGGATTACTCCTTTCACATAACACCTGCGTCACCCGCTATGTCGGGTGGATGCGGTGGTTATGCTGATGCTGAATGAGGGGCATCAGCGGTCTGGGCTCATAACACATATAGCCCCTCCGGCTTTTCGACATCGGCCACAGCCAAGGCACGGCGTAATTCGCGCCTGAAATGCTTTGAACCGACCTTCAACCACCCAGACATGGCTCCCGTTGAATAACGGGCACGCCGATGGCGTTTTCTAGCCGTCCGTTCACGCTTTCCAGGGTTTCTATGCCGCCTTTCACTACTCATGCGGGCTGTTACCTCCCATGCCTACTCGACCGTTTATCAGCATAACGGGTTAATCAGCGGCGGGCTCGCCCTCCCCGTCCGCTGGAGTTGTGGGTTGGGCAGATTGCAATAGTTTTAACTTGATACCGAATGGCGAAATATCTACCACCCGAAACCTGCTCCCTCTAATTTCTAGCTCTTCACCTACCGTAAAAACTCCCTTTGATTTTGGGTATTTTTTTCTGAGCCCTTCTTTTTCCTCAAATAGGGGATGAAACATTTCAAACCTTCCTTCTCCTGTGTCCATAAATGTCTCCTTTCAATCTGCCCAACGCTTGCTTAAGCGGCTGTGCGGTAGCACAGTCCGCCTTCAAGCAGTTGTTATGTGAGATTTAATTCCTTTTTTAATAATGGATGGCAATATATTGTCTGATTAAACCCATTAACATTGGAAACA